>Ga0194132_10005186_pt1 | contig 21389 bp, 21 predicted proteins | sample TA2KigOf80mmetaG_FD_148612 | JGI IMG/M metagenome (GOLD analysis project Ga0194132, IMG submission 148612) | Freshwater microbial communities from Lake Tanganyika, Tanzania - TA2015054 Kigoma Offshore 80m | ecosystem: Environmental > Aquatic > Freshwater > Lake | place: Tanzania: Lake... | reverse complement strand
AAATATTTCGACGAGCTTGGCATACCTCGACTCACATGACCTCAACTTCTCGAACCGCCTGGTGCGGACCCGCATGCCAGGTGGTGTGGCAGGGGCGCAGCTAACTGCTGCCCCCTATGCCGATCAATGAACTTGAACCGTGGCCAATATTTTTCCCGCCAATTCCATTGCTTAGAGTCATTCACGAGGTATACCTCACTGGGATATAACTCATATTACGTCATTTTATGATGCATAAATCCAGACGATATGCCTCACCAAGCTGCATGCGGAAATTCAAGGTAGCTCAAGCTAGGGTTACGCCGTAAGTACCTGAATGAATGGATTTAGGTAGATTGCGGAGAGCGGACCAGTATCGGTGTACGCTCATGCCTACGTCGGTTTACATTGCTTTTTATGTGCTAGAATATATAATATACGTTGCAAAAAGTGTGTAACGTCGACACTTAAAGGTTGTAAAAAGTGCGCCGATCGCTCATAAAGCGCTTAAATGAATGGAAAAAACTGCCCAAGCGCAAGCCTTTGCTGATTGATGGCGCCCGGCAGACCGGAAAGACCTATCTCGCGGAGAAAATTTTTGGCGCTGAGTCTTTCACCCGAGTCCATAAGTTCGACTTTCGGGAAGACCGCGCCCTACACAGATACTTCGAGGCCGGCCTCGCACCACAGCAGCTCATCAGGAATTTAGAGCTGCTTCGCGGGCGTGATATTGCCCTTGATTCGGACTTAATTTTTTTTGATGAAGTTGGCGAATGCCAAGGAGCCGTTGATTCGCTTAAGTACTTTTGCGAGAAGATGCCGCACATTTTCTTGATTGCTAGCGGCTCAAACATTGGACTTTTGGATTCGTTCCCAGTCGGTAAGGTGCAGATTGAAAACTTGTTTCCGCTGACATTCGAGGAGTTCTTGATCGCGTCAGAGGAGAACGACCTAATCAAGGCCTTCGAGCAACGCTCGCGACTTCTACCCGCACACGATCGGCTCTGGGCACATTTATTAGATTATTATTTTGTCGGCGGTATGCCGGAAGCTGTAGATCTCTGGTTTACTTCTGCAAAAAAAGGTACGGGCATCAACGAGCGTACACGAAGTGTCAGAGCGGTACATAAAAACTTGATTGAGGGTTATTACCGCGACTTCGGTAAGTATTCAGGTAAGGTCAATGCGCTTCACATTGAGGCGGTATTTAATAATATTCCTATTCAGTTAGCGCGAACCTTGGATGACTCTGTAAGGCGTTACGCTTTCAAAGATGTGATTGCGAAAAAAAATCGGTATTTAGATCTCGCCACCCCGATTGAATGGCTCTGCAAAACCAAGTTAGCGACTAAAAACTATGTGATCGACTGTCAACCACGGAGTCCACTAAAGTCGCTCATTAAGCCAAATATATTCAAACTGTTCTTCTTTGATGTCGGGCTATTAGGCAATTTACTCGAAATCTCTTACCGCGAGCAATTGGCGCAATCGATGTCCTTCAAAGGATTCATCGCCGAGAACTTTGTACAATGTGAGTTGATAGCTCAAGGTGCGACTCAAACCTATTCCTGGAGTGAGAGAAATTCAGAAATCGAATTTATTCATAAGTCCAAGGTCGGGGAACTTATCCCCATCGAAGTCAAAAGTGGTAAGCGTACCCGTGCAAAGAGCCTGGTTGTATACTGTGAAAAATACGCTCCCACGCGCACCATCAAGCTAGTCGGCTCCGCCGGTGGCAGTGACGACGGCCACATAGTATGGCCTCTTTATTTTGCAAAATTTATCGCCGACATTTGACTTGCTCAAAAAACCGCCTTAGGAACATTCACCTGACTGTTTAGGATCTACCTCAGTCTCATGCTCCGGGTAGCCCTCGGGTTTCGTCTCTGAATGAGTTGCTGGATCGGCATAGTTGATTCTAGCGCCCGCCGCCTTGGCCTTTGCCAAGAGATTCTTCGCGACTGCATTGGTTACATCAACAAAAATGCCTAGGGTGTTGGTGCCAATCTGTTGCTCAAGAGATGGCACTTCTTTGCTTGTAATACCGCGTGATACCGTACCCACAATAACGCCATTGGCGATCAACGGGCCTCCTGAGTCGCCGGGGGCGCCGCTGACTGTTTTTTCTCCGTGTTTGGCGGCCTCACCTGGCTCCCCCCAAGCAAAGGTAAACAGCAGCCCTTTGGTCGGTAAATTGCCTTCTATGGGGCCCAAGGGAGCGATCTTGTTGTAGCCCATCATCTTCTTGACTGATGTGCTGTTGTCCTTGTCGGGATAGATCGCGTGTGAGCTTCCGTAACCCACCAGTTTGACCTCGGTGCCGGCAGGGACCGAAGTGGTTGCTAGCGGCAGCCAATATTTTGCGGTGTTATCTGGGAATATTAGGACTGCTAGATCGATTTCGGGTGACTGATTGGGAGCGAGGTCGCGCCCACCACGTCCGTCTAAGCTAAGAGACGGATCAAAAAATGCCTTTAGTGGCGTGATCGCTCCTGCCGGCGCCTTGCCGTCTTTTGATAACTCCAAGCCATTGGTAGCTAGCAGTACATATTTCTCTCCTGCTGCTGGGACGCAGTGTCCGGCAGTAATTAGCGTATTATCCGAAACAAAGGTACCGCTGCAGGATAACCTCACATTTCTGGAGGCAGGATCAATGAGAACCAGCAGGTATACGGCTGGAGCGTCGAGCGCCGGCACTCCATCAACAATCTTTAAACATTTTTTAGCAGGCTTTTTATCAGCTGCTCGACGGCCAGCTTCCGGCGTTTTTGGAGACGTATTGCTTCGTTCGACGGATTTGCAGCAAACCAGCAGGCCGAATATCCCGAAAAGCAACAGGCGCTTCATCGATACGATCCTTATTTCAAAGGCCTTAACATGATAGCATACTCATGCTCGCTATCTTGTTTAAGGTGTTACCGTGACGGTCAGAGCAGCTGCGTCACCTAACGCGAAGGGCAGCTGGCTACTTCTTGGCGTGGCGGCGATGGACTTCTGTCCGGCTGAGTAGTCGCGGTAGTAAAAATCTGCCGCTTTCACAGCCCCGGCTGGGAAGCTCACGATATTCACCTGCTCCGTGCAAGATGCATCACGGTAAAATGATCCTGTGAGTGAACCCGAACTCAGCACGATCTGGAATTCCTCGCCACTGTTAGCCTTGGGTGTGCTCGCTCCGCCAGCTACGTTGGTTCCATCGGCCAGGTGAACAGCGAGTGGTTGGCACTGACCAATCTTAATGGTCTCGCCGCCAGGAGCCTTGGCAAACCGGACGGCCTGCGGCTTGGGCGGAGGTGGTGGTGGCGTGTATTTGACGCGTCCCGCTAGGGAGGCCGGGCCGATTCTCACTGCCGGATTCTCTGTTTTGAGCTTCGGTGTCGCCGTTAAATTCACCCCGTATAGCGCACCGCTCCGCATCTGCGGATCTTTAAAGTAGAGAACATCAGTTTGGGTTTTACCCTGCGGTAAATCGATGGAAGTGATCGCGTTACTACAAGTGCTGTCACGGAAGAATCCACCTGTGGCAACCGATGACTTGAGTTCGATGGTGAGATCGACGTCGAGTTTAGCTGGAATTGCTGATCCTTCAGCGACTGCGCCTGAAGTTAAGTTTAACACCAAGGCTGTGCAGGAGTCGGGCTCCAGCTCCTCGACTGTATGCCCCTGAATTAACTGGTTACCAAAGTTTAGTTTATGGGTGTAGAGCCGATCGGGTGGTACACGTGTGCACAGTAAGTTCATGGAATCAAGTTCCCTTAAACCGCCGCAACCGCCGTAGTGAGGACCGCCATAAGGCGGGGCTTGCGGAGGCCCTTTCTCACCGGGGCCTCCGGGATTCCCCGGCTTCCCCTGGCCGATGATTTGCTTCGACTCCTTTTCGATTTGGCCGCAGGCTGCGAGGCCGACCGTCAAAAGCATGGTCGCTATTGGGCAAGAGACTGACTTCGCTGAAAAATGCATCGATGTGACTCCCCACCTGGTTGTTTGCGGTGTAGGTCAGGAGTCTCGGCTCCATGGCCTACTAGGGAGCTTATCGGGCGAGACAACCACCCGGTTCATTGGTTGGGCCCACTTTCCGTATACAAGCGTATACAAGCAAGTATACGGCCGTTAATGGCCATCAGATGCCAGGGCTAGCAATGAAGCCACCTGAGCTAGCACCGCTGCCTGAGGCTCCGCTGCTTTCCGGACTTAGTAGCACGACATCCAAGCGATCTTCGTCCCGTAAGTCCACTGTGCTCTCTGATGAGTTGGGGCCGAAGTAGGCAACCACTCGGTAGAGGTCCGGCGCCAAACCATAGAAGTAGAAGTCGCGTGCCACCCTCGTTTGCACCTGGAGGGCGTCGTTGCAGTTAACGTCCGATCCAGCGATGGGAGTTGGCATAGCAGGGTAACGATAGGCCGCGTCAACATAGACCGAGCGGTTAGCATAGCGAGGGTCTCTGTACATCCTCTCAAGTGCTGCGGCTTGGGCAGCGTTGGCTGGAGCGCTGGTTGGATTTGTTTTGGGAGCGCTGATGGGGCTGGCCATTGGAGGAGCATTTGAAGAGGACGATATGGCGGTATCGGCACGCGCCGTGTACACACAGACTCTGTCTGCCACGCCGCCACTAACCGTACCACTGAGTGTGCGTAGAGCGCTTGAGCTGCCCAAGACGCCCATGGGATCAAACTCGTACACCGCTTCAGCGTCACCATAGGACGTACTGCCCGCTGCGGGCGCCTTAAAGGAACGGTCTAAGTCGATGTAGAATTCCAAGTCGGCCGTCGCATTCGCTAATACCTTGAATTCCTGGGGGATGGTGACGTACGAGCTTTGCTGTGCGTTGCTGATCTTGCCAGATTTACCGTCTGTCTTCTTGAGATTAATCGGATCGACCTCGTCGAGCTCCAAGACTATAGCCTCGTAGCTTCCTGTTGCGGCAGCGATTTCAATAATGGAATCAAGCGCAGGCCTAGCGCTGCTTTGAACGGCATTAACCTTTTTGGTTGATGGTAGTGGAACAATTTCTGAGGTCTCGACCCCAATCAAATGCACGCCTTTGACGTTGAAGTATACCTGGCTAAAACTGCTGCTCATGGGGTCAACAACGGCCAGTTTGATAGAACCCGTAGTCGTACCGCCGCCGCCCGTGCCGCTGCCGTGGGGGTTGCCGACGACGACGCCACCGCAATTGATGAGGTGCAGGGCGAGGTAAAGGCTGCTTAGCCATTTTAGGGCGTTTGTGATCCGTGACTTCATGCTAGCGCCCCTTCTTGTTGATACGGGCAATGGGAAAAACTTGGACGTTGATCTGAGCAACCTCGTCGGCATTGGTTGCTGCTTCTGACATCGCGAGTAGCTCATTTTGCAGCGCATGGATCTTGGTCTTAATGTCAGTCAGTTGATGGGACGCGATAGAGATCGTCACGCTACTGATGTCCCGATCCTCGGGTGCAGTGTCGGTTAGCGCATCGCGTGCCAGTGTCAACATCTGCTGATGGTAGCGAATGATCGCAAGACCCAGCACTTCGGGTCCGGTATTTACTACCTTCCTCGTGAGCTTGAGACGGCCTGCAGCCTCGTCGTAGGCGATATAGTCCAGCTTTTTAAGGAGGGCGAGACTATCCTTTACTCTACTGGGAGTGACGTGCGGCATCAGCTGTGATGCAATCCACTCGGGATCGTCTTTGGCATCGGGCAAATCAAGCAGAGCCAGGATGGCGCTGTGATACCACTGATTATAAAACTCAAGCTGCTGGCGCGGCAGCGCTTTGGGCAGGGCTTTGGCTTTGAGATCGACGAGGCGCTCGAAAACTTCCGGGCGCTCCGGATCACCGCTACTGCGCTGAGCTTCGACTAGTTGCAGAAAGTAGCGGCGATCCAGGTTTCGTAAACCTAGGGCGCTAGCAATCTTGACGGCAGTCTTGCGCGTCAGTGGTCGTTGCCTATGCAGCATGAGATAAGCGATATTGTTGGCGCCAAAACCAAGATCGGTCGAAAAACGTTCGTAACCGTAGCGAGCGACTGCATCTTTAATCGCGCCGTAGACAGCACCGAGATAGTCCACGGGATCCGTAAAACTGGTCGGTGCCACGGTGGCGGCGATTTTATGTAGTTCAGTCTTCGTCACCCTACGATCCCTCTCTTTGGGGTTCATAATTCTTATCGGTGGTTTTTTGCACAAACTTTAGGATTATTTGCGCCAATTTTTCGCGTACTTGGGTACAGCGTTACGTCGTTAACTTGAGGCTAATTGCAAAGTAAAAAACCTAAGCGCCACGTTGGTAGCGCGTAGGTATCCCGTGAGGATGTCTCATGGACGATGTTTTCAAATTCACTCGATCCAAAGTCCCTCTGCCCCTGGCAGTCCTTTGCACAGAGACCCCTTTACGATGTCTCCCAGAGCCGGGAGCCAGTCGCACGTTCCTGGCTTAGTCTTGTATTCATGTACCGTATAGCCTGTGCCGGTTTTAATACATGACGGTAGTCTGCCTATCGCACTGCACGCCAGGGAGCCGGGGTAGGGCCTGATCGGCTGCACCGGTTTAACTGGTATGACTGGCGCGCCAGGACGCGGATACCGCTTTGTGCCGTCTGTGCAGTAGAACTGATTGCACCTGATAAGTTTGTCATCGCTTGAGACTGAATCAGTAGGATCCCCAACACACTCCTCATTTTGCTTCACAGCTGTACCAAGAGCTAGGCCCTTTTGTTGTGTGTCGCCAGTAATTGTTACTGAACTAACGCCAGCATGTTCTTTAGCGCTACCATCATAGATGGTGGTGCCGCATGAAGGCTGTGATAGGGCGTCTGCAGCACCGGCATCAATGTCCTTGCCTGCCTTCGCCTTCTTAGTCTTCTTTTTGAACCCACCCTTGGTGAGGCTCAGACCGTCGTCAAATTTTTCTGATAAACTACCAGCGCTTTGCTCTTCGCTGGTGCCGCAACTGACAACTACAGGCGCTGCTAGAGCTAACATTAAAAGTACGTGTCTCATTGTGTCTAATCCTTGGGAGTTAGGGTTGGGGTTTCTGTGGTTTGTGTTTAGGTGCTGGGGTAACCGACTATCTGTTCATGACTTAGCTCTCAGGCGCTGACTCCGTGACCGCCCATGGCCTCGTCACTTGCAAAATACTTATCGGATTATTTTATAAAAACTTTAGGTAAAAATATTATTTAAATACATATAGTTAAAAGGTTTAAGCAAAAATTTTGAATAAAAAAATGCAAATGACTATGCATCCACGGTGGACGCCAGTAGCCATCACCGTGACCCTTAGGCCAGCGATATTTCTTGTTTAGCCTGTGCTGCTTAGAGGCCTAGCTTGATGCGGTGGTTGTAGCCGCTATGGTAGGGGATACCGCCTTCGCCGACGCGGTGATTACCGGGAATAGGTTCCCACCGGATGTTACTACCCGCCATGGTGATAAACTTATCGTCCACCCAAGGGGCGACGAATAGCTTAAACTCTAAATCTTTACTGAGCGTGCCATTGTATGTCCAGGTCTTGGTCTTGCCACTGTACTTGAGTTTTTCGCCGCGCTGCCAATTGCCAAGTAGATCGCCTTGGCCTGTGATGTAAACAGCTCGGTCGAATCCGACATCGTCAGGCACTTCAATACGCACGATCTCAGTAGGGACGGTAAAGGATAGTTCGCGCGTATCGCGATTGACGGTGAAGGATCTGCGCGCCACGTAAGCAGATCCAGCGGAACCCTGAAAGATCGCTCCTTCAAAGTGATGCTCGCCACGCTCCAGCTCGAGATCGATGGTTCCTGCGGCAGATGTTGTTAATGAATGTTGGCCAATCTGAGGTTGTGAGCGTGATTCAGCACGATCGAGGAACAGGTAGAAGTCCGTAACGGGCGGGCCTGCCTCATACTGACCGTTGGTGATTTTTAGGCGCCTAAATGCCAACGTCAGCTTTTGCAGATTATTGGGATCAAAGCAGCCGGCCACGCCGTTGACTGGGTTGATCCTACAACTCTTGCCTGATGGGCATGACTCCTCGTCGAGTTTTATTTCGTAGCAATCGTTACGGCAGATCTTCACGTTGTTGGCACTGCAGATCCCTTGATTGAAGTTGGTGTCGCAGATGGCCTTAACCGTAGGCTCGCTCGCTGCTCCCGCCTCAAGACCGAGAAATCCGAGAAAGGCATCGACGCGCGTCGCTACCCCGTAGGACGAGCAATTGGCATCGCCGCAGGAGGTGACACCGGCGAGCAGCGCCTCACCGTTAGGAGCGATTTGTAGATAAGCGCCACCAGAGTCTCCGTGGCAGGCACTCTTGCCTGGTTCCTCGAGGCGGATCTTGGTGTCACTGACAGCCGTTACTGTGAGGTCGACCTCGCGCTTGATGCCGGTGCCAGCGTCCTCCACGCGTGCCTCGGAGGGTTTCTTGGCGCGTCCGTAACCGACGGTCGTTAGCTTCTTGCCTACTATGGCGATGGGATCCAGTTTTTTCACCACACCCAGTGGTGCCAAGGGTGCTTTGGCTGCAAGTGTGAGGACGGCGATGTCGTAGTTGTTGGTATTGTGGTCGTACTTGGGATGGATTTTGAAGGATGCTACGCCCAGGTTCATCGCGGGGCTACTCTGATCAGGGTGTATGACAAAGCTAAAGTCTGAGGCTTCGCTCTCCGTCATGCAATGGGCCGCCGTGACGACGCGATCTGGGGCAATCAGTGTCCCAGTGCAGTAGCCGCCTCCCATGCGTTTTAGAAGGCCAATCTGCGGTAGGCGGCTGGTCACTTGACCGCCGATGACCTTGACGTCGGTACTTGCGCCCTTGGAGGCGGTTTTGCACGCGGGATTCATGATTACGAGCAAGAGAAACGGCAGGATCAGGCGCTTGTTCATCGGCATCCATATGGTGTTAGAGTTCTAAGTATTCTAGTCCAAAGACACGAATACTTACAGATGCTGCCATTGCCTGCGGTCACAAGTACATGATGCAGACTTGTCCGGATGGAGCCTCAGGACCTTTATACGCAATACCAAGCGGCATCAGGATATGGCTTGCAATATAGCCCATCATCCGCGGATCCCAGCCGTGCGCGATCTTGATGACAACGCCGAGGCCACGTGGGTAATCGGGGTGAACGATCGCTAGTCCGAGGAGGCCGTCAGCGCCTTCCTTGGCCAGGACCCTACCTTGACCTGCTTTCATGATGCCTGTGTCGAGGCGGCCTTGGCCACCGATGAGCTCTGGACGGTCTACCATCGCCGCCCAGATCCAATCTTGCGTGCGATGCGCGACGAGTGCAGCGAATAGAGTGGCCATCTCTTTTAGGGTCATGGCATGCGTGGGGAGTCCGCAGCCATCCACAGCCGTGCTGGACGGTGTCCATGAGGGTCCCAGTACGGCCCTTAATGCGTCGCGATATGCGTCGTGATAGGGATGGCTAGCATCAAGATAATTATCGCGGGACCAACCGCGTTGCTTGCATCCCGATAAAATCGCCGCATGTTTACCCGAGCAGGGATGGTGCCAGCGCTCAGCAGTCGTGACTTTACTGACGGAGCCAGGCATGGGAAGCGACGGAGGTGTTTGCAATAAACCTGATTCGGCACCCGGTAGCATGGATTGCGCCGCTGCAAGATGTGAGGGTTCCGCGTTATGAGAGGAGAGCGCAATGGCCTGGGCTTCGGGGCTGTAACCGCTGGCCAACTCCCGCGCAAAGACCTTCATCTGATAGGGCTTCATCAGCGAGCGACCAAACGTCGTGACGTTGCCTAAAGTGCGCACGACGCTATCGCCATGGACCCAAGCCACGGCACCGTGTACGGCCACCTCGGGGATATCTTGACGCCTTAATTCAAGCAGTTTGACCCATTGTTGCTCCATTTACCGACTCCGTCTCCGTCGCCATCGCCTTCCCTGATCCAGTATCCGACCATCGCGCGCTAGCCGAGCGCTGGGGCTACGTCTCGCATAAATCCCGTCATGGCATTGCTGATGGCCTGCTGATCATGCGTGTTGAAGTCAAACCAGAGCATCAGCCGCTCTTCTGCGCGGTAGCGTTCGCGCAGCATCGTCGTCACCTCGAAGGCATTGCCAGCGATGGCGTTGTTAACGGCATCGCGAATCTTGCGCTCGTCAAAGGTACCCTCAACAGCGCGCCAGTAGTTCTCGATGGCCTTGGCTGCGGCCTCTTTAGCTGCAATGCTTTGATCTTGCGGCGACAGATGCTCGTCCGTGTTTAAGAAGATAAGTGCCGTACGCGGCATATACGAAGGCTGCCACGGCCCACCGCCCTGGTGATAACATTGACGCATGCGTTCGTGGGTTGCCTCGATCGTCGCTGAAGGGGTGATCGATAGGTTAAAGACGCGCGTAGGCCAAAAACGATTCGCCAGCACTTGGGCCGCTGGATCGTGCGATCCGATCGTTAACTGCAAGAGCTCAAGCGGAGCATCAAAGGGAATAACGCCGACCGGTGGGAATTCCCAAAATGGTGCAAATTCTATGGCGTCGACCGTGCCCGTGGCTCCCGTATCTTCGCGGTAGGCATCGACCACGGCTTGCCACTCCTGGGTGGTGCGGAAGTCTGCTGCGGTCAATAGCTTTGGTGTGACCTCGGACGACGACACTTGGCGCTGCGTCAAGGCGCGGAGAAAAATCTCCGTCGCTTCCAGAAACACTTTGCCCTTGAGCACCGGCCAGGCAGCTGCTTCTGCACCTGTACGCGGTTTGATGCCGTAGGTCGTGTTGGCAAAGGGGAATCGACCGGCAGCAAAACCGAGCTCGAGTTTACGTTTCTCTCCTGGAGTCAAGCTGTGCAGGAGCAGAAACGTCTTGACCGCTTCGGCATGCGCCAGCGGTCCGCCGTTACACAGGATGTTGCGTATAGCCGATCCGACATTGATCCTTTTGGTGGTGGCAAACACTCTGTGAGCCAGTTGAAGGATGTCGGTGTTGACGCCAATTTCGCCGCGAAAGTGCGGTATCACGGCGCCAGGATTTTGTTTCTGCACCTCGCACGAGAGGTGTGTCTCCGCAACCCAAGCCGTCGCGTAACCCAGGGTGTCCGCAAGCTGCACTTGTTCCATAAAGTAGCGCAGCATGGTGCGCTCGTCTGGAATTACGCCGTCAACCTCGGTCTGACAGATGGCGAAAAAGGCATCAAATTGCATACAGGCTCCCAAGCCGTCCTTAGGGTCTTACCATATGTTCTGGGCGTACATACTTATCAAATTCTTCCGCAGTGATGAGGCCTAGTTTGACGGCAGCCTGCTTCAGCGTGATGTTGTCCTTGTACGCTGTTTTAGCCACTTTAGCGGCATTGTCGTAACCGATCACCGGGTTTAGAGCCGTCACTAGCATGAGCGAGTTATCGACGTGGCGTTTAATCTGTTCGACGTTAGGCTCAATGCCAGCTACACAGTTGACGTTGAAGCTATTCATAGCGTCGGCCAGTAGGCGTGTGGACTCGAGGAGATTGTGGATCATCACCGGCTTAAAGACGTTGAGTTCAAAATGGCCGTTGCTGCCAGCTACACCGATCGCGACGTCATTGCCCATAACTTGGCATGCCACCATGGTCAGAGCCTCGCACTGGGTTGGATTCACTTTGCCAGGCATGATTGAGCTACCTGGTTCGTTAGCTGGTAGAATCAGCTCGCCGATACCAGAGCGCGGCCCGCTGCCGAGTAGGCGGATGTCGTTAGCGATCTTCATGCAGGCAACGGCAAGGACGCGCAGAGCCCCGCTGGCTGCAACGATGGCATCGTGAGCTGCCAGTGCTGCGAATTTATTCGGAGCGGAGCGGAAAGGGTAGCCCGTGAGGTCGGCGATCTCTTTGGCCACTTTGGAAGCGTACTGGGGATGAGTGTTTAGTCCTGTACCCACGGCGCTACCGCCGAGGGCCAGGTCGTAAAGTCCGTCGAGGGCTTCGGTTACTTTTTTCTCGGCAAATTCAAGCTGGGCGGCGTATCCCGAGAACTCTTGGCCAAGAGTCAGCGGTGTCGCGTCCATGAGGTGCGTACGGCCGATCTTTACGATGTCAGCAAAGGCAGTGGCTTTCTTAGCTAACGCGTCTTTCAGTGCCTGCAGCTCTGGGATGAGGCGCAGCTTAAAGTCGTTGACGGCAGCTACGTGCATGTAGGTTGGGAAACTGTCGTTGGACGACTGAGACATGTTGACGTCGTCGTTAGGATGCACGGGTTTTTTAGAACCAACGACGCCACCGGCCATCTCAATGGCGCGATTTGAAATGACCTCGTTAGCATTCATGTTGCTCTGAGTGCCACTGCCCGTCTGCCAGACCACCAGAGGGAAATGATCATCTAGCTTCCCTTCGATCACCTCGTCGCAGGCCTTGACTATCAGGTCGCACTTGTCTTTGGTCAGCTTGCCGAGTTCGTGGTTCACGAGGGCAGCAGATTTTTTGACAATACCAAAAGCGCGGATCATGCCGCGCGAAAAACGATGACCGCCAATCTTGAAGTTCTGTAGGGAGCGCTGGGTCTGAGCGCCCCAGTATTTGTCGGCAGCTACTTCGATGTCGCCGATGGAATCATTTTCAATACGTGTTTTCATGCTGGTTTTGCTCCTTCGGATGGCGCAGTCCCGTTGAGGTTGCCGCTCACTAGACCGCGGTAATAAACGTAGAAAAATAATGATGGCACGACGTATAAACACGCGGACAGAAGTCCCGTGCCAGTGCTAATGGCTGCTATCAGATCGGTGTTGTGACTCGGTAAGACAGTTGCCGCAAGATCCCCGCCCAGCTCCAGGACCGTCGGCAGGGTATAGGTCAGGGCACTGTACACAACAATCCGTCCACGCCGGCCAGTGCCGAGCAGAGCGCTCTCCTGCCGCGCCTGGTAGGGCCCACGCTGACCGTTGACGATTAGCGTGTCGACAAAAACAAAACGCGACATTGCATAAGCTACAGCACCGAGAGCGACCGGTATCAGAAGGACTGGCTGATCGAAGTGTGTGACCTGCATCAGAATGTAGACCGGTAACACGGTAACCAAGAGCCAGCCCAAGAGGACAAAGCTGATGGCGATGTAAACGGTGAGCATGCGCGACCAGTAACCGGGCATGGCACGCATAGCGTCGCCCAGAGTCGCCATGCGGCCCTCGTACCAGCGTTCCGCCAACCAAACGACCACGCCATTGGTAACGGGCATGAGCGCGGCACCGAGCAGGCCGAACACCTTGTCGGCGTTATCAGCGGGCAGCCAGCCTGCAGCAACGGTGACGCCGTAAACGAAATAGAACGGGCCGTATACACACGCGATGAGTTGTACGAGCAGCAAAAAGTTATGTCTGATCAGTTGCCAAGTTTGGCCGAAAGGATTCACCTTTCCCCCTCCGCGTGGTCCGCAGGCCCTTCTCATGTCCGGGTTGATGCGGGCCAATTTAAGCATAATCAGAGGAAGCGGCCCACGAGAAACTGCGCTCGCAATTGGTGGTGGCCTCACTGGCGCGCTTGAGATAGAAGAACGGTATGAAGCGACGCCTCATGCAACCTCAATCCATAGCAGCGCTATCACTAGGCTTAGCCCTAGCGTTGGGCGGACCGTGGGGTGTGGGTCTCGGTTTGCCGGCTGCATCCGTGCCCACGTTGTTTGATGAGGCGGCGGAATTGTTGATGCCCAAAGGCGCAGACTCACGGCTGACGGCGGAGCGAGACGCACTGCGGGCTCAGCTTGGTGCCGCTCCTAATTATGCTCAGAGTCGCCTAGCACTGAGTCAGCTTCGGCGTGAGATTGGGGGGTTAGCCCTTGAGGCTCAGCTTCTCAGCAGCGAGGAACAGAAGTACTGGGTAGATGCGGCCTGCTTTGGTGGCGAGCTCGATACATACCCGGTGCGCCATATCGGGGCCTGGTTTGAACGCCGAGGGCGCCGGTGGTTCGTCCAGTCAGTATTGGCAGGTGGTCCGGCGGCTGACGCCGGTATTGTGCGCGGTGACGAGATTTTAACCGTCAATGGTCAGCCGTTTGCGCCTGTGGCCAGCTTCCGTGATGTGCAACCTGCGGCGCAGGTGCAGCTGGGCCTTAGGCGTCTGCCGTGGGAGGCGCCGCGGCAAATAAAAGTGACTGTTACCTCTAGCAGCATGGCAGAAGCCCTCAAGCGTCATCAGACCCTAGGTAGTTTTGTTCGTCAGGTGGGGGGCAGGCGTGTCATGTACGCACCGTTGCCACTGACCTGCCATCGGTCGCTGGAGACGGCCCTCGCGGCCCTCGCCGTCAAGGCGCAGGCTCAGGCAGACGCACTGGTGCTGGATTTGCGCGGGGACTTTGCTGATGGTGGTTTGACCTTTGCGGCTCCCTTTATCAGCCTGCCCACCAGCAAAGATACGGCGGCGAGCCCCTTGGGTTTGGCGCCGTTTGCTAAGAAGTTGGTGCTCCTGGTGGATGCAGGAACCCGCGGTGGGCGTGAGCAGTTAGCCGCCTTTTTGCAACAGCGTGGGCGGGCCGTTTTAGTGGGCACCACGACAGCGGGAGCGACCAGAGCCGGTCGTGCGGTGAGTCTGGGCGACGGGGGTGATGCGCTCCTCTGGCTACCACGCGGCGACGGCGGCGGCGCGCCTCTGGTGCCCGATGTAGCCGTTGAGGCGGCGCTCGTCTATGCTGCTGGCGGCGACGCGATCCTAGATCAAGGCTTAGCCCAAGCTGCGCTTACGGCCGCGCCACGTAATTGAGCCAACCATCCGATTAAAGTATCATCTAGTGGCATACTTAGCGGTGGGGTGGCGGCATGGTAGCGAGCAAGGTCGAGGATCCTATTGTGCGCGTAAGACAGGTCAGCAAATCATACGGTGGCGATCAGCGCACGCCGACCGTAACAGCTCTGTCTGACATCAATCTTGACGTGATGAAGGGGGAGTTTCTGGCTCTTTCAGGGCCGTCAGGATCAGGTAAGACGACGCTACTAAATTTGATCGGAGCTCTTGACGTGCCGACCAATGGCACGATCATGATCGAGAATTGTATGCTAGGGCAGATGAAGCGCTCCGAGCTATCGCTACTCCGGCGCAATCGTATCGGCTTTGTGTTTCAGGCCTATAATCTCATTCCAATCATGACGGCTCTGGAAAATGCCGAATTCACCCTCGCCCTCCAGCGTCGTCCTAAACACGAACGCATCGCCTTGGCGATGCAGGCCCTTAAACAGGTGGGGCTCGGTGACTTTGCTAGCCGTCTGCCGCGTGAACTCTCGGGCGGGCAGCAGCAGCGTGTAGCTATTGCCAGGGCGATCGCACCACAGCCTGCACTCATTCTAGCGGATGAGCCCACAGCTAACCTTGACTCAAAATCTGCGATCTCGCTTCTCGACATCATGCAAGATTTGAATGCACGCCTTGGCGTTACTTTTATTTTCTCAACGCATGATCCGCGTGTGATTGAGAGAGCTCGACGTATTGTGCCCATGGTAGACGGGCGCATCGTAGCTTGAGAGAAGTAGCGGCGACCTAATCAAATTAGTTGGGTCGCCACATCTGATTGAGTCTCGCATCTGCAAGGTCAGGCTTGGCGCTCATTCGGTTGACTGGTCGCACCACCTTGAGCACGTAGTTTGCCACCATCTGGCTACCCTTGTGCGTGAAGTGAATGCCGTCGCTTGAGCGCACTTTGATGTCCTGATGGTCTTGGCGGACATAGGCGGTAAACGAGCCGTCATCGTCCACCAAGGCGGGTTTCAGCGAGATAAACTGCATGCAGTCGTGTTTAGCTACGACGTTACGGACGAGAATATTGATGAGCTCAGCTTTGCGATGGAGCTTATTTTCACGCATGGGTGGTAGACCCAGCCAGTAGACTTGTTTGGCCTGGCTGCAAGCTGTTGTCATAAATTGATTCAGCCGTTCACGGTAAAGTGTTACCCAGCGTCTTGTGCCGTAAGCTACAGGTGCTCCTCGGTCGACGATGCTCTGGCCATCGTTGGTGCCCAGCATGATGAAAATCGCATCGTAGTGGTGACGCGATGCGGTATCACGCAGAGTCTTCTGCCAATCGAAAAAATCTGGCCGTGCTAGGCCCGTACCCACTTTGGTAACCAGATTTGCTTGTCCTTTAAATTCGGAGACGATGGACGTCCTGAGCGTCGGACCTACCGTGGCCATCAGTGAGTCGCCAATCAAGAGGGCGCGCGTCTCGGGTGCAATCGGAGAGATTTTTCGCTTGTGCGCTGCGAGTGACGGCCAAATCTCGTCAAGCAAATCGCGGGGCTCGAAAAGTGGATCTTTGGCGCTGGTATATTTATCTGAGAACCAAGATTCGAGTTTTTTCTCCGGCGCCAGAAGTCCGTAACGATCGAGTTTCTTGGCTTCGTGACCCGTCAAGGCGATCAGGTTTTCGGATAAATTCGAGGCTGGAAGGTGTTTAGCCCAGTGGTGAATACTCTGCATGGCGAACACTGCCACCAAAAGATAAGCGAACAGTAAGGAGTAAGCCACGGTTCCGACATGGTGACGGGGAGTTGGTTTAGGTAAACTGTCACTGATGGCTGTCGCTGAGCTGCTGCCTTCTTGGTCATGTTGGACTTTTGCTTGGTTGTTCATAGCTTTTGTTTAGTCCTGTTTCATAGTTACTCGTGCCGATGACTAACTACACGCGCATTATCGGTAACGCGTCTTAGGGACTTGAGGGTTTTTAATTAAATGCTGAAAAACTCAAAGTTAACAGGGTCTTGGGCTGTGGTTTTAGATGTGTTTTTTAACGAGGCTGCGGTGCCAGCTCATCCGAAGTGGCGGGTGCATGTGGCCAGGATGATTCAGGGGGGCCAGTCTGCCTTGCCCGTGCTTGTCGGTCTTGCGGCCTTCGTACTCATACTGACAAATGGCTGGATGTCTGACGATAGTTACATCACCTTCCGCTCGGTCGAGCAGCTCTTTGCCGGTAACGGTCCGCGCTGGAATCCCCACGAACGTGTCCAAGTCTTTACTCATCCCCTGTGGTTTGGTGGTTTGTGTCTGCTGCGGCTTCTTATGACTGATGCATGTCTCATCGCCGTGACTCTGTCGCTACTCTGTAGCGTAGCCACGGCTGTGATCCTGAAAAGGATCGCCATAAGTAGCACCATCTGGACCGTCGCGATCGGTATACTCGCTAGCTCTAAAGCAGTTATCGATTTTTCGACCTCTGGTTTAGAAAATCCTATGACCCATCTGCTCTGCGCAGGCTTTGTGCTGACCTTAATGAACTTTGTCCACGCCCTGCCGGGGGAGCGTCATCGTCAGCTCGTTAGATTGAGTTGGGTATTAGCGCTTGCGTCTACGCTAAGGCTCGATTTGGTTACTTTACTTGGCATCCCCTATCTCTGGGCCCTGGGCACTCAGGTGTGGCAAGACGGAGGTATGAGAGCAGGTCTTTTACGACGCATTCTGATGGCTGCCTGTCTCCCACTACTCTGGACTATATTCAGCCTTGTTTATTATGGATTCCCGGTTCCCAATACGGCCTATGCAAAGCTAGGCTCTGGAATACCCACGGCCGAGCTTGTGCCGCACGGTGTAGCCTATCTATTGAACTCGGTGCGACTTGATCCCATCACACTATTCACCGTGATTCTGAGTATAGGCATTTGTATAGCATCACGATGCGGTGCCTACTTGGCTGCCGCCTTTGGCATGGTGGTTAATTTGGCATACGTGATCCGTGTTGGTGGCGATTTTATGAGTGGCCGGTTTCTGACCGCAGTCATGGTGACTGCGGTAGCCCTTTTGGTATCGCGTCGATGGTCGCGATCACTGACGGTCACTGTATTTTGTGCCCTGATTGCCTATAACATCATAGCGCCCTGTGTCCCCTGGCGCACAGATGCTGGCTATATCGATAAAGAGATCGATAAGAGCGGTGTCGCTGATGAGAAGGGCTACTACTTCCAGCATTCCTCGTTATGGCAATATGTCGCAAGTAAGAGTGAGGGAACACCCTTTCCTAAAATCATTTGGGTCAGGGATGCGATTGACTTTGGTAAATCAAATTATATCGCCACTGTCATGCCGGCCATTGGTATCTTTGGCTATTACGTACGCCTAGATCAAATCGTCATTGATCCCATGGCGCTGTCAGATCCCTTGCTGGCGCGCATGCCAGTCACGGGGCGCTGGCGTATTGGACATATGTTGCGTGAGCTCCCGCTGGGGTACACAGAATCCATTGCCAATAATTCAAACCAAATTGTAGATCCCGAGTTGCATAGACTTTACGATCAGCTCATCCTGATTACGCGCGGACCGCTATTTACGTGGGGCCGATGGCAGGCTATAGCTGCACTTAATCTTGGTCTCTCGTTCGCCAAATAAACCAAATTTAAATTATTCGCAGTCGCAACTGCAGCCCTTTTGGTCTGCCACCCATCCCGCAGCCGTGTCCGTGCAGTCAGATTCGCCGCTGCTGAGCCAGCCCCAGCCATCTTTGCAAAATTTATTATCTTTGCATTTGAGGGCATCAGCCTTGCTAATCAGTACGGGCGCTTTCGGTTCTGCTGGTACGGCTGGTTTAGGATCCGACGTCGCCATAATCTTCTTGATAAACTCGCTACCCTTAGCCTGTGTCAGATTGGTGTAGATGCTCGCCAGTGGATTTTTGGCGGTGATGTGATCGTTGGTGGGCTTGTCGGTGCCGTCGGGGGTTCTGAAATCATTGGCGTGAGCAATAGCAATAATTTCTCCGGCAGCGTTGAGCAGTGGGCCTCCCGAATCACCTTGTCCTATCCCGGCCGTGATCGCACTGGCCACTTTGGTGTCGAGCCAGATCGTGCCCCCGGCATCAGCTTTGATATCTTTGATTTGATTGGTGCCGAGGTAGCGTTTTAGGTCAGGATTCGATTTTTTGTCTTGTATGACAATCTGTCCGTAGCCGACTAAAGTGACTGGGTCGGACACAGCCGCTGCCTTTTCCGCAAACTTAAGGTGCGGATAGTCCTTAAACGTCCCCTTCGGAAAAACCACGAAAGCTATGTCACTGTCATAGCTCGAAGCGACATCGGTTTTGTCGTAGCTGGGCTCTGGTATGAACTGATTACTGGCCAACTGCCGACTGCGGAATGGGTCTTTATCGCCCAGAGTTAGGTTGAAGAAGGGAAGTACCTCCGTGGCCTCCTTATCGACCAGGCAGTGGGCCGCAGTGACGATCAAGTCTTCACGCACAACGGAGGCCGTGCAGACCGAAGTACCCTGACTGCTTTTAACGAGGATCCCGATCACACCGGGGTTATGCTCGTAGTCCTTGTCGCCCCCGATGACCTTGATGTCGGATCCCATCTTGAGTCTGTCTTTCAGATAGCGACAGCCGCCGAGCCCAAAAGCCATGGTCACTACGGAAGTGGATGCTAAAAGTCTTAAGTAGTGATGACTTACACGTGATGCAAGCATGAGTCATTCCTGCCAGAGTGAGCTTAAAAGTGGCGGCCCTATCGGCATTTTATCATGAAAACTTGAGACAAAATTGCAATTCAGATTAATTGTCGAGGGGTTGGGTTGGAGGGGTAGGCGACAAAGTGCACTAAATGCAACTACAAACACCAACAGGCCGCCAAAGCAGCCTGTTCGTAGTTCAGAATCAATAAACAAGATCAGTGATTACTTGATCTTAGCTTCTTTGAAAACGACGTGTTTCTTGACCACTGGGTCAAACTTTTTGATCTCGAGCTTGTCGCGGCCCTTCTTGCGCTTGGTGGTGTAGAAGTAGCCAGTGTCAGCGGTGGACACTAGACGGATCAGCTCGCGGTTCATTTTCTTTGCCATGGGATCTTGCTCCTCAAAGACTACAGGCCCCTGATATAACGGGACAGCAGTCATAGCAGGGTTAAATGGGGTCTTGCAACAGAAACTGCTGCCAAAAACACTAGGACTGCGGCCCCTTTTTGTAGTGATATTGAGATTATGACTAAACGACGCCAGCTCCCGTCAAAAGCTTTCACCATTAATGCCCCCTGGACAGCGCTGGTCCCGGTGAGTGGCTGGCGTCATTACCGCATCAGCGCCACCATCCCGGCCTCACGTAGCGATACCAAGCTGCCCATGATTGAGATGATGGCCGTGTGTGACCGCGCCGTCAGATTTTGGCTGAGTAAACAGGAGTTGGTGGCGGATTTAAACTGGGTTACGGGGTGGCGGGATTAGGTTTTCTGGATCGATGGGATTCCGGCGTTGGGGCGCAGATCCTTGTAATTCCTGATCAGCTTGCTACCATTAAAGTATTATTATCCAAGCTTTGGAGAGGATTCAGGGTGACGACTTTAGATACAAAGAAAATCTCCGAGCTCGTTACTTATTGGGTCCATAGCGCCTCGGAAGATTTGGCTACGGCTGAGGATATCATCGCGAAGACGTCGCGCTACGTCAGCGGGCTTTTTTTTCTCCATCTTTCTCTTGAGAAGATACTGAAAGCTCTTTATGTGAAGCTTCACTCAACTCACGCTCCGTTTACCCACAACTTGTTGTCTCTACTAGAAAAGAATCAGATTCAGCCAAGTGAGTCCGATTTAAGAATTTTTTCAGAGATTAACGAGTTCAACCTAGAAGCACGGTATCCAGACGAGAAATTTCGTCTACAACAAATTGCGACGCAACAATTTACGTCGCGTTACCTGCAGGAAACCAAGAGACTCAGCTTATGGATATCCGAGAAATTAAACAGCTAGCCGTGGCTCTGAGAGCGGCTCTGCGAGATCAAAATATCCACGCCGACTGTATTGTGCTTTACGGTTCCCATGCAGAAAATCGCGCTGGAACGCATAGCGACATCGATCTTGCCGTCATTTCTCGTGATTACGGTAAAGATCGGTTTAGCGAAGGTAGTACGCTAAGTCGTATTGCCGTTCAGGTTCATCCTGACATTGAGGCAGTACCAGTGGGACTTAGAGACTATCTCGCTCCCACAACCATTTCTCCGATCCTGCACGAGATCAAGACTAAAGGGACGCCGTTGATCTAGTTTGTTGGTTATTTGATGTAGATCGCCCAGTAACCGCCCGTCAGACTTGTGTATCCACTGTTTTCAGCGCCATAGCCTTCCATACTGCCACCGTAACCGCTGAAGCCATCGCTGGTGTCCGTTCTGACACCAATGCCTGTACTGTAGCTTAGGGAGCCACCGCAACTCCGTGTGGACGCCGAAGTGTCAGCGGGGGCGAACACCGCCGAGTCCGCTACATTATCCGATGATCCGTAGTTGCGCCAAACGACACGCCAGTTTTGCGCCCAGCAGGCCAAGGCGTTGCCGCCTTTCTTCACATACGTAATCGTCGCCCGGTAACCATCGGCCGATGCCGTAATATTAGTGCTGCCGATGAGGTCACGCATACTTTCATTCGTTGGCAGGTTATACACGGCGTAATAGCCAGCAGATTCGTTATTCGTTTTGAACAAATGATCGCCGCAATCCGCCTCATTTATGGGGCGGTCTAGGCGATCTCAAGGGATTCGCGTTAGCGAATCCCGTCGCTGTTACTCTCTTACTTACCGC
>Ga0194132_10005183_pt1 | contig 21407 bp, 23 predicted proteins | sample TA2KigOf80mmetaG_FD_148612 | JGI IMG/M metagenome (GOLD analysis project Ga0194132, IMG submission 148612) | Freshwater microbial communities from Lake Tanganyika, Tanzania - TA2015054 Kigoma Offshore 80m | ecosystem: Environmental > Aquatic > Freshwater > Lake | place: Tanzania: Lake... | reverse complement strand
TCTTCCAAATGCTCGGCCAGATACGTACAGGTGCAATTCTTCGGCGTGCTCACCAAATATTCGACGTACTGCTTCTTGGTAATCATATCCCTAAAATGATACTTGTGGTCCTCAAGCGTAAGTCCTGTCCATAAAGAACTCACCGGTCATCACGACTGCTGATGCCTGAAAAGTGTCCTCAGGACATATAGGCCTGAGGACATATTGTCAAGCAAAGCGTTTCTCGCTACAAGGCTGTGACAGTAAGGGTATCGTTACATGACACGCACTGTTATTGCTGTAACACGGAACAAACAGCCGGATATGGGCGACGCTGCTGAGTTACAAGAGTTCTTCTATCCGATTCACTATCAGATTGGCATGGCGCTGGAGGACGCGCTGCGCGGTGGGCTCCTGACCCGTAAGCAGTCCGCTATTTTGTGGATGATTCGCTCTGCGGGAGAAGACGGCCATCGCATGCGACGGAAAGACATCGTCAGGGCTATGCAAAGCTGGTTCGAAGTCACCAGTTCCGGGTTGAGTAAGGCGATTCGTGGTATGGCGAGACCTCCTCTTGGGCTGGTGGAAATCACTGAAGGCGCGCAATCTGCGCGTGAGAAAATCATCTCGTTGACGCCAAAAGGGAAACGCTTTGTCGCTGACATGGCGGTTCGTGGGGAAGTGTTCCTTCACGAGATCGTCCAACACATGCCTGCCGAGGTCATTCGTGGGGGAATCGAATATTTCCAACACTTGACCGCTGCGTTTAATCGCTCGCGAGAGCTGCCGCGACTTCGGGCTGTGGGAACCGGAAGTTTAACCGCGGCACGCAAACGAACCTAAGCCCGGTCTAAGCCTCGAACCTGCGACGAAACGCGCAGCCGCGCACGTCCTGCATCTTGCGTGCAATCTTGCTGCATCCGTGGTGCCTACTGTCGGAGGTCAGTTCCAACCATCGAACAGCTAGGTGCCTGTGATCTTTTTTATCATTGACTCTAGAGGATCATTATTGTACTCTCCAGATTACCCGATAGTATAAAAAAGATACTCAGTGGTCAGAGTAATGCGAGACCTGCCTGGCTGCTGTCGGCAAGTGGTTAGTGCAGTAAGACCATTGGCTACGCAGTTGCCGTATCTAAAGAAGGCGCACCGTCAGGGCGTCATTCAGTAAGGAGAGAGAAAAGTATGTTCGGATTCGATATCTTCACAGTAGCAGCCGCGAGTCTAGATCTGACAGCGGACTTGACCCCGTCGTTTGTCGGCTTATCCGCAGTGACCTGGTTCAGCGCGATCGCGATTCCCACGGTTGCGGTGATTTTATCGCTCCGTGATACGCGACAAGCCGCATCCTTTGCCCAGGCCGTGGAATCCGCGCACGCGGTTGAGCCGGAGCACGCAGAAGCTGCATAATAAGGACGAAGCGGAAGCAGAGTCTCTCGTACAGTCGGGGTTATGTCACCAGTCACAACTTAAGCCGTTAGCAGCAGCATAATTCCCTCTCCCTCAGGGAGAGGGCTAGGGTGAGGGGATGAAAACTCAGGGCTTTTGGCTTCTCGGCTCCCTCATCCTGACCTTCTCCCTGAGAGAGAAGGAACCCATACTCGCAACGGTACACCTAAAAACACAGCGATTTTTCCTTAAGTTGTGACTGGTGCTTAATCAGTGGCTACGCCTGCCCAGAGCGCAACACCTGGCCGGGCATCGCGCCAGTATGTTTCTGGTGCTCGTACAGCACGGTACCATTGACGATCGTGTATTCCACACCCTTTGCCGGAACGACCAGTCGTCGGCCACCGCCAGGCAGGTCGTTCCGCATTTCGCCACGTTTCGGCGAGCCGACCGTCTTCATATCGAAGATCGCGAAGTCCGCCGCCATGCCTTTTTTGATCGTGCCACGCTGGCTAATACCAAAGAATGCTGCCGGTTCGCTGGTGAGGCGTTTAATCGCATGCTCCAGGGACAGGACTGACTTGTCGCGCACCCACGTGCCTAACAGATAGGTTGCATAGCCAGCATCACACAGCATGTCGACGTGCGCGCCACCATCGGAGAGGCCGACCATTACGCGTGGGTCTTTGATCAGCTCAGGAATTTTCTCTTCATTGGCGTTGAAGAGCTCGTAGGTGTATTGCAATTCGAGCCGGTCTTCGATGGCCAGATCTAAAAACGTGTCGAGCCCATCTTTGCCGCGTTCTTTGGCGATTTGCGCGACGCTCTTGCCCAGCAGCGACTTCATCGCCGGATTGCTGACTTCATGTACAATCGCACGATCCCACCGTCCGCTGAAGACCTTCGGCGCCTCCATCTCCTTGCGGAAGGCCGCGCGGAAGCTCGGATCACGATAGAAGGCGATCTGCTCGTCTATCGGGCGTTGGAACGCGGGGTTCCAGCAGGGAAGATTCGAGAAGATAAATGGGTTGCGCAGATCGATCTGAATGATCAATGGACGACAGCTCACTTGTGGGACTGCGCCCTTCTTGCACAGCTCAGCGGTTGCCCGCAGTGTTTCCTGCGGTGCATTGGGTTTGTCGTCGCGATTAAGCAATGCCAGCCACGTCACCGGACGGCCACTTTCTGTGAGCAGTAAGTCCAACAAAGCGTACTCGCGTTCGTCAACCACAGAGATATCGTTGGTCAGGGCCAACTCGATTGAACCTCTGCCCAGTTCTTTCAGGGCGTTACTGTAGGCTTTGAATTCATCGAAGCTCGCTTGACGGCACGCTAACGGACGACCCTTATAGCCAATGTGTTGGGCGATAAAACTGGTGGTGAATCCCATTGCGCCGGCCGCTACTGCTTCTTTGATGAGCGCTTTGATTTGGGCGGTTTCTGCTGGGGTTGCGGCACGGTCCATCGACTCTTCGCCCATCACAAAATGGCGGAAGGGAGTCAACGGTGCGAGAAAGCCAAGGTTGATACCTGAGCCACGTTTAGCCGCAGCATCCATGTACTGTGGGAAGGTCGTCCAATCCCAGGTCACGCCCTTCGCGAGCACGTCAAACGGAATTGATTCGACATTGACTAAATCCCACGCCGCGATCTCGCGCACTTCTGGTTTGCACGGGGCAAGTCCGACGCCGCAGTTGCCCATGACCAGGCTGGTGACGCCGTGCCAGGAGGACGAGGTGATCAAGGGATCCCAGCAAATCTGGGCATCATAGTGGGTGTGGGGATCGACGAAGCCTGGTGAAACCACGAGGTCTGAGGCATCAATGACCTTCGTTGCGCCATCAGTGATCTTGCCTATCTCGGCGATTTTGCCGTTGGCGACTGCGACATCCGCTTGGTAACGAGGGGCGCCTGTCCCATCGACAATGGTTCCGTTCTTTATGAGAAGATCGTACGACATTCTTACCCTCCTTCTATATTCATATCTACGCTTACGGTGTTCTGGTCGGCGTTGTCAAGGGTTCACCTTCGTAGCCTTGAGCTTTCCGCGGTCAGCGTTCAGCTACAGACAGTTATCAGCTAGCAGTTATGAGTCGTCAGTCACAACCTCCATGACTCGGCCCTGTAGAAAAAAGTCCTCCAACACCGTAAAAAAGCAGACATGGCGAGAGATCAGCGACCGCGTAACCGACCATTGCAAAGTTCCCATTGGGGTGCGTTTACTCCCACCGTGGTCAATGGACAATTTGTGAGTGTGGAGCCTTTTGCGCTCGATCTGTCTCCCTCGCCGATGCTGCAATCAATTCCTGATGCCGTGTATCACCCATGCCGGGTACGACAGCCTGCTGTTCGTGAAGGATGGTTACGGCACGGCTCAGGAAAGGGGAATGCAGGTCGCGGCAGCGATCGTTTCGTGCCTATCTCATGGGAAAAAGCACTCAATCTTGTTGCCGAAGAGTTACGCCGCGTGATCTCGCAGTATGGCAATAGATCTATCTTTGCCGGTACCTATGGTTGGGCGAGTGCTGGTCGCTTTCATCATGCCAAGTCACAACTCCAACGTTTCCTCAATTGTATTGGTGGTTTTGTTGGGTCCCGCGAAACCTACAGCAATGCCGCTGTGGAAGTGCTGTGCAAACGTGTCGTCGGCAGTGCTCGACACGGTGCAGGTGGCCCGAGTTGGCAGAGCGTCATCGACCACGGGGAACTAGTCGTGACATTCGGTGGCCTTCCGTTGCGCAATACCCAGGTGACCACTGGCGGTGCTATCGAACATGGAACGCCTGCCTGGTTGGAGCGAGCGAAAGCTGCGGGTGTTGGCTTCTGCAATATCAGTCCGACTCGTGATGACATGGCTGCGACCCTTGATGCTGAATGGTTAGCACCGCGGCCCAACACTGACACAGCGGTGATGCTTGCCCTCGCGCACACCCTGATCGACGAGAAACTCCATAACCGGGAGTTTCTTGCTCGCTATAGCGTGGGCTTCGAGCGTTTTCACCAGTATTTGCTTGGCAACACGGATGGTGTGGCGAAAGATGCAGACTGGGCTGAGCGCGTGAGTGAAATCCCAGCGGCGAAAATTCGCCAGCTAGCTCGACGTATGGCACGCTCTCGGACGTTGATTACTGCCAATTGGTCCTTGCAGCGCAGTGATCACGGCGAACAGCCGATGTGGGCGATGATCGCACTAGCCGCTATTCTGGGCCAGATTGGTCTTCCGGGCGGAGGGTTTGGGGTTGGGTACGGCAGTATGGAAGGCCTTGCGGATGTGCGACCTCCAGCTCCTGTTCCGGTATTGCCCACTGGGAAGAATCCTGTAGAGGACTTCATTCCGGTAGCGCGCATTGCCGACATGCTGCTCCGTCCAGGGCAACCGTTCCAGTACAATGGGTTAGACCTGCTCTACCCTGATATCCACTTGGTCTATTGGAGCGGGGGCAATCCGTTTCATCATCATCAAGATCTGAACCGTCTTGTCGACGCGTGGCGGCGACCGGATACCATCATTGTCAATGATCCGTGGTGGACGGCGACGGCACGGCACGCCGATCTCGTCCTGCCATCGACGACCACGGTAGAGCGTAATGATATTGGTGCGAGTTCCTTTGATCGCTTTGTGATTGCGATGAAACAAGCTATCGCTCCAGTAGGGCAGGCGCGCAACGACTACGACATCTTTGCTGATCTGGCAGCTCGCTTTGGGGTTCGTCAACAGTTTACCGAAGGTCACAGTGAATTAGAATTTCTGTGGCAGATCTATGATACTGCGGCGACGTGGGCGGCACGCTGGGAAATGCATTGGCCGTCTTTTGACGAGTTTTGGCAACAAGGATTTTATGAAATACCGCGGGTTGCGGAACCCTATGTTGCCTTTGCTGACTTTCGTGCCGATCCCGTGAGTAATCCACTAGCCACGCCTTCTGGCCGCATCGAAATCTTCTCCGAGACGATCGACGGGTTTGGCTATGACGACTGTCCTGGTCATCCGACCTGGCTGGAGCCGGTAGAATGGCTTGGCAGCAGTACGGCTGAGCGCTATCCATTGCATTTGTTGACCTCCCAACCGAGGACGAGGCTTCATGCACAGATGGATATGGGACGCGTTAGTCAGAGTAGTAAGGTCCGAGGTCGGGAGCCGATCCGCCTCAATCCCGCTGACGCGGCACGACGGGGTATTACGAGCGGTGACATTGTTCGCGTTGTTAATGACCGCGGTGCACTGTTGGCTGGCGCGGTTGTCACTGAGGATCTTCGCCCTCACGTTGTGCAGATGGCTACCGGCGCGTGGTACGATCCTGCGGAACCTGGGGTGGTTGGGAGCCTTGATAAGCACGGCAATCCCAATGTCTTGACGTTAGATAAAGGTACGTCACGGCTGGCGCAGGGAAGTAGTGCGCAGACCACACTGGTAGAAGTCGAAAAATACACGGGGCCCGAACTCACAGTGACCGCGTTCGATCCACCGCTGGTCCCGCAGATGAATCGTGCAGGAGGGGAGTAATGTTGTTGACCATGCAAATGTTTCTTGAGGCGGAAGGCGGACTATCGCCACAAGAGTTTGTCGACCGGGCCGCAAAGGCTTTCGAATTACATGCACCGGCGCCCCTTGTCGTCAAACCGACTGCCTCGGTGTGGCGGTTCATTGACCTGTGTTTGTTTGCGTTGATGAAGACCAACGGCACCGGTTATGTCGAAAGTGCCATGACCCGCGCAACGGGCGTCTGTTGTCAGAGCTTCGCCAAAGGGACGATGCAATGCTTTGCCTGTCCGTTTCGCTCGGCGGAGTTTCCGACGCTCAAGCAATTTTATCAAGCGACCAGAGCGAAGGCCGTGGCCTTGGAGAAGACCCTGCCACCTGACTAATCATGCGGATCTGACTCCGGCGCTACATTGGACCACCGAAGATTCGCACACTTTACGCCACCAACTCCGAGTCATGTCATTCTGAGCCCTGCGACCATCTCGCGATAAACTATACTATGCGTGGGTAGCAAGTGCGGTTTTGTCATGCTGAGCAAAGCGAAGCATCTCTCCCCCGCTCCCGCTGCGAAATTCCTCGCTCGCGGTGCTCCGTTCAGAATGACACTCGCGGTCGCCGCGGAGAAAAAGCGCAATTCGTGCCCGCGCGCAGTATACACGAAGAATCTCTCTGAGAGACTCTTCGTTGCACTCAGGGTGACAGCGCTACTGTACCAATTTTCTATGGTGTGCTTTCGGCTAATAGCCAAGTTGCTTATTAATCGCTCCCAATAAAGGCTCACCACGTTGGACAAGGCGCAGGTTGTCGCAGAAACGATCTAAATTCCGGCGTGCGCGTAGCTGACTTGCACCGGCGGTATGCGGCGTCATCACGACGTTCTCTAACTTCCACAACGGGTGATCTGCCGGTAGAGGTTCCTTCGGGGCGACATCGAGGCCTGCACCAGCACATCGTCCATCCTGCAGCGCCCGTACCAACGCATCACTGTCCATGATTTCACCCCTGGTGACGTTGACCAGAAAGGCGCCGCGCTTCATTTGGTTGAACGTTCTGTCATCGAAAAGATTGCGCGTTTTTGGCGAGAGCGGACAGCAGATTGCCACAACATCTGAGGCAGCGAGGAGTACTGGCAGCCGTTCGGTTGCCCAGACCTCATGCACCCCGTCCGACGGAGCGACAGGCCACTCATCGACCGCGATGACGTTCATGCCAAAGGCAACGGCACGGCGTGCCATGGCGCGACCGGTGCCGCCAAAGCCAACAATACCCATCGTTAGGCCCTCAAGCTCGATCTCTTTCACGCGCATCGCTTCCCGTGCGTCCCAACTCGCCGGACCGAGACGGATCGATGTCGCAATCTGCCGCGTGAGGTTCAATAACAGGCCAAAGCCGGTATCGGCGAGATGCCCACCGACCAATCCCTTCTCACCGGTGAGTACAACATCTGAGTCGCGCATCGCTGGATACAGGAACATATCAACGCCGGAGGCAATGGCATGAACCCAGCGCAAGCGTGGGGCGGCTCTGAACAATGGCTCGGGGATAAAGCCGAGAATGACCTCAACATCCCCTGCGGCAGCAATCGCATCTTTGACGTTCGAGACCACGCGAACGGTCGACCCAGAAGGGGCAGCAGCGTTGATTTTCGCCAGGTCGCCTTCGGTCACTTCGGGGAGGGTGAGTCCCAATAGCACTAGAATGTTCGTGGGTTTGTCCAACTGAAGAATGCTCATACGGGTCATGCCTCCGTCCTGATCGGAATTTCGTTCAGCCTCGTGCGCACAGCGCACGCTACGGGTTATGTAAACTCTACCGACACATCACCGATGCCGACGAAACGAGCCCGATACACGCCTGCATGCGTTACTGCATGGTGGCAAAACGACCCGGTAATCACAGGCTGTCCGGGTTCCAGGCCCCGACCAAACTTGTGCAACAAGCTAGCGACGCGTGCCAAGGACAGATACGGGTCGTCCATTGTGCTGCCAGGCGTCTTGCTTTCGACCAACTGATCGCCATCGTAGAACTCCACTGTCGTATCGACGAGCCCATCACGCACCGGTGCTTCTGGACCAACCACGATGCCCCAATTGGCGAGTCCGTCGGCCAGCAACAGCGAATTCCCCTGCTCAGGAGCGGTGCGACGTTCGTTGATTTCAAACGCAGGAGCGACAGCGCGCACGGCCGCTTTCGCAGCCGCCGCATCGATATTGTCACCACGCAACGGTGAGCCAACGATCAAACATAGCTCCGGTTCGACTGAACACTTCATGATCGGCTGCCGTGCCACACGCGCACTGCTTGGCAGAATACGACTGCGTAACACATAGCCAAATGGCCGAAAGTCCTTCCCCATGCGGTCCCGCGCTGCCCCAGACGTTAACCCGACCTTCCAGCCACCGTGCGGTTCACCAGCAGCGCTGAAACGATCAAGGACCCCAAGCTGGATCGATAGAGCATCGTCCAGTTGCAACTGTACCTGATCCACGCCGACCGGTGCTCTGCCCTGTCTGCGCCCATCATAGAGCGCGGTAACGATTCCTCCATGGTCTGGCATAACTGTGTGTTCCTTTCTTGAACCGTGATGTCCGCACGGACCACGTTAGTTCTGTAGCCCGTAGAACGCGCAGGCGTTGGTCCCGAGTATGCCGTTTATCGCCGTTGTCGGTAAGCCGGTGAGTAGCTCTTTCATGCCTTGTACTGGGTGGACAAAACCTTCGGCATGCGGGTAATCAGAGCCAACGAAAAACTTTTCATGCCCGACGAATTGCACGATGAGCGGGAGCAACTTTTCGCTCGGGTCCGCATTGATCCAAATGTTGCGAGCCAGATATTCGCGGATCGGTCGTTTCATCTGCGACGTGTGGCGCATGTACTGATAGCGATACTCGAAGCGTTCAACCCATTCGCCCACCCAACTGCCCATCGATTCTACCGTTGCGACACGTAGAGAAGGGAAGCGTTCCAAGGCGCCGTCATACACCAGAGTACTGAGCGACATGCGTGGATCTTGAATGACATTCATCGAAATGAACATGAACCCAGGATTACGATCGCGCATCCAGGCACTACCCAGATAATCCTTGTTACCAGCAGGGTGAATACTGACCGCGACGTTACAGTCCTGCGCCGCAGCCCACACCGGATCGTACAGTGCGTCACCAAAGCTCTTGCCGTGCACGGGCGCGGACCCAACCATCACTGAACGTGCGCCCAATTTGGCAACACGGTTGATTTCTTGCGCTGCCAGCTCAGGATCACGTAATGAAATGTGAGCAGCTGGAAACAACCGGTTGCCATAGCTAGACACGGCCTCAAAGGCCCAGGTGTTGTATGCTCGACACAACGCAGCCGCCAAGGCAGCATCGCGGACGTCACCTTCCCACAACAGGCCTAAGGTTGGGAAGAGAATTTGGTAGTCAAACCCTTCAGCATCCAGGTATTGAATACGTTTACCCATGTCTTCCCAATCGCCACCCGTCATCTTGGTTCGATCCATGTTATTGAGCGCATGACCGTCTTCTTTTTGGCCGTAGCCCACGACCACACTCAGCATCTCCTCCGCATCGTTGCCCAGCCGCATGGTTCTGCCGTCAACCACCAGCTGTGGCCTGCCTTTGGTGTCGGTCTCCATGTGCATCGCACGTTCCCGATAGGCCGGGTCGATGTAACGAACAAAGACATCCAGGGGTTCAATAAAGTGGCTGTCGCCGTCAACGACTTTCATACAATCTCCCTCATTATGAATTTTGCTGGTATGCGGCGCTCCGGAGCAGCGCTCCCGGTCGCGCGCCAGTGCACTGTTGTCCCTCGAAGGTTATCCGCCCATTGATGATCGTGTAATCGATGCCGACTGCTCGCTGTACTAACCGACCTTCACCACCAGGAAGATCGTGAATCATTTCCGGCTCAGTTGGGGTGACACGTAATCCATCGAGATCATAGACAATAATGTCCGCAGCCATGCCTTGTCTCAACCAGCCACGGTCCTGCAAGCCAATGATCCACGAGGGTACGAACGACAAACGCCAGTGCGCTTCTTCGAGAGACATCAATTGCCGGTCACGAGCCCAATTGGCGATAAACTCAACGGGGTATTTGCCGAGTGAAAATAGTTTGGCATGCGCCCCACCGTCAGAAAGGCCAATAACCGCATTCGGATGAGTTAACATCGTTGCCAACGCATCTTGATCACGATTGGCGAAGTCATGGAGCTTGAATCCGGTTTTGAGGTTCTCTGCCAGTGATAAGTCGAGGAATGCATCAATCGGAGCACGACCTGTGGCACGGGCGAATTCGTCGACATTCTTCCCCAACGCCTGCCGATTTTCCCGCTGCGTGAGCCGTCGACGATCGTTCCTCCACGGATTAACAGGTCAAAATCTGACATGTGTGGTTCCTTCCTGTTTGGTCCTTGCTCAGCCTTTTTCGCCCCTGAGGGACGATCGATGGTAACCGGGGGTGTCAAGCCCCGGTGCGAATGAGTCCATCCTCCGCGTCACGCAGCGATGCGATGACAGCGGTGGCATTGTTCTCCCGGCCTTGAAAGGCCGGGCTACCTTCTGTCGCCGCTCTGCGGCTGAGGGGTGACACTTCTTGTTATTATTTACCCTCTTGTCCCAATCGCTCCCGACTTTTGCAATTGCTCTACTTCACTACTGCTAAACCCCCAATCCTTGAGAGCAACAGCGGTATGTTGTCCGGGGGTGGAAGGCGGACCCTGAATCGCACTAGGAGTGCGGCTGAAACGCGGGGCAGGACCTGGCTGCATGACGCCATCAACCTCAACGAACGTGCCGCGATGTTTATTGTGTGGATGCTTTGGTGCTTCGCCCATATCGAGCACTGGCGCAAAACAGACATCACTGCCTTCCATGATCTTACACCACTCATCACGGGTTTTGTTGCGGAAGATCGAAGCCAAGCGCTCGTTCATCTTCGGCCAGTTGTTCTTGTCGTTCTGTTTGGGTAACTCTTCGTGTTGTAACCCGCTGAGCTGCAGCAGTTCAGCGTAGAATTTGGTCTCAATCGAACCGATCGAAACGTATTTTCCGTCTTTGGTCTCGTACACGTTGTAATAATGCGCGCCGGTGTCGAGGATATTGTCACCACGAGTGTCGGTCCACCGACCGGCTGCACGCAGGCCGTAGATCGCCGCCATCAGTGATGACGCACCATCGACCATCGCAACATCAATGGTTTGGCCTTTTCCGGACTTTTGCGCTTCTAATAATGCGCCAACCACGCCGAGGGCGAGATAGACACCACCACCACCAAAGTCGCCGACGAGGTTTAGTGGCGGGACCGGAGCTTCGCCACGACGACCAATTGAATGCAGAGCGCCAGTCAATGCAATGTAGTTGATGTCATGACCAGCAGCGTGTGCCATCGGACCTTCTTGGCCCCAACCAGTCATGCGTCCGTAGACCAGTTTGGGATTGCGGGCCATGCACACATCTGGACCAAGACCGAGGCGCTCCATCACGCCAGGGCGGAAGCCTTCAATCAGAGCATCTGCTTTCGCGATCAGTTTAAGGGCAACTTCGGTGCCTTCTTTACTCTTGAGATCGATTGCGACAGAGCGGCGACCGCGACCCAGCACGTTAAACTTCGCATCAGTCGAGATTCCTAGGTTCGCATCCTCGGCACGGTCGATGCGCAGCACTTCAGCGCCCATGTCGGACAGCAACATCGCACACATCGGTGCTGGACCAATGCCAGCAAATTCGACGACTTTGTAACCGGATAAGACTCCCATAGTTTCTCCCTCCTCAGTCGTATGAGTTGGCGCACGACGTCCCAGGTTGTCTGTAGGGACGGCCTGCGTTCCTCAGCGGGGATTTTTGCATAACCCCGAGAAAAGTACATCTCTTAAAATCGTTACCTATGCTCGGTGGAAAACGTTATTCCCGCGAACGCGGGAATCCAGGAGGAATACCCACAGGCTTCTGCTTGAAGATCCTGGATGCCCGCCTGCGCGGGCATGACGGCAGTAGTCCTCTCAAACGTTAGAGTAACCCCTGGCTAGGCAAACTTCACTACCAACTTTGCATATTTATCAAGCATTGGCAGAATCGTGTCGCGTCCCTCAGACGGGACGACAAATACTGCGCGTTCCGCGCCCATCTTTTGCAAGGTCGCCAGTTCTTCTTCCTTATCTGATGCGCCGAAAATGGACACCGGAAAGTCGCCGGACGTTTTGCCTGCTTTTTGTGCCATCTGTCCGAGTTCTTTTATGGACTCAGGTAAGTCTTTCGAGAAGAAGCCGACTGGAATCCACCCATTACAATAGTTCACTACACGATTGAGTCCGCCGTTGAAGGTGCCCATCAGAATTGGTGGATACGGTTTCTGATATGGCTTTGGATAGCTCCAGATCGGATCGAAATTGACAAACTCACCGTGATATTCGGCGGCATCTTTGGTCCAGATTTCTTTCATGGCTTCGATCTTCTCGCGCAACACTTTCCAGCGCCGCTTGAATGGCGTGCCGTGGTTTTCCATTTCCTCGGCGTTCCAGCCGCCACCGATACCGAACAACACACGACCATTGGAGATTTGGTCAACCGACGCGACCTCTTTCGCCATGAGGATTGGATCACGTTCGATCACCAAACATATCCCGCTGCCGATTTTGATGTTCTTGGTGACGGCAGCCGCGGCAGTCATCGCGACAAAGAGATCATGTGTATGCCAGTACTCTTTCGGCAACTCTGCACCGCCCGGCCACGGTGACTTTCGACTAGCCGGGATATGGGTATGTTCAGGAAACCAAATCGACTCAAAGCCGCGATCTTCGCAGGCTAAGGCTAGTTCATCCGGTCGGATTGCGTAATCGGTCGCAAACATTGACACACCAAGTTTCATACACTCCTCCTTAATGGTTAAGCACTCAGCTATCAGCTTTCAGTTGTCAGCCAGAAAAGCAGACTCGGAAAGTCTCCACAACTGCTGTGAGGAGTCTAAAGGCTCAGTCTGTTCCCGGTTTTGTAAGAGCTAAATGCTGAAGGCTAGATTCTTTCCCTCAATAATTGATCCTGGTGGCTTCTCGTGACGACAAGACCGTCGTCATGGGAATATTCAAGGACGCACGAACCACTGGTACTGTACGCCATCGTGGACAATCTCCCCAGGCGGTTCGTCTCGTGCAATTGCTGCATCAATAGTCTCCGAGACATGTCGTGGGATTTCTACTTGTCGCAGACACCGGCCATGCGCGACCACGTCAACAATAATTTCACAATCGCTGTACATACGTCTCCTTACGCAACGCAGCCTAGAGGTCATTGGTGAACGGTGCTAGTCTGCCAGCGATTTCGCATTCGATCTAGAGGACGTGATAGGAGGGTGGTCATGAAGTTTGGCATTGTTCCGATCAATCTCGACGTGTTTACCGAGCCCGATATGTTGGTGCCGTTTGTCCAGCGGGCTGAGGCGATTGGCTATGAGTCGGTGTGGACCGCAGAGCACGTCATTATCCCGAAAGAGTATTCGTCAGTGTATCCATATAATCCGAGTGGTAAGGTACCCTTCCGTCCTGATTCGGCGATTATCGATCCGTTGGTGGCGTTAACGTATGTGGCCGCCTCGACCAAGCGTATGCGTCTGGGTACCGGGGTGAACATCTTACCGCAGATCAACGCGCTGTATCTGGCAAAGTGGGCGTCGTCGATTGATCATCTGTCGAAAGGACGGCTGATGCTCGGCGTGGGTATTGGTTGGCTCAAGGAAGAGTTCGATGCGATTGGCGTGCCGTTCGCCCATCGCGGTAAACGCTCTGATGAATATCTGCGGGCGCTCAAACAAGTCTGGAATGGCGAGGAAATCAACTTTCAGGGTGAGTTTGTCAATTGGCAAGGCTTCGTGATGCGGCCTCGTCCGGTGCAAAAGGGTGGTGTGCCGTTAGTGATTGGTGGCATCACGCCTCAGGCCATTCGTCGCCTGGTGCGCTATGGTGACGGCTGGTATGTGATTGGCAAAGATCTCGACGATTATCGTGCCCATATCAAGGCGTTCAAAGATGAATGTGCCAAGCAAGGGCGGAATCCTAACGAGATTGAGATTACGGCGTACTGGAATTATTACGGCGAAGGGCTCGATAGCTTAAAAGTGTACCAGGAACTTGGAGTTCACCGTTTGTTAGTAAATATGCGAGCGTTGCGGGATAAGGATGTGACTACGGCGATGGAACGGTTTGGGGAGGAGGTTGTGGCTAAACATTTATAGGGTAATTTTCACGCATTGATCTCATCGTACTTCTTAGCTCTCGACCCTCACCCTAGTCCTCTCCCTGCCAGGGAGAGCGAAACTGAAGAGTGTAGCGTGCGCTCTGCGCACGGATCCCTAAACTGCAAAGGGGGGAATAAGAAAATGATACAAACCCAACCCACACGGGTACATCTCATCACCGGCGGTTTTCCGGCTGGATCAAATGCTGGCCATGATATGGACTATGCCCGCTTGCGACTTCTGCAACTCTTGCAAGAAGATGCCAATATCCTGACCACAGTGGCGAGCGACTTCACCGACATTGGCAAATGGCTACCAAAGAGTCGTCTCTTGGTGACGTATGTTGCTGGTCCGTATCCAAATGATGAACAGAACGCGGTCATTCGTCAGTGGCTCGAAGAGGGAGGACGGTGGCTGGCGCTACATGGCACCAGTGGTGGCCGTGCGGTGCAGGTCGGAGACGATCGCCGCACGCGCGCGATGGTGAAGTGAAGCCATCATGCAACGCTGGGTGGCTTCTTCCTCAATCATCCGCCCGTGCGAAAGTTTCGTGTTGATGTCACGGATCGCTCGCATGTGCTTACCAAAGGATTGGCGGGTTCGTTCGAGGTCATGGATGAACTGTATCTCATCGAAGTGCAAGATCCCGCGTCCACGAATGTCCTCCTTACGACGGAACTAGCGAAAGACCCATCACCTCCAGGATTCGGTTTTGTCTATCCCCAAGACACGGCATTGATGCCAGATGGCAAAACCAGGGGGTTGGGCTATACAAAGGATATTGGCAAAGGCAGTGTCGCCTACATCGCGCTCGGGCATTGCCATTCGCCACTCAACAATGTCCAGCCGTTTGTTGACGCCAGTGTTGATAGCGCGGGAACGACGCCGAAAATGTTCCATGGCGCGTGGGAGACCGAGGCGTTTACCACGTTGCTGCGTAACGGCTTGAGATGGGGCATTGCAAGTACATAAGAATGAATCGGAGAAACGGGGCATCGGTGAATCGGAGCAGAAACATGGTGGGGAGGTCTCCGGTTCTCCCCATCTCCGATTCTCCGTTTCTTTTTCTGGTTCTCGGCACGCTTGCACCTTGCCGCGCAATAAGGCAGCCTACGGGTACAACCAAGGACGAGCAAAAGGAGGACGGTATGGCAAAGAGCATGGAAGCACAACTACAAGAAGTGATTGATCGTGAAGAGATTCGTACCCTACCGGTGCGCTACTGTGATCGCGTATGGCAACAGGACTCAGACGGGTACTCAAAGCTGTTTACTGAAGATGGCTGGTTTTCCACCAATGACCCGAAATTACCCCGTGCTGAAGGCCGAGCGAATCTCGCCAAGATGATTGCTGAACAGGGCGCTACTTCGAAACCCCGCCCATTTATTCATAATCATGTAGTTGAGTTACTCGGACCAGATAAGGCTAGAGGCACGTGCTACGTGGAAGTCAAGTTGATGCGCGAGGGCAAAAAGTGGTTGCTCACCGGTTGGTATAATGACGAGTATGCCAAGGTGAATGGGGAGTGGAAATTTAAGTCGCGGCAGATTACGACTGACACATTTGGTCCGGCAAATGAGAATTAGGGCATAATGCGTAATCCGTAACCGCCCCTTCCCCTTTTCTGTTTTACGCATTACTGATTACGCATTACGTCTAAGTAACCGACGGAGGGAACCAACAATGCGTGATGGATTCAAGATCGCAGATACCGACGCCCACATGATGGAGCCGGAGTGGCTGTGGGAACGCCACATGGAAGATGCCTATAAATCGCAAGCGCCACGGATGGGCGAAGCGCCTGACTCGGGGCGAAGGACCTTCCTGGTCGAAGGTGAATCGTTCACCCGCGAAAAGGGCAAGTATCCGATGGCAGCGAAGCCATTTCTCAAAGCGGCAAACAAGGCGATGGAACGTTTTGACCGCGCGAAACAGACTGGATTTAGCGCTCAGAGCCGTATCCAAGATATGGATGAACAAGGCGTCGACGTGCAAATCCTGTATCCGACGTTTACCGGTCAGATGCTAGGTCGCGAGTTTCGTGACACCAAATTACTAGCGGCGTGCTGCCGTGCTTATAACAACTGGGCCGCCGAGTATACGTCACTCGATCCGAAGCGTTTGCGCTGGGCTGCAGCATTGCCTATGCAAAGTGTTGAGGAAGCCGTCAAAGAAGCTATTCGCGCCTCACAACTGGGTTGTGTCAGTTATTACATGCGTCCCAATCCCGTTGGCGGTCGCACGTTGTGGCACGATGATTGTCTGCCGTTGTGGAAAGAGATTGAGAACACTGGCAAGCCAATCTCGACGCATGACTCAGCGTCCGCGTCGGTTCCGTCCTTTGGTGATCGTATGGACACTCACACCAGCGGTCATATTCTGTCGCATCCGTTTGAGGCGATGGCGGCTATGGCAGGGCTGATTTGGTTCGGTGTCTTCGAGAAGTGTCCCAAACTCAAAGTGATTCATGTCGAAGGTGACGGCGGTTGGACCCCATACTGGCTGCAACGCATGGAACAACACTGGGACTTCAGTGGCAATGCCGAGCACGAGTATCTCACTCGTCGTCCGACCGAGTACTTCCGTAGCAATGTCTGTGTCGCGTTCCGTGGCGACGAGCCAACCATGAAGGCGGCGGTGGAGTTGGTTGGCGACAACAACTTCACCTGGGACTCAGACTATCCGCATCCTGACGGCACCTATCCCTGGGGTGTCGAGGCCATGTTAAAGCAACCTATCCCGCAAGAATCAAAGCGGAAGTTGTTATGGGATAATGCCGCGCGAGTGTTTAACCTCACATAAAGAATTGCGAATTGCTAAGTGCGGATTGCGGACTAGGAGAACTGTCCTTAAAATTCCGCAATCCACAATCCGAAATCCGCACTCTACAATTTCACCACGTCCATCGCATGCCGCGCCGCCGCTGGATACTCAGGCTGCGGATTCAATTCATACTCACGTAAACAGGTCTCGGTAAACTTGATCACGTGCTCATCTCCATTGGCCACGGCCATATCGATGAGCTGTTCTCGTGATTCACGTGGCGTTGTCACGGTGTGTTCTGGTATAGGAACCAGACCAAATGCCGCGTAAATCCCGCACTGCGCCTGCCAGGTGTAACGTAGCGCGTCGCGCAGGACGGACGGGCCGAGATAGGGAGCCAACAGGCGCAGCGACGCCCCACTCGTAACACTGTGGACGAAAACGATTGTGCTCAAGAAGTCGTGGGCATTGGCCAGATAGACACGCGCAAAGGCTTGCGTCAGTTCAGAGACAACCCGGGATACGTCGCCACTGACATCGGCATACTCGATCACCGGTGCAAACGCTGGGAATTCACTCAACCGTTCTAGAGAACCAACGATCGTGCCGGTGAATTTGCGCTGGTCAAGTGGCACCACCGGAACAGTACGGATTGCGACTGTCGGTCGTTCTTTGCGTTGAAGAGATGACATGGAGGTTGGCAACTCTTGATAACACGCGGCCCAATAGCCAAGTGCGGCCGCAAGCTCGGCAATCCGCGTTGGCGTCTCAGCCTGGGAAAGGGCACGAGCAGCGTGTGCTACCCTGATCACTCCGTGTGCAGCTGATGCGCATATCGCAGGTGCGAGATTCGCTACCCAGCGGTTGAGCACGTCCTGCCAAGGCGTACGCACTAGTTCGTCCGTAAAGAACGCGCGCCAATCACTAACGCGATCTATACGTCCTAGCGCTGCGCGCCAGTTGTGAGGATCAATAGACGCAACCGCAGACGGCCACGGCAAAAACCCTGCGCGATAGTGTTCAAGCCACGCTGGGATAGCATCTGCGCGTCCTAGCGCACATAAGGCCTCAATTGCCATCGGGGCATGATTGGTTAAGCCATTGCGAAGATCGGGGCTCGCATCCGCAATGGAGTCGAGAGATGTGTCGAGCATGGCGTATGACGACATGACATTTCCTGCAGCGCGAGTGTGGTGCTCTAGCGCTGGCTTATGACACTACGATAGAGTCGGTGATTCAAGAGGAGTACGCGTATGCTTAACAGGGATGGAGTCGATTTATTTTATGCTGAAGCCGGCAGTGGTGAGCCACCGGTGCTGTTGGTCCACGGTTGGACCTGTGACCATACCGCCATGACGCCACTATTCAATTACTTTCGCCGCAGTCGCCGAGTGGTTACGGTCGATCTACGTGGTCACGGCGAGAGCGACAAGCCCGAACAGGAGTATTCGATGGCAGTGTTCGCTGACGACTTGGCCTGGATGTGTAAAGAGCTCAACCTTGAGAAACCAATTGTCATTGGCCATAGCATGGGTGGAGTGATCGCTGTCAAGTTGGCTGCGCAATACCCCGATCTACCTGGTGCAGTGGTCACGCTCGATTCACCAGTTGTTCCCACTGCCCCGTTGCTGCAAAGCGTCACACCACTGTTGCAACAGTTTCGCACGCCAGCGTTTCGTGAACTGCAAGGACCGTTTGTTGATGGAATGTTTCTTCCTACTGATAACGCCGAACGCAAGGCGCGCGTTAAGGCTGGCATGCTGAATACTCCACAGTATGTTGCAGCGTCGGCGTTCGAGCAGGTCTTCAAAGATCCTGAGTCGGGAGTACGTGCGTGCAGAGTGCCGCTGTTGGTGCTGGATGCAACGATACCACTATCGGACCAGGCGCGCTTACGCGAGTTGTGTCCACACGTCGTCACCGGCCAAACGGTTGGTGCTGGCCATTTTCATCAGCTGGAAGTGCCGGAGCAGATCACTGCGATGGTTGAGCGGTTTCTGTCAATTTCGTCATTGTAGCCGCCTACTGACTTGCGCCCAGTTCACGATCCAGGCATCTATACTCGACCACAGAAACACAAGGAGGAGACTATGGCTCTACCGCAAGACATTACGCCGTTTAATAGCGAACTGATGGATACGTTAGTGAAGTCCGCCGATATGGATTGGATTCCGATTGCTGACGATCCTAAGCGTGGCTTTATGAAGATTTTGTGGACTGGCTCAGAGAGTGGCACCTGGGCCGTGTTGTTCCGCTGGCTCAAAGGTTACGTCGCGCCGCCACACAAACATCTGACGGCATCACACACCTTCATCATCAAGGGAAAACTGCAAGTGCGCGATGGCGTCCTCAAGACCGGTGACTACGTCTACGAAGCCAACGGCATGGTGCATGGCGCGACCAAGGCGCTCGAAGATACGGATTATATTTTCATCTGTAACGGGCCAGTGCTGTTTTTCGATGACAACAAGTTTACCAACTATCTTGGATGGGAAGAGCTGCGTCGCTTACAAGCCGCGCATAGTGCGAAGGCGAAGAGGCAGAAGAAGGCGGCGTAAGAGACCTCATTCTGAGCCCCTGCGGCACTGGTCACTACTTGAGAGACCAGCCTTGTTTTTTCAGGCACTTCGCAACGTGGCAAGGTTCCTTCTTCCGGTGGGAGAGGGAATTCCTGGACGGCTGACTCTGTAAGTTGTGACTGGTGAAGCGGACTGTCACTCCGTATCTGTTGCGGTCTATCGCTGAAACAGCAGACTGAGATACAGCAGATAGAGCACGAGTAACACGACCCCTCGTCCACGCCCTATAAAGCCGTGACGTGATGGGAAGGTGAAGACCACGGCGACCAGACCAAAGGCCAGCGCCACCGCGACTTCATGCCAGGAGACAACGATCGGAGATATGAGCGTGGCCACAGCCACAATCAACAGTCCGTTGAAGATATTACTGCCAAGGACGGTCCCTAACCCCACCTCATCGTGGCCGCGCAGCTTAGCGATCAGCGTCGTCGCGAGTTCCGGCGCCGAAGTGCCTACCGCAACAATCGTGGCTCCAATGACGAACTCATCAATACCGAATGCTCGCGCAATGCCCGTCGCGCCAGTGACGATGAGGCGTCCCGCGGCGATGAGCAATACCAAGCCGACGACACAGATCAGCACGATTTTCTAGCCGTTCTGATCCGCGCTGTCCTCGATGGCATGCCCGCGTTGTTGCCACGCCTGGAGGATGACAACCGTGAGCCACGTGATGAACGCCCCCAACAGCAAGAGCCCATCAATGCGCGAGAGCGTCCCATCCCAGAACAAGAGCACCGTCAGGACCGGCACAATGAGCGCGACCGGAAAGTCGCGGTGTATACTCTCACGCGCAGTCTGTATGCCTGAGACTAACAACGCTAGTGCCAGAATGAGCGCAACATTGACGACATTGCTACCAAGCGCGTCGCCCAAGGCAATCTGGGGGGTGCCCGCGAGAGCAGAACTGACCGACACGGCGAGTTCTGGACTGGACGTGGCAAAGGCGGCAACGGTGGCCCCAATGATCCCCGGAGAGACGCGCCACCACAGTGCGAGGCTGACCGCGCCTCGCACGAATAATTCTCCCCCGAGCCCAGCGCAGACAACCCCGAGCGCCAATGTGAGATATGGATTCATGCTGGTGCTGAGTGTGCCGCTCATCACAGCGTGTGTCGAGAACCCCTGTGAGGCTACTACGGGTGATACAACCGCTCGTTGTTCTGTCGATCACTGACGAGGGCACCGGCCACGCGAATACCGAACTCCGCTCGCAGTCTTCCGAGAGGGACATCTTGGTATTCCGTGAACTGTGCCCAGGGCCATCGTTTATGCTGACGCAGACATCGGCTGATGGTCAGTGGCACAAGTAGCCCCGACTGCAACACGGTTATCGCGATGTCGCGTAATGTTAGCTGTCGGTAAATGTTGATCGACTCGTGCAGGCGATAGCCCTTCAAGATAGAAAACCCGCCTGTGGTCCCGAACACACTAGAGAGTTTGACGACAGCTTCATGCGGCAATGAGGTGTTACAGCCAAACACCACATGGGCTGTATCGTGACAGCGAAAGAATTCTTGCGCTGCTGGGGAAAGCTCTTGCCCACGCACTAGGTGCGGGTGACGCTCGTAGTATTCTGCCATACCCTCAGCGAGAGTTTGAGCTGAGTCTTGCTGTTCAAAGGTCAGCATGATCATGGCCTGCATCGTAATAGCTGGCGGAGATGACTTTCCCGTTCTGTCCCAGCCAAGTTATCGCGAAAGGCGCACTTCGTACAGTAGTCGGCGTCGCGACCGCGATCACGCTGTCATGCATATCCGCGACCTGACATGCAGCTCACGGCGCAAGTAACCACGGCGGTACTAAATCGAACCACAGGACATTCGGACACTGTACGCGAGAGCCCTGCGGACGTGTCATCCTGAGTCCTCCACAGCGCGCGGCGCGGAGCGTGGAGGCAGAAACGAGACAGTGCTATGCTTGGCGGCACGGCCCCGACAAGCTAAGACCGGCGTTGCCAATGGTGCTGCAGGAGCCCATTTCTGAGT
>Ga0194132_10005182_pt1 | contig 21408 bp, 15 predicted proteins | sample TA2KigOf80mmetaG_FD_148612 | JGI IMG/M metagenome (GOLD analysis project Ga0194132, IMG submission 148612) | Freshwater microbial communities from Lake Tanganyika, Tanzania - TA2015054 Kigoma Offshore 80m | ecosystem: Environmental > Aquatic > Freshwater > Lake | place: Tanzania: Lake... | reverse complement strand
TTCCGCTTTCTTTACAAGCAGCAATAGGACAGCAAGAAGCATTGTTCAGAATTGGTAATACCTCTACTCCTGCTTTATTCTTAATTGTTAATAATACTGGTGCTGTAGGTATTGGTACTGCTACTCCCACACAAGTACTAGATGTTCGTGGAAATGTAAACGTATCTAATGAGCTCTATGTAAAGAATGGAACTGCAGTGAGTCCTTGGTTATACAATCAATCTGATGGTTCATATAATGCAACCTATGCTCAATTTGCGTACAATCAAACTGCTGTTGCATCAGGAGCTCCCTTATCTGCTAATCCTTGGGATAATAGTTCTACTAGTACGTTTATTAGAGCAGGATTCCCACGATATGTGAATATTAGTCATGCTCTTTTTGTGAATGGTACAAATGGTCGAGTAGGTATTGGTGTTGCTGTTCCTATTGCTTTGCTTCATCTAAACAGCAGTAGTGGAGCGGGAAGCTTCTATGTGCAAAATACAACCGGAGGAATTGGTTTGTTTGTAAATGGAAGTAATTCGTTTGTTGGTATTGGTACAACTGCTCCGCAACAGAAATTGAATGTGGTGGGTACTGCAAATATTACCGGTGCGACAACTATTCAAGCAAATCTTACTCTTGGTTCTAATTCATTAGTATTGAATAGTTCCAATACGTATATTACTTCAAATGCGACGGGTTGTGTGATCATTAAAGGCGCTACATCCAGCTTAGAGATTTGTTAATTTTTATTTCTTAAAGAATACGAGTATCTTTTGTACGCTATTTTTACTCATACAAATAAACGGTTTGCTTTATTTTACTCTAAAGATTGTCTGTTATCGTTGGGCTGCTCGTTGTACGCAGTCTACTGCTACTATGTTAATAGATTGGTTACCTATGATTAAGGGAACTTGATTACATTGTGCAACTTGTTGGGCAATAGCAATGATTGCTTGTTGTGCTCCGATTTGAGCTCCTTGAAGGAGCAAATCGTTTTGCTTTGTTTCTTTATATGTTGCGTATTTTCCATATCCCATGTATCCTACGGCACATACGAGTAAAATAATGAGGAGAATGTTCACCTGTTTTGAATCCATAGGTTATTTGAGCTTTGTTTCTTTATAAATGTTAGCAACACCATAAGGGTTAAAAGGTTCTTTTGTATCTCTTTCTCGATGCGAAGTGGGGTGATTATCGTCGGTATTGTGTGTAGTTTTCTCTTATTACTTACTTTTACTTCTGCTTCCCTTTCTTGTTCTCTGACTACTCGAGCAGGTTGTTCAAATACTCCTGTTTTATATCTTCAAAACGATTCTGGAGGATATGAAAATGCCCATGCTCAAAATATCTCGGTAAATAGTTATGCCTATGCTTTGTGTTGTTCTTCGATATTTACTACTTTGAATTATGCTTGTCAATCAACTCCTCTTTTCAGACTTTCTAATCTTACAAATGCACATTTACAATTTGGTAATTATTCGGGGCCTGGAAGTGTATATGATGTACCTGTTTGTTTGGGTTCTTCAGCAGGAAATTTGACCTGTACTTCATATGCTGGGAATTGTCCTGCTTCCTATCACGTTACTATAGGGAGTTTGGCTTCTTCAAATACTACTAATGGCAATCTTACTGATGCACATTTTGGATCGGAAACGAAATATCGTATGAAACAGTGTTGTTTTATTTCTGGACTTACCCCTCTTGTTTCTTTTCAGGGGCAAACGCCTGCTCAGGCAAGTAGTCAGACTGCAACGAGCATTATAGTGAATCTTTCCACCAATGATTCATATGGTCTTCATTACACATTTACTGATTTCGATAATTCCTTGATTGGGGGATGGCGTATGGACATAATCAATGGTTCGGGAGCGGTTATTGATATTACTGGACGATATAATGCAAGTAATTTGAGTGGAGCATTTCGTAATGAAACGGAAGGAAGTGGCAAATTTGGAAAGGGCTATGCGTTTGACGGTACTAATGATTATTTGAATGCGGGAGCTGTTGTTCCAGGAATAGATGTAGTGAATAAAACAATCAGTGCTTGGGTTCGTATTCGAAGTAATAAACAACAATCGATTATTGATAAAGGATTTGATACTGTTGGAGGGTATGGGGGGTGGAGTTTCGGGATTCAAGCAACGGGTAAGTTATGGTGGTGGGCACATACCAATAAAGATATGTATGATACGGGCACGGCGCTTCCTTTAGGAAATTGGACACATGTCGCTGTTGTTTGGAATGCCCATACGAAGAATGTTACGTTTTATTTGAATGGAGCATTCAATTCTCAAAAACAAGATAGTACTATTGTTGAACAATCTTCTGCAAGTTCTTTGCTTGTTATTGGCGCAATGCATAACGCTTCTAATTTCTTTTTGAATGGAGAGTTAGATGAAGTACTTTTATTCAATCGTACGTTTAGTGCAACTGAAATCGGGGGATTCTATAATGCTTCTGCAACAAAATATTATGCTAATTTTACGAATCTTGTTGCGGGAGTACATAGTTTCAAAGGATATGCTGTCGATGTAACGGGGACTGTGAATAGTACTGAAACACGAATGGTTACCATTGCAAGTGTAGATAGTGTTGCTCCGTTGGTAACAATTGTTCGTCCACAAAATACCACTTATACTTCCTTGCCCATCTATTTCAATGTGAGTCTGAATGAAAACGGTACTGCTTGGTATTCGCTCAATAATGGAGTTACTAATTATACCATGACTAGCAATAGTTCTTCTACTGGTTTTAATGCAACCAATGGGAGTATTGCTGATGGGGGCTATACGTTTAATGCCTATGCGAATGATAGTGCTGGCAATGTGAATTATACGTCTTCTATTGTTTTTAGTGTAGGTGCTTCTGAACCGACTATTACGCTTACTAATCCAGGTGCAGATGTTGTATATCAATCTACCTCACAAGAGGTAAGCTTTCAATTTACCTTGACAAATACTTCCGCTTTACAGAATTGCTCTCTTTTCGTTAATGGTTCTCTTGTCAATAGCACTTCTACCCCTAATGCTAGTGATGGGGGAGTAACGCTCTTTAATCACGTATTTGGTGTGGGCACCTATTATTGGAATGTTAGTTGTATTACCGTACATGGTTTATCCGCCACCTCTTCTACTCGTTTGTTTAGTGTTACTGCCCCTTCATCTGGAGGAACGGGCTCAAGTTCTGGAGGTGGAAGTGGTGGGGGAGGAGAAAGTGCAATTGCTTCTACGAGTTCTACGAATGCTTCAACAGTGATACGAGGAAGGGATGGTGCAGCTTTCCTAGAAGTTCCTCAAGGACTTTCTTTTTCTCTCTTTGTTGATGTACAAACAACACGTACGTTTACGCTTAAAAATGAACGTTCTACTCCTCTTTCCTTGACTATTTCTTCTGAAGGACTTGAAGAATATCTCTCTGTAGAAGGACCGATTACTCTTGCTGGAGGAGAAGAACGAGAGATTACTATTCAACTAAAGGGTGTAAAAGAAGGGCTTTTAACTGGAATGTTAGTAGCAAGCGATGGTTCTTCATCTGCTCGTATTCCTGTAGTGTTGAATGTACGAAGTGAAAACTTCTTATTTGATGCCAGTATTGTAGTGCGTTCTGAAGGAAAAATTGTGATGCAAGGAGATGGTTTGAAGGCACAAATTAATTTGCTGCAAGTTGGCCCTCAACAGAAAGTAGATGTTATCACTACCTATATTATTAAAGATTTTAGCGGGAAAGTTTATCTTGAAGAGACAGAAACGTTCTATGTTCTTAAAGCAAAGGATTTTATTAAAGAATTCGATACTTCACAACTTCCTGAAGGGACATATATTTTAGGATTAGAAATACAATATCCTGGTGCGTTCGCTACTTCGAGTGCTCAATTTGAAGTTGTTTCTCCTTCCCTTCTTTCTTCTCCACTCTTATTCGGAATTGTAGTTGGAGGATTATTGGTTATTGGCGCAGGAATTATTGGATTATCTCTTTGGAGACGAAGAACAATTCACCATTTAGTTCATCGACGATAGCAAGAGTAAGGTTTAAATGTCTCTTTCCTCTTATGTTACTATGAAGGTGATGCTCTCATTTATCTTATTGTTTTTGTTGACTTCTTGTCTTGTATCTGCGGATACGCTTGAAGCAAATAACTTGTTGTTAAAGATTTCTACTCAACAAGGAGAGGTGTTTAATCGTACAGTTACTTTTTCAAGTAGCACGGGAGGAAGTTTTAGTCTCTCCTTGGAAGGCATTTCCCAGGGTCTTACTTTACCTTTGACTACTTTTACTTTAGAACCTGGAGAAAGTAAGCCCCTTACACTTTTATTTGATATGAATGGATTAAAACCTGGGGTGCTCGTTGGTTCGTTGATAGCTACGGGAAAAATTGCTCTAGCAACAGTGCCTTTGATTATTGAAGTTGAAACTGAAGACATTTTTTTTGATGCTAATTTGGACATTCCTCCTCAATATTCTGAAGTAGCTCCTGGGGAAAAAGTTATTGCTCAGATTAAAATTTTTGATTTAACTTCTGGAGGGGGTACAAACCAAGGATTAGGTCCTACGAATGTTTTATTGCATTATGCAATAGTTGATACAAACGGTAAACAAATAAGTGCTGAAAGTGAAACGGTTTCAGTAGATACGACTACTCAAATCACCCAAGCTCTTGGTTTCCCTGATACCATGGCCCCCGGAGATTATGTTTTTTATGTTACTGCAACGTATAAATCGTCAGTTGGGAGTTCAAGTCATCTCTTTAAAATTAGTGAGTCTCAAAAACGATTCGATTTTCTTACTTCTGGAGATTCTCAAACATATATCCTTATCGGGGCTTTCATTCTTTTCTTTTTCGGAATGATTGGTTTTTTTGTTTATTTGCTACGAGATAGAGATTCACTCATATTGGAGCTTCATTCGTTAAATGCAAAAGAGTATCATCGCCAACGTTCATTTATTCAAGCACAGGCACGTACTTTAGTGCATACGAAAGGGGCATCTGTTGCTCATTTAGTCGCTCATGAGCTTGCTAAAATCAAGCACCATCATCAACAGCGAGTAATTCAATTGAAAGCATTGCGTCAAAAAGGGGATCTGCAGGCAATGAAGCGTCAATTAGCTCGTTGGAAAGCGGAATATAGTTCAGAAAAGGGTTTGTCTAAACTTCAAGGGATTGCTTCAAAAGATATGAAAGTGACTTTAGCTCGATGGAAACGCGAATACAAACACTAGGCGAAGGGTATAAAAACGACTTTCGTGTTATGAGTGAAAGATGGTGAAACAAACAGTTGCTCAATTAAAGCGCGAATTCGATACATTCGCTGCGAATGTTGCTCGTCTTGAGCAGTTGCGTCATGAACTTGCCTTATTACCTACTGATGGGTTTGAATCTGATGTTGCACGTATTAAAGTGCGTTTGAAAGACATCACCGCTATTCCTTTTATTGAACGTTCGTTGCGTGACTTACGCGCAAAGATTGAACGACATGCGCATGCTTCTCAACAGAAAGTAGTTGGTTCAATGATTGTGAGTTCTTTAAAACGACGAGTTGCTGATCTTGAAACTCTTTTGAAACAAAAACGAGTTCTTTCTAAAACTGATGCTTCGGCATTAAAAGAATTACCTCGTCTTGAAAAGCAATTAATGCAATTACGTTCTCAAGTGCAAACCCATTTACGAGGGAAAGAGGTAAAAATTGATTCAGGAGTGGGTGTTTTAGTTGATAGTACGTTTGATGAATTTGTTTCACGTATTAAAGGGGAATTAAGTGAGCGTTTGCGTGAAAAAGAAGGAAGTATTACTGCTCAAATGCAAGCAGACTTGAATTCGCGAGAAGAACTATTTGCACAACGCTACCAATTACTTGTACAAGAATTAGAACGAAAGTATCATACACAATTGGAAGAAGCAATGCAAACTGAAGTGAAACAGCATTTAGCTGAAGAAGTGCGTAAACGTATTGCTCATGAACGAACGAAACTAGTTGCTTTGTTATTAAAGGAACAATCAGCACGTCTTGCACGTGAGCGAAAACAACTTATTGGAAAACTTGAAGAAACATATGCACAACGAGAACAGGCATTGATTACAGACCATCAACGAGTACTTGCTCGTGAAAAAGGTACACTTGCTCAACAACGTGCCCGTGTAACCGAACGTATGCATCGTATTGAACAACAAGCTTCTCTATTACACAAAGAACGAGCGGGGCTTGAACAACGAATTGCTCATGAGAAACGGCATTTACGTCAGGAAGAGCAGCGATTATCTACCTGTAAAAAAGAAGCTGAACGAAAAGCTTCTTTGAGTGCAAAAGCGGAGATTAAATCTGCAAAAGATCGTTTACTTGAGGAAGCGGATGCTTTGAAACATACGTTACAACTACAACAAGCCCATATTGCTACCCATCTAGCTACCTTACATGCTCGAGAACAAACCATGCGTCAACAAGAAGAGCATAGTAAGGTACATCTTGCGCATGAACGAGCAGTATTACAACAATCGTTTGAACGATTAGAAGAACAAGAACGTCATTTAAATGATAAAGTGCAGCAAAAGTTTATTGCTAGAAAAGTTGCTTTGCTAGCTTCAGTTCGTACTGAACGAGGAACATTACAAAGCAAAGAAAAAGAGATTACTCAGCGAGAACATCATTTGAAAGAATCTATTGCTAAAGAGCGCATGAAAGGAAAACAGGCCACAGCAAGATTACAAGAAGAACTTGCGCAGGTGACTAAGCAGTTAGAAGAACATGTCGCTTCTACCAGGGCTACTTTACATGAAGAACATGTGCGTACCCGACAAAAGTATGCTCAGGCCTATCGTCGCCTTGCTCAGAAGGCTCAAGCTGAGGCAAAACATAAATTACATGTATTACGTGCTTCGTTAGGTTATCATCAATCTCAATTGCGTACGGCTTTAGGACTTGTACAGAAACGTGAACAAAGTTTGAAAGTACGAGAATTACAAGTAAAACAATCAGTTGTTCGTGAAAAACAGGCCCTCCAGAAGCGATTTGCTGCTTTATTAGCGCATGAGCGTCTGGTCCAAATACAAGGGGAACGAGCATTACAAGCCCGTATTGCTCAACAACGAGTGCAAGATGCCTCCGAATATCAAAAACGATTAGTGAGCGAGAAGGCAAAAATGCATCAAGAATTACGTGAACGAGTGATACGCATGTCTCAACAGGTTTCTACGCAGGTTGCACAGCAAGTTTCTGCTCGAGAATCACACATTCGAGCTACCCTCGAACGCGATTATAAAGAACATATGCGTGTTGCTCTTGCTCGGAAGCAAGCACTGTTCGATACAAAGAAAGCGTTGCTTGAAAAACACGTATTAGCTCAAGCAAAACGTTTGTTTAAGTGACATTTTATCGTCGTGGGATGAGCAAGAAACCCTTATATAGCACTCTTTACTTGAAGGAAAGAGGTTTATCCTACAAAAGTGGTGCACGAGAAATTTATTTATCGTAATGGGAAGAAGTATGGTCCGTATTTGTATGAGAATCATCGCGTAGGGGGTAAGGTAGTAACCTCCTATGTTGGTAGGACAACACCTACTCAAGGACCTCATGTGCATACGATGCCTGTTTTACTGGGAGGTATGGTGCTTCTCTTCCTCCTATTTGGAACATTTGACCGTTACCCTACAACCGGTTTTGCTACTTTTGAAGTAACTACCCTTACGGAAGGATTACCTTTAGAAGGACTTTTTGCTTTTTCTTTGACTCGCGCCCCTTCTTCTGATGCATCAGTTACCTTGTTTGTAGGTAATGTTACTGTTACTCGTCCTTTTGAGGATATTGTTGAAGGAATTTCTGTTTCTCGTGAAGCTCGATTTCAATATAGAATAATTTCAGATTTAGAAGAAGAAGTTGTAGAAGAGCAAGAGCAGGTAGCAGAATCAGAGAGTGTGATCGTAGAAGAAGAGGGGTTTGAAGATGCTTCTGATGAAGTACTTGCTCCTCTTCCTGAGATTGAAGTATCTGAAGAAGAACATTCTTTTATTACCGGTAATGTCATTGCAGAAGAAGAGGTGTTTGAAGGATCTGTTCGTGAAGGAACCCCCTTTATTCTTTCTTTAGAATCTGGAGAGCAGTTTGAGCTTATTTCTGGAAGTATTGTGATTGATGAAGCTCAAGTTGCTGATTCAGCATTAGAACTTACTTCAGAAGGGAGAGAGATTCAAGTTGCTTTGGGAACACTTTCTTCGTTAGAGTATACCCTTGATCTAGGGGTGTTTGATCAAATACTTACTTCAGGAATCTTAGGTATTACCATTGTGGAAGGAGATGAAACCCTTCTTCAAGAAAGTATTTTTCTTGATTTTGGAAAGGCGTCCTTGGTTCAACGTGCGGAGTTTCCAGTGTTTCGTATGCTTCCTGGTGAACAAAGTACCCTTGATCTTGGGCTGTATTTTGCAGGAGTACATGAAGCAACGTTTCTTTCCAGTGTTTTAGAGGGATCGTTTAATGGTACTTTATTGACTTTTTCAGTTCCTGCATCGTTTAGTGGTTCTGCACAAGGAATTGTGCGTATGATGGGAGGAGAAGGGGTACTTGTTGAAGAAGCATTTACGGTGCTTGTCTCTTCAGGAGAGGTCTCGGTGGTGACGAGTAGAGAGCGTATTGTGGTTGGAGAACCGGTTGTTTGGATTGTTAATGTATCCACAGAAGGAGGAGGGAATGTGACGGTGAGTGTACCTGTTGAAGCTACAAATGTAAGTCTTATTGCTCCTGAACGGAGCATTTCTGAGATTGTTTCTTCTTCAGTTATATTGCAAGATGACGTTTCTCTTACACAAGAAACACTTCATGAAGCATTACTTGATTTTGTGAGCGAGGGAATAACTAGAAATGTTATTGCAGATGATGTTTTGACTCAAGAAGTTACGTTTATGAGTAATGATTCTGCTTCGTTTATTGTTACTTATGTCACTCCTGCTCCAACTGCAACGGAGCTCGTAACTTCCACGGGGAAGACGATTACTATTTCAGGTCCTGAATCTTTGGAATATACTGACGTTATTGCATCTACTACTCTTGATGCCTCGTTTAAAGGTACTCCTATTTTATATTGGGAAGACTATTCTGCTGTTTCTTCTCCCTTAAAATCTGTTGAAGCAGTTGAAAATGTGACTTTATTGGAAGACGCGTTGATTGCATTTCCTTTGACGGTTGCTACTCCTACGATGCATATTGTGCCGTATGATGGTTATGATCTTGATTTTGATGGACAATTAGATTATTTAGAATGGGTGGTCCCCCATCTTTCGAATCAGACGTTTCACCTTATTTATGTTTCTTTTGCAGGATATTATTCTCTAAATGGTACGTTCCTTGCAGATATTACTTCTGAGGTACGTGTGCGTGATGGAATCTTTACTTCTGCTTTGGCTCCTGAGCATATTGTACGTATTACATTCGAAGAAAATGTGACTGCTTCTCAAGATATTACTCTTTTTGCACGAAGTCTTGGGAATGCAACGTCCCTACGAGTGTTAGATAGTGCAACAGGCACTGAGATTGCATTTTTTGATGCGATCACTGAGTATCGTAAATATCGTTTTTTTTTGAGTGCGCTTACTCATCCACAGGCGACCTTTGATCTCGTGATTCAAGGTGCACCTCTTGAGATTGATTATATTGTTGATCCTCACCCCTCAGGGCTTATTCTCTATCCGGAGAATAGTACGTATGCTTATGCAGTTAGTGAACTTAATTATACCCTTTCAGAAGTGTTTGTTCCTGGTTCGTGTGCGTATTCTCTAGATGGGGGCGTTACGAATACAAGCATTACTTGTGGAGAGAATGTTACTGGTCTAAGTGCAGTTGAAGGAAGTAATACCTGGACATTATTTACTGTTGATTCGTTAGGAGATGAGAATAGATCTATTGTTACGTTTAGCGTAGATACAAGCGCCTTAACGGTAACTCGTTATTTGCCTCATAACATTAGCTATAATTCCATTGTTCCTCTCAATGTAACTACTTCTAAGAGCGCGAGTTGTAATTATTCTCTTGATGCAGGTGAAACTAATTATACTTTACAATCAAATGGAGGACGTGATTTCAATGGGACCACTTCAGGACTTGCTGAACAAATTTTCTTTGTTTCATATTATTGTTTTGCAACAAGTGGGGGAAGTAATCTTACTGTAACTGGACAATTTACTTATGATCAAACTGCACCTACTGTGACCATTGTTCGTCCGGAAAATACAACGTATACTTCCTTGCCTCTTTACTTCAATATAAGTTTGAATGAAAATGGTACCGCATGGTATTCGCTCAATAATGGAGTTACTAATTATACCATGACTAGCAATAGTTCTTCTACTGGTTTTAATGCAACCAATGCGAGTATTGCAAATGGAAGTTATACGTTTAATGCCTATGCGAACGATTCTGCGGGAAATGTTAACTTTTCAACAATGGGGATCATATTTAGTGTCGCGGTGAATACTTCTAATGGCTCTTCGGGGGGCAGTGGAGGAGGAAGTTCGAGTAGTTCTTCTACAAAAAAAACAACAACAACTACTTCCCGAGTTACAACTTCTGCATATCCTCTTACGTTTAGTGTGAAGCAATTTGATGTTGAAGTTAAGAAAGGTCAACGTTCTTTACAAACGCTTACTATCAAAAATAAGGGAAGCACTGAAGTAACGGTACAATTAACTATGAAAGGAGCTACACCAACAATTAGTATTTCTGAACCAATCTTTACTCTTGCAAGTGGAGCGAGTAAAGAAATTACGTTAACTATTATTACTACTGAAAATTCGGTTGTTGACTCATATGCACTTACATTACAAGTGGTTACAAATGGAGTTACGAAAGAGATACCTTTGATTGTGGTTATTAAAGAGTTAAAGGCACTGTTTGATATTTCTGCAAGTCTTGAAAAAAGAATTGTTCCACAAGGGGGTAGATTGGGAGTTATACTTGATTTGTTAAATGTTGGTGATGCAAAACAAGCAGATGTGGTTATGGAATACTTTATTCAACCATTTGGTGGAGAAAAAGAAAAAATCTATGAAGACACGTTTGCAGTAGATACAAAACAAAAACGCCTTTCAGATATCTTCTTACCAGGTACTTTAGCTCCTGGAGAATATCTTCTTTCAGTGAAGATGACGTATGGACAGAGCACTGCAACTGCGGCTGTTAAATTTACGATTATTGAACGATCGCTTGCATACCTTCGTACCCTTTTGATTAGTGGATTGCTCTTAGCTATTATTTTGGTTGGAATTTTATTAGTTGTTATTTCACGTACTGCAAAAAATGAATCTCCTGTTCGTCAAGAATTGCCTATTGGAGTAATCTAATGCGTCTCGTAAAAGGAAAGCGTTCAATGCAGGTTTCCATTACTCAAGCACAAGGAGTGAGAATATTGCGAGGATTGATGTGTACACGTTCTTCGCATACTCCTCTTTATTTTAAATTACGTTTTCCATTCTCTATTCATTCTTTTTTTGTTTTTTATCCTTTTTTTGCAGTATGGATTGGGAAACGAAACCGTATTCTTCGCACCGATTTAGTTTCACCCTTCACTTTTCATATTAGTCCTCCAGACGGGACAACTGGACTTCTTGAGATTCCAGTACATACAAAATATACTTCTCAAGGGACATTTCTCGTCGGAAAAAAACAATTTTTTGCTCTTTTATCGTCGAGAAGGACAAACATTTAAATAGGGTTTTCTATTATATTCGTTGAGGCGCTATGTCGACAGTTAAAAGGAGGTACAGCAATGGGAACGATTCTTGTTAAAAACGCAGTCATGCGAAAGCCAGGCTACCTTTACTATGTTGATGGAAAGGGTAACGTCTGTGAAGCTAAAATGGCTCGCGGTGGTAGAAAGAAAAAGAAGTAATTCTTTTTTAGTTGAGATATGCGGAACATTTTTATTTTTCTTCTCCGCTTTTCTTTTTTATTCTCTAAGGTTGGTTTTATAAGCTCTTTTTTCTTTTTGAATATATGATAATAGGTGTTGAATCAACTGCACATACGTTTGGAGTGGGGGTATGTCATAAAGGAAAAATTTTAGCTAATGTCCGGGATATGTATCATCCCTTGACTGGAGGAATTATTCCGATTGAAGCAGGGAAACATCATACTGCTGTTGCTGAATCTCTCTGGAAACAGGCTCTTGTAGATGCAAGTATTACTGAAAAGGATATTACTGCGATTGCGTTTTCTTATGCTCCAGGACTTGCTCCTTGTTTGCTTGCAGGAATGCGATTTGTTAAGACAAAAGCAAAGTTGTTAGGCATACCTATTCTCCCCGTACATCATTCTATTGCTCATTTGGAAATTGGACAATCCATAGGAGCCAAAGACCCTGTTTTGCTCTATGCTTCAGGAGCGAATACTCAGATTATTGCTTATGCTTCTGGGAAATACCGTATCTTTGGAGAAACTTTGGATGTGGGTATTGGTAATTGTTTAGATAAAATTGCACGAGCAATGCATATTCCGTTTCCTGGGGGGCCTCACCTTGAAATGAGTGCTTTGCGGGGGAAGTATCATCCATTACCTTATTCTGTTAAAGGGATGGATGTTTCTTTTTCAGGATTGCACAATAAAGCCTTACAATTACGTGCGCAAGGAATGAGTGCGGAAGATGTGGCTTGTTCAGTTCAAGAAACTGCTTTTGCAATGTTGGTGGAAGCAAGTGAACGAGCACTTGCGCATACTGGAAAAAGAGAATTTGTTTTGGGTGGAGGAGTTGCATGTAATGCTCGTTTACAAGCAATGTGTAAAGCAATGTGTAAAGCGAGAGGAGTAACGTTCTTTTGTCCGGCGAAACCTCTTCTTATTGATAATGGGGCGATGATTGCTTATACTGGAGAATTGCTTTTTAAGAAAAAATTATGTATTTCCCTCCCTAAACTGGATATTGCCCCCCGAGAACGAACAGATCAAGTATCTGTGACGTGGAAATAATAAGACAAACATTTATAAAGCAGATTTTGAGAGTGTTGATAAGCTGATGAAGCGGAGTTTGGAAACAAACTCAGGAGCTGAGGTCTAATGGACTTCTATACTATACTCGACAAAGCAAAAAAAACCGGAAAAGTTGACAAAGGAACCAACGAAGTTACCAAAGCGGTAGAACGCGGGGTAGCTAAGCTTGTAGTGTATGCTCAAGATGTTGAACCTAAAGAAATTGTTGCACACCTTGAAACTATTTGTAAAGAAAAAGGTATTCCTTGCGTAGGTGTTGATTCTAAGCAAAAGCTTGGAATTGCTGTTGGTATTAAAGTACCGGCCTCTGCTGTCGCAGTTATTGATGCTGGCGAAGCGAAGAAGGAGCTTGCTTCCCTTAAGGCATAAGGACCATGGGTGGCAGTAATCAACGAATAAAGGATAATACGCAGACTTCTGAAAAAACAACTCGTACTCTTATTACCGAAGAACCAGTTAATGCGGTTATTGAAGAATTTGTGGGCAGAACTGGAACGCGTGGTGAAGTAACGCAAGTTAAAGTTAAGATCCTTGGTGGTAAGAATAAAGATAGAACGTTACGACGCAATGTTAAAGGAACTATTCGTTTAGGGGATTTGATTACTCTTCGTGAAACAGAAATTGAAGCTCGTAGAATTCGCGGTAGTGAAGGGAGACCTAAGTAATGGTTAAATGTTATTTTTGTGGTGATGAACGCCCAGCACATACTGGACTTCATTTGATTAAGAATGATGGTTCTATTCAGTTCTTTTGCTCTTCTAAATGCCGAAAGAATACGTTAAAACTTGGTCGTGATAAGCGTAAAGTTAAATGGACTGCTTTGTATGCTGAATCTCGTGATAAAGCAAAAGCAAAAGCTGCTGCTTTGAACGCAAAGTAACTCTTTTTTGCTCTTATTTTATTATTCTCTTTTTTATCGTCGATAAACCTGATTTTGTGCCACAATGTTTATAAAGCGCCTCTGATTTTGGGCTCTACATCATGGGTGACAAAGAAAAAGCTTCTGGAGAGTATAGAGCAGAAAATATTAAAGTCTTAGAAGGACTTGAAGGAGTACGACATCGACCTGCGATGTATATCGGAAGTACTGGTAAACAAGGATTGCATCATTTAGTCTATGAAATTGTAACTAACTCTGTTGATGAAGCAATGGCAGGACATTGCGATACTATTGAAGTCACGCTCAATAAAGATGGAAGTGTTGCCGTCTGGGATAATGGACGTGGTATTCCGGTTGATATGCACCCCGTGTATAAGCGTCCTGCGATTGAAGTTATTATTACAAAACTGCACGCTGGAGGAAAGTTCGATAAGAAGAACTATGTAGTCTCTGGAGGATTACATGGGGTTGGTTCAAGTGTAGTTGCTGCACTTTCTAAGAATATGAAAGTAGTTGTTCGTAAAGGGGGTAAAATATACCAACAAGAATATGTAATTGGAAAGCCAAAATATGATTTGAAGATTCTTGGGGAATGTGAAAAGAAAAATACTGGAACCGAAGTCACGTTCTTGCCTGATGAGACTATTTTTTCAACCATCAAATTTGATTTTTCACATCTTGAAACGATGTTACGTGAGATTGCATTCTTAAATAAGGGAGTTAAATTAACGTTAGTTGAAGAGAGTTCTGGTAAAAAAGAAATATTTCATTATGAGGGGGGAGTTGTTGATTTCGTTAAGTGGGCAAATAAGAGTAAAGACCCAATTCATGCAAAGCCTGTTTATTTTATAAAAGAACAAGATAAAGTTGCCATTGAATGTGCTATTCAATATAATGCGGGTTACCAAGAAAATGTCCTTAGTTTCGTTAATACCGTCAATACTCCGGAAGGAGGAACACATGTTGCTGGCTTTAAGACTGCATTGACCCGTGCAATTAATGATTATGCCAATAAAAATAAGATTAACAAAGGGGAAAATTTAACGGGTGATGATGTACGTGAAGGATTAACGGCAATTGTATCGGTGAAGATTCCTGAACCTCAATTTGAAGGACAAACCAAGAGCAAGTTAGGCAATAGTGAAGTAAAGGGAATTGTAGATAGTGCTGCTTCTGCGGCGATTAGTGAATTCTTTGAAGAAAATCCTACGGTTGCTAAACGAGTTGTTGAGAAGGCAATGGAAGCACAACAAGCGCGTAATGCGGCTAAGAAAGCAAAAGACTTGGTACGTCGTAAAAATGCATTTAGTGTGGGCGGATTGCCTGGTAAATTAGCTGATTGTTCTTCTAATAAGACTGAAGAAAGCGAATTGTATATTGTAGAGGGTGATTCGGCAGGAGGTTCGGCAAAAATGGCTCGTAATAAAGAATTCCAAGCTATTTTACCGTTGAAAGGTAAACCACTCAATGTTGAGAAGGCAAACACGGTCAAAGTGTTTTCAAATGAAGAAATTATGAATATTATTACTGCAGTTGGAGCAGGAGTGAGTGAGCAATTTGATGCTACCAAGTTGCGTTACTCAAAAATTATTATTATGAGTGATGCGGACGTTGACGGTGCACACATTCGTACGTTATTATTGACTTTTTTCTTCCGTTTTATGCCAAAACTTATCCAAGAAGGCAATATTTACATTGCAGTCTCTCCTTTGTATAAAGTACGTAAACGTATTGATCATTATGTCTATTCTGATGAAGAATTGAAGAAAATTGTGGCAAAATTGGGGGGAACGGTTAATGTACAACGTTTCAAAGGCCTGGGAGAAATGAACCCTGAACAGTTATGGGATACTACGATGAATCCTAAAACAAGATTATTAAATCGCGTGACGATTGAAGATGCTGTGAAAGCGAACGAAGTATTCTCTAAATTGATGGGCGATGATGTTGAACCTCGTAAACAATTTATTGCAGAACGTGCGTCGGAGGCGCAAATTGATATTTAATTGACCATGACAAAAGATACTGCCGCTGAAGAGAAGATAGAACAAGAACTTCTTGCTGATGAGGCAAAGCGACGTGAGAAGGATCAGATTGGGAATGAGAAAGGTGTTGCTTCTGCTGAAATTGTTGAACAGATGGAACAAGCCTTTATCGACTATGCCATGTCTGTTATTGTCGATCGTGCATTGCCTGCAGTTGAAGATGGATTAAAGCCAGTACACCGTCGTATTTTGTACGCTATGCATTCCTTAGGGCTTGACCCTGCAAAAGCGACTATGAAGTGTGCACGTATTGTGGGAGAGACCATGGGTAAATATCACCCGCACGGTAATATTGCTATTTATGATTCTCTTGTAAGAATGGCGCAAGACTTCTCGCTCAGATATCCACTCGTACATGGACAGGGTAACTTTGGAAGTATGGACGGAGATAGTGCAGCAGCTGATCGTTACACTGAAGCAAAAATGAGTAAGATTTCAGGAGAGCTCTTGTCTGATATCGAAAAAGACACGGTTATTATGCGTCCAAACTTCGATAACTCGCTTGATGAACCTGAAACTTTGCCTGCAAAATTACCTAATCTTTTGTTGAATGGAGCTTCAGGTATTGCAGTGGGTATGGCGACCAATATTCCGCCCCATAACTTAACTGAAGTGTGTGATGCGTTAGTTGAATATATTACCAATCCTGCGATTTCTGTTGATGACCTTGCAGAAATTGTGAAGGGCCCTGATTTCCCAACAGGTGGATCGATTACAGGAACAGGTATTAAGGATATGTATAAAACTGGTAAGGGAAAAATCATTATTCGTGCAAAACATGTACTTGAAGAAGATAAGAAAGGACGTATAAGCATTGTTGTAACCGAAATTCCTTATATGGTTAACAAAGCTGATTTGGTTAAAAAGATTGCAAGTCTTGCAACTGAGAAGAAATTGCCCGATGTATATGATTTACGTGACGAATCTGCAAAAGGAAAGGTACGTATTGTTATTGAATTGAAGAAAGACGTTGATTCTAAATATACCTTAAATAAATTATACACCCTTACAAACTTACAAACGTCCTTTGATGCAAATATGCTTGCACTTGTAGGAAAACAACCTCGTGTATTGAATTTGAAAGAAATTCTTGTTGAATATGTGAAATATCGTCAACTTGTTGTACGTAAACGTACGAAATTTGATTTGAAGAAAGCTGAAGAACGATTGGAGATTGTACTTGGTTTATTAATTGCACAAAAGAATATTGATGCAATTGTTGAATTTATTAAGAAATCTGAAAATACCTCTTCTGCCCATGATGGTTTGATGAAGAAATTTGATTTGACCGATCGTCAAGCGAAAGCAGTTTTGGAAATTAGATTGCAACAATTAACACGGCTTGAAACTGGTAAACTGAAAGATGAAGAGAAAGAATTATCTGATTCTATTAAGGAATTCAAGCTTATTTTGGGTGATGAAAAGGAAATCTTGAAAGTTATCAAGAAGGAAGTCCAGGATATTAAATCTAAATACGGTGATGAGCGTCGTACGAAGATTATCAAGCGTGTTGAAGAAATTACTGAGAAAGATTTGATTGAGAAGAAAAATGTAGTAGTCATGTTAACGAATGGAGGGTATATCAAACGTGTCGATGTTGCAGATTATCGTGAACAGAAGCGTGGAGGATCAGGAGTGAGTGGACAAGATTTGAAAGAAGAAGATTTTGTGACTCGTTTAATTACGTGTTCAACACATGATTATTTGTTATTCTTTACTTCTCGTGGACGTGTGTTCTGGTTGAAAGCTCATGATGTTCCTGCATCTGAACGACAAAGTAAAGGCAAAGCTCTGGCAAATGTCTTAGATATTCGTGAAGAAGCCATCTCAAATGTTATGGCAGTACAGGATTTTGCCCTTGGTTATTTGATGTTCGCTACAAAGCGGGGTATGCTCAAGAAATTACCTTTGAAAGATGTAAGCAAGCCACGAAATGCTGGAGTACGTGTTATCAATTTGCCTGCTGACGGCAGTGATACGGTGGTTAATGTTAAAATTGTGCAAGATAAGCAAGAAGTACTCTTGATTACGAAGAAAGGACAGGCTATTCGTTTCAATAGTGATGACGTACGTAGTATGGGCCGGGCAAGTTACGGGGTTATTGGAGTTGATTTGAGTAAGAACGATGATGTGGTTGCTCTCGAGTCATTACCTCTTAAAGGAACTACCACTATTTTGACTGCTACTATGAAAGGATTTGGAAAACGCACCGAATTGGAAGAATATCGCGTGACTTCTCGGGGAGGGAAGGGAGTGATTACGCTCGAAGTAACGGATAGAACGGGAGATGTGCTTACTGCATTTGGTGTTGATGGCAAAGACTCTATTATTGCCACTTCTGCGAAAGGGCAGACGATACGTGTTGGTATGAAAGATATACGTGTGATGGGTCGAGCAACGCAAGGGGTGCGTATTGTTGATTTGAAAGATGGAGATAAGCTTGCTGATGTGGTTAAGGTACCGGTTGCTCAGGTTCCTGACGAACCTGTCAGTCAACAAACGTTATAATTATCTTTAATGATCTAATTTTTTCTTAAGATAGCCTTTGAGAAGAAAGAGTACCACAATAACTGCTCCGATCATGGCGAAGATGTCAATACTAGTGAGTAGGTTTTCATAAGTATGTGCAAAAAGATAGCCTGCTGTGGCATAGGCGCTTGCCCAGAGAATACCTGAAATAAGAGAGAAGAATATCCATCTATAGAAACGAATATGGCGTGTTCCTGCGATGAAGAAAACTAATGTTCGTGTTGTTGCTGAAAATCTGCCTAATGCAAGGGTATGTAATGGGTGATTGATAAGTGAATGTTCTGTGGCAAGGTATTGTTCCCGAGTAATTAAGAGATATTTTCCAAATTTAATAATTAAGTGGGGACCATATATTTTTCCTAATAAATAAGCAATAATATCCCCGAATACTGCTGCAAGTGAGGCAAAGATGATGACTAAGGGTAAAGAAAGTAATCCAAATTCTGCCAAAAATCCTGCGAGCATGATAAACAGTTGTCCAGGTACAATCATTCCAAAAAGAGGGGATGATTCAAACATGGTAATAAAGAAAAGAATACGATAGAGCGGGTATTGCAGAAACGCACCTAGGGTACTATCGAATGTAGGGAATATCGAAAGGATACTCATTTCTAGGATAAATTTTATTCTCTTTTAAAGGTTAATATCGCCAGGAGTAGCTGCCATCGTGTTGTTGGCAGGGCTTGTAGTAATAGTCGTTATAGTAGTGTTCACGATCAGGATCGTCTCGAGGGAAACGAGCAGAATGGTAAGGGCCTTGGCAGGCACTTCCATAGCGAGGAACTGTTTGAGTATTGGTGCTTGTTTCAGTGAAGGTGAACGTCCGTTTATTTGTTTGTGTTGTTTTTCCTTTTGTGGTGGTTTGTTTTTTTGCAATTGATTCGGTGCTGGAAAAACGATAGTCTTGTTTATTGTTTCCTGAGCCAGAAGACCAGGAACTTGATTTCTTTATTACTTGGGATTCAGAAGCAGAGGAGGTATAGGAATCGTGTGAAGCAGATACGAGGGAAAGAAGAAGTATGCTTGCAATCAAAATACCGAATACCTTCATCCTTTTCATTTTCTTTGATTCCTTATAAGGATAGTTGTGCTGAAGAACAAGGAGAACATTTAAAAGTCGTTTCTTATAGAGAAGAGTAAGCTCGTGTCGTATAGCGGCTAGTACATGTCCCTGTCGCGGACAGAGTCCGGGTTCGATTCCCGGCACGGGCGTTTACAAACGTTTATATAGCCCCTCTTTGTCCGCTCACTATAGGATATAAGGAAGGACATAGAAATATACAATACAGTGGTTCTAGCATTAATTAAATGATACAGGAGGTATATAACAATGAGTGAATTCGATAACAATGGCTCGCCAGGTGATTCATCTGGCGGTGATGGTCAATCAGGCGGATTCCGCCCACGTGGCTCTGGTTTCAGAGGCGGAGGCGGTGGATTCCGTGGCGGAGGCGGTGGATTCCGTGGCGGCGGACGTCGATTCGGCGGGGGCGGCTTTGGCGGCGGACGTCGATTCGGCGGGGGCGGCTTTGGCGGTCCACGACGTTTCAATGATGGTCCACGTGAAATGCACAAAACAATTTGCGCTGAATGCAAGAAAGAATGTGAAGTTCCGTTCAAACCAACTGAAGGCAGACCGGTTTATTGCCGTGAATGCTTCGCTAACAAGCGAGACCAATAATAAGGAAGCATTTTCTTATTTCTCTTGAGTAAAGAACAACCCTTTTCTTTTTTATTTGTTCTTTTCTTTTTTATTCTTGAGTCAATGAGGCTTTGAGCTCTCGTTGTCTCAGTAATTTATCTGCGAGTACTTGGTAGCGTTGTTCTTTAAACGGAGCATGAGGCGGACCTTGTATATATGGCCCTATCTAAATCGTTATTCTAATGTTACCTTGTTCGTCCCTATATCTGCGATCATGTCCACGAACATAAATTCGTTCGGTAAGATGCCAGCCCCCTACTTTACGAGGTTCTTTACTTTCTTCTCTTATCTCATCTTTTACAACAACGAGGTGATAAGGTTTTCTTTTTTAGTTCTTTCTTGCAGTTCTATTTCTTGTATTGGTCTTTCTTTATGTTTTATTTTTAGATAAGGGATTTCTTATAATTTTTTTTGAGTAAGTGCTTATAGTAAAATCATCCCTTTCTAATTTTATATAATTTTTTGTAATAATTCTAAAGTAGTGCTATAAGTTTATATACTTCACAATTGTAAACATTTTATCGGTTGTCCTGAAAAGGATGTGACCATGAAAGCCTCTGTTCGGCATTCAGCTATTAGTCGGGAGAAAGGACTATAACTCTCCTTACGAAATCTGTGCCCATTAAGCTTTGCTTCATGGCGCGAAGGAGATAACCTTTAAAATACATCGATAGGTTAAGTTTGATTTCGATAAGTGTTTAAGGCACTTCCTTCACCGAGTCCTACTCACAAAATGGCAAAAAAGAAGAGAGCAAAAAAAACAGGTGGAAGAGGCCCTAGTGGAAAAAGTAAGGCTTCTAAAGTAAAGAAAATCATGAAATTTTTAAAATCAGGCAATAAAAAAATCATGACTCTTTTAAAATCAGGCAATAAAAAATCAAAAAGAAGATAATTCTTTGTTTACTTTTTTATTTTGTATCTGTTGGCTGAAACCCTTTTATAAGACCTACTGTTTTTTTACTTTGTTCCCGAAGAATTTTTGTATATCTGTGTTACTAAGTCTAATTTATCATTTAAGTTATTTATTTTATCCTTGATCCTTTCTGCTCACCTTTAGCTTACGGTATTCTTTATTGCTTCTTTAGTGCTCAAAACTGTCTAAGGCCGAAAAATTTAAATATTTTACTTTCTGCTTATTATGAAAAATAGGTTTAATTCGAAAATTATGAAAAAGGTTATTTTTTTACTTGGTACAGCACGAGAAGGCCGTAAAAGTGAGAAGGTTTTTAATTTTGTATTAGATATTGCCAAACAACGGTCAGATATTGAGATTCAGCTTGTTGATATTCGCGACTATCCCCA
>Ga0194132_10005181_pt1:0-20000 | contig 21410 bp, 14 predicted proteins | sample TA2KigOf80mmetaG_FD_148612 | JGI IMG/M metagenome (GOLD analysis project Ga0194132, IMG submission 148612) | Freshwater microbial communities from Lake Tanganyika, Tanzania - TA2015054 Kigoma Offshore 80m | ecosystem: Environmental > Aquatic > Freshwater > Lake | place: Tanzania: Lake... | reverse complement strand
TGTCTGCATGGCCGAAGCCACACGCCCAGAACGTCCATGACGTGGATCCTGCGCAAAACGCAAAACGCTATTCACCCCGTGGCGTCGGCCACGGAGCGAACCTTTTGGTCTGCGCAGGTTTGACGCCAACCGGCGCCGCCCACGCTTCCCTTCCTCAATCGACGATGCAAAGAGCGTCCCGGAGCGCATTGCCCGCGGGAGGGCTGCTCATACGCTTGGCGAAATCGGGTGTCAAGCGCTGTTCATCATCATGTCACATGCCCCGGTGCGGTCAACGGTCAATCCCGCGATGTCCTCGCAAGGGACTCGGACCCGCGACTCGAAAACTGTGGAAAAGAGCACGCCGCCAAGCCTTTGCGGGTTGACAGGCAGGTCGATCTGAATATGGTTAAAGCGCGTTTACGCTCGAATCGGTAATACGAGCGATCGGCTTTTTGGGGGGTGTGAGACGCGCTGCACCCACAGCGCGGACCGCGGTTCCCAGCGGCATGTCAGTCTAGAACGACTACAGGGACTGAGGGATGAAGCGACGCGGCCTTGCCCTTGGTGGCACGCTCGCGGTCCTCTGTCTGCTGGGAGTTACGGTCGGCACCTCGGTGCCCGTCGTGACCGCGCAGGCGGCGACCGCCCAGATCGAAGCAAACACCGAACGCTCGGAATCCCGCCAGTTCAAGGCCGGGGACTCACTCGAAAAACTCACCCTCTCCGCCGGAATCGGCAAGGTCGAGGCCGCGCGTCTCGCGGTGGCGGTCGGACGCGCCTTCGATTTGCGCGACCTGCAGCCCGGCAACACCCTGACTCTCAAGATTGGGTCCGACGAGAACGGCAAGCCCACGCTCCTCGGCGCCACCCTCGTTGTGGATGACGGCCAGGCCGTGGTCGTCACGCAGGATTCGAAGGGGCTGTTCGTCGCGCGCAAGGTCTCGGCGAAAGCTGCGCGCGCCGCAGACGTGAAGCCGGCGGTTGAAGAGAAGGCGCCGGTCAAACAGGTGGTGGCGGACAAGGGCATGGAACCCGCCGCCGACAAGGCTGCAGACAGGAAGTCCGCCAAGGTCGCTCTGAAGGCGCCGAAACCGCGCGCGAAGCCCGCCGAATTTGCAAAGCGCGACGCGAATAAGAACGAGGCGAACCCGACCGATGGTGCCAAGGCCAAGCCGGTCGCCGGCGAAACCGAGGTCAAGGTCGTTGCCTCGGCGCAGGCCGAGGCAAAGGAGCGGACCGCGCCGGCACTGCCCGATGCTGACCTTTTGAAGATCAAGAAGGGCGACACGCTGGCCAACGTGCTGGCGCGGCGCGGCATCCCGAAGGACGAGGCGGTGAGCGCGATCGAAGCGATGAAGGCGGTGATCGACCTGCGCTCGCTCCAGATCGGCCAGGAGGTCGCCGTGGCCGATGTGCCGAGCGGCAAGCAGAAGTCGCTCGAGCGCCTGGCCATCCGCAAGCGCGACGGCTCCTTTGCCGAAATCGAGCGGCGCGCGGACGGCAGCTTCGGCGCGCCCGAGGCGAAGTCGGCCAAGCTCGCCATGGCTCCAGAGCCGGCAATGGCGGAACCCGTGCGGGCGGAGGAACCCGAGCCGTCGCTCAAGTCGAGCGACAAGCTGATTGCCGCGGCCGAGCCTGCGCCCGAGGAGAAGCCGGCGGACAAGACGAAGGTGCGCGCGGTCAAGGCGCCGATACCGCCGGCCAAGCCGCGCATGGCGCGCGAGCCCGAGAAGCGTACCGTGGCCGACGCACGTGCGGCCGACCCGGTGACCACCTCGGCCGAGATCGATCTCGCAGGGGAAGAGCGAACGGTCGAGCGCGCACGCGCCGCCGCCGATGCCAGGGTCGCGCGCGACGACACGGCCGCGACAAAGGAAGAGAAGGTCAAGCTGGCCAAGGGCGGCACGCTCCACTCACTCCTGAAGGCCAAGGGCTATCAGGGTAGCGAGGTGGTTGCGGCGGCAAGGGCGCTCGCCCTCGCGGTCGACCCGACCTCGCTGCGCTGGGGCCAGGAATTAAAGCTCGCTTATGCCGAGGGCTCGAAGGGCGTGAAGACGCTCGAACGTTTGGCGCTGGTGCCGCCATCCGGCCGCTCGGTCGTGATCGGCCGGCAACGCGATGGTTCCTACGCGGTGGTCGATGACGCGGCGCCGCCCTCCGCGGCTGAGGAGACCGCGCTCGCCCGGGTCGAGTCGGATGAGCTCGATATCGGTCCCGATGAGGATCTCGCTGCCGCCAATGACCCCTCGGTCTACATCGAGGAGCAGGCGGCGCCTCGCGACACCGCCTATCGCCTCTCGGTGGAGCCGGGCGATTCGCTCATGGCCATGTTGCTGCGCGAGGGCGTCGACGCCGAGGAGATCGACCGTGCGGTGCGCGCGCTGCGCAAGCTCTACAATCCACGTCGCCTGCACGAGGGACAGACCGTCGCCGTGCTGCTCGACAACGACGCGGCAGGCGAGCTCCACCTTTCGGCATTCACGGTGCCGCTCGGCGAGCGCCAGGTCATCGAGGTGCTGCGCCAGCGCGACGGATCGTACGAGGCGAGCCAGCTGCGCAAGCCGAGCTTCGCCAGCCGACTGCCGCCCGAGGGCGTCTTCGCAACCGTCGGCGGCGTGCCGCGCAACACGCTCGGCAATGCCGGTCTCGCGGCCTTGGGCGCAAATCAACGAGCGTCCACCCAAAGCCAGACCGTGCTCGTCTCCTATGACGCGCCGGAGGACGATGAAGACGGCTGGTCGGTCATGTCATGGCTCGGCGGCATCGGCGAGGCGATCGGGCGCACCGGCGAGGCCGAGGCCGCGATCGTCGATTTCGCGCCGGAGCCGAAGCGCAATCGCGCGCTTGATTTCGAGGAGCGGCCCGAGGAGATCGACCCGGTCGAGACCATGCCCACCGAGGAGGACCTCTATCGTGAGGTCGAGCTCGAAAAGGGCGAGACGATCACGACCGCGCTCGCCCGCGCCGGGGTGACCCAGGATGAGGCCCAGCCTGCGCTGCTGGCGCTCAAGCTGGTGCACAGCCCGAAGCGTCTGCAGGCCGGCCAGAAGATCTCGATCTCGTTCCAGGCGATCCAGATTCCCGGCATCGCCGAGACATCGGTCAAGGGCGACACGGTCAACGTCAAGCTCGATCGCATCTCGATCAGCGTGAGCCCGGACCGCGATGTGGTGGTCGAGCGCAGCAAGGGCGATTCGTTCCGCGCCCGCGAGATCGAGCGGCCGCTCATTCGCGCGGTCTACCGGGCCTCGGGCGAGATCCGCTCGAGCTTCTATGATTCCGCGTTGGCCGCCGGACTTTCCATGGACATCCTGACTCAGATGGTGCGGATGTTCAGCTATGACGTTGACTTCCAACGGTCGCTGCGCGACGGCGACACGTTTGAAGTGCTTTATGAGCGGACCGAGAATGATCGTGGCGATTCAGTGGAACAGGCGACGGTGCTGTTCGCCGCGCTCAGCGTTTCGGGCGAGCGCCTTGAGCTGTTCCGCTATGAGCCGCCGAGCGGCTCGGCCGATTACTATGACCGTGCCGGCCAGAGCGCGAAGAAGGCGCTGCTGCGCACGCCGATCGACGGCGCGCGCATCTCGTCGGGCTTCGGCATGCGCAAGCACCCGATCATGGGCTTCACCAAGAAGCACAAGGGCGTGGACTTCGCCGCCCCCCATGGCACCCCGGTGTTCGCGGGCGGCGATGGCGTGATCGAGAAGATCGGCTGGTTCTCAAGCTACGGGAAATACATCCGAATCAAGCACAGCGGCACCTACAAGACCGCCTATGCGCACCTGCGGGGCTATGCCCGCGGCATGAAGGTGGGCACGCGCGTGCGCCAGGGCCAGGTGATCGGCTATGTCGGCTCGACCGGACGCTCGACCGGCCCGCATCTGCACTACGAAGTCCTGAAGGACGACGTGCAGATCAACCCGAACAGCTCGAAGTCTCCGATTGGCAAGCAGCTTGCAGGCAAGCAGCTCGCGCAGTTCAAGTCCGAGATCAAGAGCTACGAGGCGATGTACGCCCAGGCCGAGAGCCGCACCAAGGTGGCGCGGGGCGAGGCGGAGCGGTAGGCCAGACAGCTAATTCCCGGCCTTCACGGGCTCGAGCGACCGGCCCTCGACCACGAGCCTCAAATCCTCCTGCGTCAGTGTCTCGCGCGCGAGCAGCGCCTCGGCGCCAGCATCGAGCGTCGCGCGCTTCTCGGTGAGGATCTGTGTCGCCCGGGTGAACGCGTCATCGATCAGGCCGCGCACCGCGCGATCGATCGCGCCCGCGGTCGCCTCGCTATAGCGCCTCATCTCGGGCGGCCGCGCCAAGGGCCCAAGGAAGGGCTGGGGCGCGTCCTCATAGTTCACCTGGCCCAGGCTCTCATCCATGCCGAAGCGCGTCACCATCGAGCGCGCGATGTCGCTCGCCTTGGCGAGATCGTCCTCGGCCCCGGTTGAGACCTCGCTGAACACGAGCCGCTCGGCCGCGCGCCCGGCGAGCAGCACCGCCATCTTGTTCTCGAGCTCGGGCCGCGTCATCAGATAGCGATCCTCGGTCGGGCGCTGGATGGTGTAGCCGAGTGCGCCGATGCCGCGCGGGATGATCGAGACCTTGTGCACCACCTCGCCGCCCGGCAGCGTGAGCGCGACGAGGGCATGGCCCATCTCGTGGAACGCGACCGTGCGCCGCTCCTTCGGGCTCAGGATCCGGTTCTTCTTCTCGAGGCCTGCGATGATGCGCTCGATCGCCTGGGTGAAGTCCTCGAGCGTCACGCTTTTGGCGCCGCGCCGCGTGGCCAGAAGCGCCGCCTCGTTCACCAGATTTGCGAGATCGGCGCCGGAGAAGCCGGGGGTCAGCGCCGCGATCTGCTCGGGATCGACGTCGCTCGCCTTCTCGATCTTGCGCAGGTGCACGTTCAGGATCTGTACGCGGCCCTTCTTGTCCGGCCGGTCGACCAGGATCTGCCGATCGAAGCGCCCGGCGCGGAGCAGCGCGGCATCCAGGATCTCGGGCCGGTTGGTCGCGCCGAGCAGCACGATGCCGGCCGAGGAATCGAAGCCGTCGAGCTCGTGCAGCAGCTGGTTTAGCGTCTGCTCCTTCTCGGATTCACCGCCCGCAATGCCGAGGCCGCGTGCGCGCCCAAGCGCGTCCAGCTCGTCGATGAAGATGATGCAGGGCGCCTTGGCGCGTGCCTGCTCAAACAGGTCGCGCACGCGCGCCGCACCGACGCCGACGAACATCTCAACGAACTCCGAGCCCGAGATCGAGAAGAACGGCACGCCCGCCTCGCCCGCGACCGCGCGCGCGAGCAGCGTCTTCCCCGTGCCGGGCGGGCCGACGAGCAGGATGCCCTTGGGCAGCCGCCCACCGAGCCGGCCATAGCCCTTCGGATCTTTCAGGAAGGCGATGATCTCCTTCAACTCCTCCTTCGCCTCATCGACACCGGCGACATCGTCAAACGTGACGCCGACCTGCTTCTCCATATAGACGCGGGCCTTGCTGCGGCCGATCTCGAGATAGCCGCCGAGGCCGCCTTTGCCGCCGCCGACGCGGCGCATGAGGAAGTACCAGAGCCCGACGAAGAAGAGCACCGGCACGATCCACGAAAGCAGCGTGCCGACCCAGGTCTGATCCGTGTCGCCGCCGACCTTGACACCGGCGGTCGCGAGCCGGCGCGCGAGCTCGTCCTCGACCCGGTGCGCCACGAAATATTGCGCGCCGCTCGGCAGCGGCTAGCGCAGCGTGCCACGCACCTGGGTCTCGGTGACGACGACTTCCTCGACATTGTTGGCGTCGAGCTGGGTCAGGAACTCGCTATAGGCGAGCTGCTCGACGCTCTTCGCCGAGAGCCAGAAATACTGCAGCAGCAGGATGGCGACGATCGCCGCGATCGCGTACCAGAGGTTGAAGCTGGCTTTCTTGTCCATGAGGCGATCCCCGCGATGTCGCGTCAGGCGGCCAGTCTACGCCGAATGTCCGTTCGCGTTCCCCTCTCCCGCTCGCGGGAGAGGCGAAAACGGATGCGTTTCCGGGGCGAGAGTTGGCCCGATGGGCGTAAGGAGGTCGGACCCTCACCCCGCCCCTCTCCCATGAATGGGAGAGGGGGGAAGAAGGGGGCAAACCGTCTCACGCCGCGTCGAGAATCTCCGCGGCGTCGCGCCCGTTGATCTCGAGGCCCTTCTTGCCCGCGGTGATGCGCACGGTCTCGCCATCCTTGATCTCGCCGGCGAGGATGAGCCCGGCCAGCGGGTTCTGCAGCGTGCGCTGGATCACCCGCTTCAAGGGCCGCGCGCCATAGACCGGGTCGTAGCCCTCATCGCCGAGCCAACGCCGCGCGGACTGATCGAGATCGAGCGTGACCTTGCGGCTCTCGAGCAGCTTGGCGAGCCGGCCGAGCTGGATGTCGACGATCGCGTCCATGTTGTCGCGGTTGAGGCGGTGGAACAGGATGATCTCGTCGAGCCGGTTCAGAAACTCGGGCCTGAAACTCGCGCGCACCACCTCCATCACCTGATCGCGCACGGCTTCGGCCTCGCGCGCGCTCTCGCGCGCCAGGAGATCGCCGCCGAGATTCGAGGTGAGCAGGATCACGGTGTTGCGGAAGTCGACCGTGCGGCCCTGACCGTCGGTCAGACGCCCGTCGTCGAGCACCTGAAGCAGCACGTTGAAAACGTCGTGATGCGCCTTCTCAACCTCGTCGAACAGGATCACCTGATAGGGCCGGCGCCGCACCGCTTCGGTGAGCGCACCGCCCTCCTCGTAGCCGACATAGCCGGGCGGCGCGCCGATGAGCCGCGAGACCGCGTGCTTCTCCATGTACTCCGACATGTCGATGCGGATGATCGCCGCCTCATCGTCGAACAGGAACGCAGCGAGCGCCTTGCCAAGCTCGGTCTTGCCCACGCCGGTCGGCCCCAGGAACAGGAACGAGCCGATCGGCCGGTTGGCGTCCTGAAGGCCGGCGCGCGCGCGGCGCACCGCGTTCGAGACCGCGATCACCGCCTCGTCCTGGCCGACCACGCGCTTCTTCAGCGTCTCCTCCATGCGGAGCAGCTTTTCGCGCTCGCCCGCCAGCATCTTCTCGACCGGAATGCCCGACCAGCGCGAGACCACCTCGGCGATCTGATTCTCGCCGACCACCTCGGTCGTGAGCCGCTGCTCGGACGCCTTGTCGAGCTCGGCCAGTTTGCGCTGGAGCCCGGGAATCACGCCGTAGGCGAGCTCGCCCGCGCGCGCGAGATCACCCTTGCGCTGCGCGATCTCGAGCTGGCTCTTCGCCTGATCGAGCTCCTCCTTGAGCTTCTGCCCGCCGGCGAGCCGCTCCTTCTCAGCGCGCCAGACCGCGGTCATGTCGGCCGATTTGCGCTCGAGCTCGGCGAGCTCCTTCTCGAGCTTCTCGAGCCGATCCTGCGAGGCCGCGTCGGATTCCTTCTTCAACGCCTCGCGCTCGATCTTGAGCTGGATGATGCGCCGGTCGAGCTCGTCAAGCTCCTCGGGCTTGCTGTCGATCGCCATGCGCACGCGGCTCGCGGCCTCGTCCACGAGGTCGATCGCCTTGTCGGGCAGGAAACGATCGGTGATGTAGCGATGCGAGAGCGTCGCAGCCGCGACCAGGGCGGCATCGGCGATTCGCACGCCGTGGTGCAGCTCGTATTTCTCCTTCAGGCCGCGCAGGATCGAGATTGCGTCCTCGACATTCGGCTCGGCGATGAACACCGGCTGAAACCGGCGCGCGAGCGCCGCGTCCTTCTCGACATGCTTGCGATATTCATCGAGCGTGGTGGCGCCGATGCAATGCAGCTCGCCGCGCGCGAGTGCCGGCTTCAAGAGGTTGGACGCATCCATCGCGCCCTCGCCCTTGCCGGCGCCGACCAGCGTGTGCATCTCGTCGATGAACAGGATCACCTCGCCCTCGGCCGCGGTGATCTCCTGCAGCACGGCCTTCAGCCGCTCCTCGAACTCGCCGCGGAACTTCGCGCCCGCGACCATGGCGCCCAGATCGAGCGCGAGCAGCCTCTTGTCCTTGAGCGATTCCGGCACGTCACCATTGACGATGCGAAGGGCCAATCCTTCCGCGATCGCGGTCTTGCCGACACCGGGCTCGCCGATCAGCACCGGGTTGTTCTTGGTGCGCCGCGCCAGCACCTGCATCGCGCGCCGAATCTCTTCGTCGCGCCCGATGACGGGATCGAGCTTGCCGCTGCGTGCGGCCTCGGTCAGATCGCGCGCGTATTTCTTGAGGGCCTCGTAATTGGCCTCGGCGGAGGCGGTGTCGGCGGTGCGGCCTTTGCGCATGTCGTTGATTGCGGCATTCAGGCTCTGCGCGGTGACACCGGCATCGGCCAGCACGCGTGCCGCCGCCGTGCCCTTGGCAAGCGCGAGCGCGAGCAGCAGCCGCTCAGCGGTGACGTAGGAATCGCCCGCCTTCTCGGCGATCCTGCCGGCCGAATCGAACAGGCGCGCGAGCTCCGGCGACAGATGCAGGCCACCCGCGCCCGAGCCCTCGACCTTCGGCAATTTTTCAAGCTCGGCTTCGACACCCTTGAGCGCGGCTTCAGGCTGGCCGCCGGCCGCGCGAATGAGGTTGGCGGCGAGGCCTTCCTCGTCGTCGAGCAGAACCTTTAAGAGATGTTCAGGAACGAAGCGTTGATGACCGCTTCTGAGGGCGAGCCCCTGCGCCGCCTGGACGAAGCCCCGCGAGCGCTCGGTGTATTTCTCGAAGTCCATCTGTCAGCTCCCATCGGCCGCAGGGCCAACCTCGCCGACAAAAGCCGCACGAGGCCGGGCCGTGACGCGCGCGGCGCCGTACGCTTTCGGGGCGCGTCACACGGCCTATATGGGAACGGAAACTCGGCCCGCAAGCCGGCGCGAGCATCGCCGCGCAAGCGGCCCGTGCCGACGGTTAACGGTACCCGACCCTAGTTGATGGGCTGGCCGTCCTGATCGCTTCTCGGCTGGCCGTCGCCATCGGAGGCGTGAGCGACAGTGCCGCCCTCCTCCTCGCCACGCCCCTCGTCTTGGAAGCGATTGGGCCGCGGCTCCATGCCGCTGGCCGTCAGCACGCGGTAATAGTGCTCGGCGTGCTGCAAGTAATTTTCAGCCGCGATCCGGTCACCCGCCGCCAGCGCATCCCGCGCCAGCGCCTGGTATTTGTCGATCACCTGGTAGGCCGAGCCCCGGATCTTGCCTTCGGGCCCACTGCTTTCGAATGTCGAATTGCGCGGCTGCTGAAAGTTCGGACGGCGCCCATTGCCCCGGAAGTGCCGGGAGCGCTTCGAGTTCTGCATTGGCTTCATGCGGTGCTCTCGCCCATCACACTATCGCGGTATAGCCGCCACCGGGCCTGTGCGCGCACGCACCGGGCCCCAAGGGATGGGCAATGGTTCTCTCTCGTTGATCGAAAAAATGGGCAGTCGATTGGAGTGGCTGATCGGCCAACATCATTACTGCAGGAAGAATAAGTAGCTGGGATTCGGCCGATTGCAACCGATTTTTCTATTCCGACAGGACGTTATGGTTAATGAACCCTAGAAACGGCGGCTTTCCGCCAAGACAACGACCAGGCAACGCTCATGGCCGGCGAGGTCCCGGCGCCGCTCCAGGGGCACGAGTCCGGTGCGGCTGAGGAGGCCCGCCACCGAGTCGGCCTGGCCGGCCCCAAGCTCCAGGGCCGCCACGCCCTCGGGCGCGAGCAGCCGGGCCAGATCGGGCGCGAACGCGGCATAGGCATCGAGCCCACTCGGACCGGCATAGAGGGCGCTCGCCGGCTCGTAACGAGCCACGTCGGGCGGCACCACCGCCCCGGTCGCCACATAGGGCGGATTGACCGCGATGAGGTCGAAACGGCCCGAGAGCCCCTGGCCCCAGCTCGTCCGTAGAAAGGACACGCGGCGAGCCAGCCCAAGCCGCCGGGCGTTGCGCCCCGCGACCGCGAGCGCAGCCTCGCTCAGATCGACACCGACCCCCAGGGCGTTCGGCAGCTCGGACAACAGCGCGAGCACCAGGCAGCCGGTGCCGGTGCCGAGATCAAGCACACGAAGCGGCGCCGCCCGGTCGGCCAGGCGTTCCAGCAGGGCCTCGATCAAGGTCTCGCTCTCGGGCCTTGGGATCAGCGTGTCGCGGGTGACCTCGAAGTCGAGGCTCCAGAACTCGCGCGTGCCGGTGAGATAGGCCACCGGCTCGTGCGCGGCGCGGCGCGCGATGAGCGCCTCGAAGCGCGGCAGCGCCGCGTCATCGAGGGGGGCGCCGCGATCGAGCAGCAGCTGCTCGCGCGTGACGCCGAGGATATGGGCGAGCAGGATTCTCGCCTCCGCCCGCGCCTCTTCGATCCCGGCCGCGGCGAGCGCCTCGGTGCCCCGACGCAACGCCGCGTCGACCGTGACGCGCATCGGGCTCACGCTTGTTCAGCGAGCAGGCGCGATTGATCGTCGGTGATCAAGGCATCGATCAGCCCATCGAGCCCTTCGCCGTTCAGCACCTGGTCGAGCGAGTAGAGCGTCAGGTTGATTCGATGATCGGTGACGCGGTTCTGCGGGAAGTTGTAGGTGCGGATGCGCTCGGAGCGATCGCCCGAGCCGACCTGCTCGCGCCGCTGCGCCGAGCGCTCGGCGTCGCGCGCCTGGCGCTCGCGCTCATAGAGCCGCGCGCGCAGAACCTTCAGCGCCTTCGCTTTGTTCTTGTGCTGCGACTTCTCGTCCTGCTGGCTCACCACGAGGCCGGTGGGCAAGTGGGTGATGCGCACCGCGCTGTCGGTCGTGTTGACGCTCTGGCCGCCTGGGCCGGAAGAACGGAACACATCGATGCGCAAATCCTTCTCATCGATCTTGATGTCGACCTCTTCGACCTCGGGCAAAACCGCGACGGTCGCCGCCGAGGTGTGGATGCGCCCGCCCGCCTCTGTCACTGGCACGCGCTGCACGCGATGCACGCCTGATTCGAACTTGAGGCGCGCATAGGCGCCCTTGCCGCCGATGGTCGCGATCGCTTCCTTGGTGCCGCCGATGCCGGTTTCAGAAAGCGACATCAGCTCGAAGCGCCAGCCGCGCTTCTCGGCATAGCGCTGATACATGCGCAGGAGATCGCCGGCAAAGAGCGCCGCCTCCTCGCCGCCGGTGCCGGCGCGCACCTCGAGGATTGCGTTCTTTTCATCGGCCGCGTCCTTGGGCAGCAGGAGCAGCTTCAGTTCGTGCTCAAGCGCGGGCAGACGCGCCTTGATCTCCTCGAGCTCGGCGGAGGCGAGCTTCCGCATCTCGGTATCGCTCGCCGGATCGTCGGCGAGCGCGGCCAGGTCCTTCGCCTCATCCGCGATCTTGCGATAGGCCTCGATCGCGCGAGCAAGCGGCGTCAGCTCGGCATATTCCTTGGAGAGCTTCGCGACCTCATCGCCCGTGAGGCCACGGCCGCTCGAGAGCACCTCGCCGAGCTCGAGATGGCGCTTGCTGACCTGCTCGAGGCGACGATCCAGCATGTCAGGTGCGGGGTGCGAGCCGCTCGATCAGCCGCGCCCGCTCGATCAGCTCCTGCACGCCGCTGTCGAGATCGCGCAGCATGACCGCATTCTTCGCGAGCTCATCGTCGCCGATGATGATCGCGGCCCGCGCCTTCACCTTGTCGGCGTGCTTCATGCGCTTGGAGAGGTTGCCGCGATAGCCGAGCTCGACCGTGACGCCGGCATGGCGCAGCTCGTGCGCCAGATTGAGCGCAACCGCCTCGGCCGCAGGTCCGATCGGCACGATCGCGACCGGGCGCGCCGGCGCTGCCGGCTCCGCGATCAACATGGCGAGACGCTCGATGCCCGCGGCCCAGCCGACCCCTGGGGTCGGCGGCCCGCCCATGGTCTCGATCAGCCCGTCATAGCGTCCGCCCGCGAGCACGGCCGATTGCGCGCCGAGCTCGGTGGTCGTGAACTCGAAGGCCGAGTGACAGTAATAGTCGAGCCCGCGCACCAGGAACGGGTTGATCTGGTAGCGCACGCCGAGCGCCTCGAGCCCGCCGGTGACGCGCTTGAAGAATTCGGCCGCGGCCGGCGTGAGATAGTCCGTATTGCGCGGCGCCTCGGCGACGATGCGGCGATCGCCCTCGTCCTTCGAATCGAGCACGCGCATCGGATTGCGCTCGAGCCGCTCCTGGCTTTCGGCCGAAAGCTTGTCGCGCCGCGCGCGCAGGAACTCGAGCAGCGCCGCGCGATAAGCGTTCCGGCTCTCGGCATCGCCAAGCGTGTTGATCTCGAGCGTCGTCTTGCCGAGCACGCCGAGCACCTCGAGGATGTGCGCGCCGAGCGCAATCACCTCGACGTCGCCCAAAGGCTCGGGCACGCCGATCAGCTCGACGCCGATCTGATGGAACTGGCGCAGCCGGCCCTTCTGCGGGCGCTCGTGGCGGAACATCGGCCCGGCATAGAAGAACTTGAGCGGCTGCATCTGGCCGAGCCCGCCCGAGATGAAGGCGCGCGCGACACCGGCGGTGTTCTCGGGGCGGAGCGTCAGCATCTCGCCTCCGCGATCCGGGAACGTGTACATCTCCTTGGTGACGATGTCCGACGTCTCGCCGAGCGTGCGCTGGAACACCTCGGTGAACTCGAAGATCGGCGTCACGATCTCGCCAAAGCCGTAGCGCTCGGCGATGGCACGCGCGGTATCGCCGATGGCGCGGTGGCGGCGGCAATCCTCCGGCAGGAGATCGCGCGTGCCGCGAACGGGTTGCAGCTTGGACAAGGTCAGGCTCCGATCGAGGCGCGTGGTGCGCCGGGGCCTTCCCGACGCAGGCGCATCGAGCGCGCTTAGTGCCGCAAATCGGCGCGCCGCGCAACCGCGGCGGCGGTCAAAGGCCGGGAACGAGCCTCAGGGCGCGTATTTGGAGCGCAACGTATCGGGGTTGAGCGCGATGTTGCGCTTGACCACGCCGATCGGCCCGAGCGCGCGCATGGTCTGGCCATCGACGATCAGGTCGAGCCCGCCGGCGTTGCCGGTGACCAACACGAGGCCCTCGCGATCGGGCACGCTGTAGCGCTCGCCGGGGCGCAGAATCTGGGTCATGATGAGCTCATTGCCCGGCCCCGAGATCTGCACCCAGCTGTCGGCCTTGGCGCTGATCACGATGCGCGCCTCGGCGACCGAGGGCACGGTAGCCGCACCTTCAGCCGGCGCCGCATCGGACGACACGGTCGGCTCAGCCATGGCGATCGTGGGCTCTGAATCCGCCTGGGTCGGGACGACCACGGTGCCGTTGGCATCGAGCGAGGCGACCGTTGTTTCGGCCGACGCCGTGGCGCCATCCGGCGACGGCGCAACCAAGGGCAACTCGTCGTCGGCGTCAACGACCGGCACGTCGAGCCGGTTGCTCGCGGCCGCGCCTTCGCTGGGCGCTGCTGCATTGGCATCGCTCGTCAGCGCCGAAACGCCTGCCGCAGCCGTGGACCCGCCTGCCGCCGAGGGGGAGGACGAGGTATTGCTCCGGTCGAACAGATTCTTGGAGGCGCCCGCGCTGCTCGGCGTGGAGCCGGAATCCACAGTGCCGACAGCACTGCTCTCGCCCACGCCGCCCAACGAACCACCCCGGTTGAAGAGCGAGCCGCCGGCACCGGTGGCCGCCGGCTGATCGTTGCTCACCGCAAGATCGGCGGCGGCAGGCTGGGCCGCACTGCTTTCTTCGGTTTTGGTGGCGGCCGGGGTGTCGCTGGCTGCAACCTCGACCGGCTTGGAATCGTCTGCGCGCTCGGCCGCGAGGTTGGCGCCAGCCGCAAGCTTCGGATCACTCGATGGATCGACCGGCGCATCGGCCACCAGCTCGGCCGGCTTGCTGTTCTGCGTGCTGTAATAGTGCCAGCCGCCATAGGCGATCGCGGCAACCGCGAGACCTGCGATTACCAGCCAGCCACGCGGCAGGCGACGCTCATAGTTCGGCGTCGGGAAGGTCAGCTTCTGACGCGAGCCGAGACCGATCTCCTCGCGATAGCGCGCGAGGATCTCGTTGCGATCGAGGCCGAGATAGTCGGCATAGGTTCTGAGGAAGCCGCTGACATAGGTCGGGCCCGGCAGGTCCTTGTAGCGACCCGCCTCGAGCGCTTCGAGGTGCGACGACTTGATCCGAAGGATCGTCGCCACGTCCTTGAGGTCATAGCCCGCGCGCTCGCGCGCCATGCGCAGGGTCATGCACACGCTCGGCACATGTTCCACGCCGCCGACCTCGCGCAAGATGGGAAGCGGTTCCACGTTTGCGTTTCGCTCGACCTTGGCCTGTTTCCGTCTGTCAGCCATGTCCGTCGCCTCTAGACCGTCGTTCCTAGTCACGACGTTAGCGAAGTTTGGTAAACAGATTCCTGCTAAGGCCCCGCCTCGCCCGGCGCGAACTGCCGGACGATCTGACCTCGTCGGATCCCTTGTCTGCCCTTGCTGGCGCGCCCGCCAACCGGTTCGCCCGCCCCCGGGCGAACACCGTCTACATTATTGAGATTACGGTAACAATTTGCCTAAACGATAGCATTTGGGACGACATCGCGCAAACTTTTCTGTGGCGGCGCGACCGCGTTGTTTCCGCGAATTTTCCTGTCCTTTAGCGCGCGCGGCGCACGCCCGCGGTATCGGCGAGGGCGGCGGCGGCCTGTTCCACGAGCTCGGTGATGATCGCCGAAGTCGGCTGTACCGCCGTCACCATGCCCACGCTCTGGCCCGCCATCAGCGAGCCGTTCTCGACATCGCCCTCGATCACCGCGCGACGCAGCGCACCGGCCCAGAAATGCTCGATCGCGAGCTGGGCTTCCTTCTGGCTCAACTCGCCCGCCCGATAGCGCGCGATCGTATCGCGCTGCGCCTCGACGAAACGCATCGTCGCGCGATTGGCGAGCGCCCGCACCGGGATGACCGGAAACTCAGGGTCAAGTTGCACCGAAGGCTGCGCATCGCGCGCGCTCGCACGGATGAAGGCCTGTTTGAAGCTTGGATGCGCGATCGATTCCGTCGCGCACACGAAGCGCGTGCCGAGCTGGCAGCCGGCCGCGCCCATGCCGAGGTAGAGCGCGATCGCGTCGCCACGCCCGATGCCACCGCCGACGAACACCGGCACGTCGCGCAAATGAGGCAGGATCTCCTGCGCGAGCACGCTGGTCGCGACCGGGCCGATATGGCCGCCCGCTTCCATGCCCTCGATGATGAAGGCATCGACGCCCTGGCGCATGAGCTTGATCGCGACCGGGAGCGTCGGCGCAAACGCCAGCACGCGCGCACTGGCCTGCTTCAACCGGTCGATCGCACCGCGCGGCGGCAGGCCGCCCGCGAGCACGACATGGCCGACTCGCTCGTCGATGCACACACCGACGAGAGAGTCGAGTTCAGGATGCATGACAATCACGTTGACGCCGAAGGGCCGGCTGGTCAGCTCGAGGGTCGCCTTGATCTCGGCGCGAAGCTGATCGGGGCTCATCGAGCCCGTGGCGATGACCCCGAAGCCGCCCGCGTTCGAGATGGCGGCGACCAAATTTCGCTCGGAAACCCAGGACATGGCGCCGCCGAGGATCGCCGTGCGCGTGCCCAGAAAGGCGCGGCCACGGGCCCACAGCTCATCGAGTCGCTCATGCGCCCAATCGGGCGCAGGTTTCTCAATCGCGATCGAGGCCATAAGCCGAGTGCAGCGCGCGCACCGCCAGCTCCGTGTAGTCCTCGGCGATCAGCACGCTGATCTTGATCTCGGAGGTCGAGATCACCTGAATGTTGATACCCTTCTCCGCCAGCGCGCCGAACATCGTGTTGGCGACGCCCGCGTGGCTCCGCATGCCGACCCCGATGACCGAGATCTTGGCGACGCTCGAATCGGAGGCGATGCGCTCGAACTTGAGGCCGGACTTGGCCTCCTCCAGCACCTTGGTCGAGCGCTGCAAATCGCCTCTCGGCACAGTGAAGGTCATGTCGGTCAGCTTGCCGTCATGGGAGACGTTCTGCACGATCATGTCGACATTGATATTGGCGGCGGCGAGCGGGCCAAACACCGCGGCGGCGACGCCGGGCCGGTCGGGCACGCCGAGCAGCGTGATCTTGGCCTCGTCCCGGCTGTAGGCGATGCCGCTTACGATCTCCTGTTCCACGATTTCGTCCTCATCGACCACGAGCGTGCCGGGCGCGTCGCTGAAGCTCGACAACACCTGCACCGGCACCCGGTATTTCATCGCAAGCTCGACCGAGCGCGTTTGCAGAACCTTGGCGCCGAGCGACGCCATCTCGAGCATCTCTTCGTAGGTGATCTTAGCCAGCTTCCTGGCCTTCGCAACGATGCGGGGGTCCGTCGTATAGACCCCATCGACATCGGTGTAGATATCACAGCGATTTGCCTTGAGCGCGGCCGCCAGCGCGACCGCCGAGGTGTCCGAGCCGCCGCGGCCGAGGGTGGTCACCCGCCCATCGGGCGCGATGCCCTGGAACCCTGCGACCACCGGCACGATGCCCTTTCCCATTTCGGCGAGCAGCGCGGCCGCATCGATCGCCTCGATGCGCGCCTTGCCATGGGCCGAGTCGGTTCTAACCGGTACTTGCCAGCCGAGATAGGAGCGCGCCTTGACGCCCATCTCCTGCAGCGCGAGCGCAAGCAGGCCGACCGTCACCTGCTCGCCAGTCGAGACCACGGCGTCATATTCGCGTGCGTCATATTGCAGGGAGGCCTCGCGCACCCATTTTACCAGCTGGTCGGTGACGCCGGACATGGCCGAAACCACCACCGCCACCTGATCGCCCGCATCGGCCGCGCGCTTAACCCGGCGCGCGACATTGCGGATGCGCTCGATGTCCGCGACCGAGGTGCCGCCGAATTTCTGTACGATGAGTGCCATGAGCCCGACCCACTGCGCGCGCGCCAAGCTCGGCACGCCTCAGCGATTGCCGGGTGCAAGGCGCCCCTACATACTGATTTCACTTAGGTGACGCAAGCCGAGGGCCGGGCCCCGAACATGAATCCCAGCGATGCCACGGCCGGCGAAGGCGCCGGCCCGAAAGGCACAATCGACCAAGGGGAAGTCGCCCGCTTCCGGGCGCTCGCCGAGCGCTGGTGGGACCCGGAGGGCAGCTTCCGCCCGCTGCACCAGCTCAACCCGGTGCGCATCGCCTATGTCCGCGACGCGCTCGCCCGGCGGCTCGGTCGCGACCCGCTCGCCCCCCTTCCGCTGGACGGCCTACGCCTTTTGGACGTGGGTTGCGGGGGCGGGCTGATCGCGGAGCCGATGGCGCGGCTCGGCGCCCAGGTGAGCGCAATCGATGTCGTGGAGCGGAACATCGAGGTCGCACGCCTGCACGCCGCGCAGTCGGGACTCGCGATCGACTACCGGCTCGAGCCGATCGAGGATGTCGCCGCAAGGGGCGAGCGCTTCGATGTCGTGCTGGCGCTCGAGGTGGTCGAGCATGTCGCCGACCTGCCGGCCTTCCTCGGCCACTGTGCCGAGGTGCTCAATCCGGGTGGCACGCTTGTTGTGGCGACGCTCAACCGCACCGCGCGCTCCTTCGCGCTCGGCATCGTCGCCGCGGAATATGTGCTGCAGTGGCTGCCGCGCGGCACGCATCGCTGGTCGCGCTTCGTGCGGCCGTCGGAGCTCGTGCCTCTGTTGCGCGACGTCGGCATCACGGTCGAGCGATTGGATGGCGTGAGCTACGACCCCTTGCGCGGCCGCTTCACGCTCGGCACCAACCTCGCGGTCAATTACATGGCGCTGGGGCGGACGGCGGCTTGACGGACAGCGCGCAGGCCTCAGCCGAGCCCTCGTCCCATTCCGTCATCCTCCGGCGCGCGTGCGCGACCGGGGGATCCATCGTGCAACGTACTCACTGAACTGTGGATTCTCCGGTCTGCGCAGACGCAGCCGGAGAATGACGATCTGAGCGTATGCGCTCAGCCGTTCAGGCGCGGCAGCCAGGGAATCTCGCCGAACTCGATGCCCTCGTCCTTCAGCGCCTTCGACTCATCGGGCGTGGCATTGCCATAGATCGCCCGCTTGTCGACCTCGCCGTGATGGATCTTGCGCGCTTCCTCGGCGAAGCGATCGCCGACATGATCGAAATTCTTCTCGACCATGGTCTGGAACTTCCGCATCGCCTTGTACATCTCGGCCATCTGGGCCGGTGTCGGCCCGCCGGACGGAAGGGGCGCCGGAGCCGACACGGGCAGCGCGGGCGCGCGCTCCTCGCCGCGCCCGGCGGCGACATTCGGCGCCATCGGCGCCTTCTCGATGCGCTTGTCACCGCAAATTGGGCATTCGATGCGCTTGGCCTTCGCGTCCGCGTCAAAGCGCGCGCCGGAGGAGAACCAGCCCTCGAACACATGGCCCTTCTTGCAGCGAAGATCGAAACTGATCATGAGCAACTCGATCCGGAACCAGACACTTGCGGTTGCGACGCCGCAACCAGCCTCCATATTAGGGGGCTTTTGCTAAGGTTCAATGGCCGATGACCAATGTTCACATGCTCCATGGGGCGGGCGAGCCGTCACCCTGGGTGGTGCGGTTCGCGGGGCTGATCCGCGCGCGCGGGACGGTGCTCGACCTCGCCTGCGGCGCCGGCCGCCACGCACGCTGGCTCGCCGCGCACGGCTACAGCGTGATCGCGCTGGATCGCGATGCCGAGGCACTGAAGACGCTGGCGGGCGTCACCGACATCGAGACCATGTGCGCCGATTTGGAGGACGGCTCGCCATGGCCCTTGGGACCGCGGCGTTTCGCCGGGATCGTGGTGACGAACTACCTCCACCGCGCGCTTTTCCCTTCGATCATTGGGGCGCTCGAAGATGGCGGAATCCTGAACTACGAGACCTTCGCCATCGGCAATGAGCGCTTCGGTCGGCCGCGCAACCCCGACCATCTGCTGCGCGAGGGCGAGCTGCTCGAGGTCGTTCGTGGCCATGCCATGGTGATCGCCTATGAGCATGTCGAGCTGCCGGAGCCGAGGCCTGCGGTTGTGCAGCGAATCTGCGCGCGTCGGATTGGGGCGGCGCGCTGAGCATCGTCCGCCAGGATTGTCGGCCCTTATCGCGAGTGCTAGTTAATAGGCATCACATGGCGGGAGGACCGGGTGGTCGGGAACGGCGTGAACCGTGCGCCAACCTGACCCCAGTGAACCGGTGACGTCGGTTCCGGCCGCGCCAGTTCGATTCAACAAGCAAGAACGGGAGTACGTACTCATGACGCTTCGCGTCAATGACACGGCGCCCGACTTCGAGGCGGAGACGACGCAGGGCCGCATCAAGTTCCATGACTGGATCGGCGACGGCTACGCCATCCTATTCTCGCACCCGAAGGATTTCACGCCGGTGTGCACGACCGAGCTCGGCTACATGGCCGGCCTCTCCGCCGAGTTCAAAAAGCGCAATTGCAAGATCCTGGGCTTGAGCGTCGACGGCGTATCGGATCACGAGAAATGGTCGAAGGACATTCAGGAAACGCAAGGCCACGCGGTCAACTATCCGCTGATCGGCGACCCCGATCTCAAGATCGCCAAGCTCTACGACATGCTGCCGGCGGCTGCAGGTGACAGCTCGAAGGGCCGCACCGCGGCGGACAACGCAACCGTGCGCACCGTGTTCCTCATCGGGCCCGACAAGAAGATCAAGATGTCGCTGACCTACCCGATGAGCACCGGGCGCAATTTCGACGAGGTGCTGCGCGTGCTCGATTCCGTGCAGTTGACCGCGAAGCACAAGGTCGCGACGCCGGTCAACTGGAAGCAGGGCCAGGACGTGATCATCGTGCCCTCGATGTCGGACGACGACGCGAAGAAACAATTCCCCGGGGGCTGGAAGACCGTGAGGCCCTATTTGCGGATCGTGCCGCAGCCGAAGGGCTGAGCGCGGACGCGGCGAACGAGTATCGCAGCGGAGCCCTTCGACCCCTCACCCTATCCCTGCCTTTCAAGGGGGGAGGGAGTTGGTCGGACAATTCGGTGTCGCCCGTGAAGAACTCGCTGTGGCGGCTTTTCAAGCCGGCAGCGGCAGCGAGGCCCGATAGGCGAAGGCCAGGAAGAGGGCACGCCAAAGCCTCCCGAGCCAGCGCAGGAGAAGGCTGAAGTTGT
>Ga0194132_10005179_pt1 | contig 21416 bp, 18 predicted proteins | sample TA2KigOf80mmetaG_FD_148612 | JGI IMG/M metagenome (GOLD analysis project Ga0194132, IMG submission 148612) | Freshwater microbial communities from Lake Tanganyika, Tanzania - TA2015054 Kigoma Offshore 80m | ecosystem: Environmental > Aquatic > Freshwater > Lake | place: Tanzania: Lake... | reverse complement strand
CCTCCCAAGCCTTTGCCCCTGCCATCGGAGGTTTGGATCAACAAGCCGGTCGACACCAGCCCAACAGACAGAGAGGAACGTCAGTAAATTCCCATGCCGGGTGTCTCAAAGTTGTTGACACGCGCCGAGCACCTTCCCGCGGCAGCTCACGTCGTTGCAGCCAAAGTCATGCACCAACATGCGATAGCTCTTGATCACATCGGCGCGGTAATAGCTGATCGACGGGTCCGCCGTAATGGTCACCGTCTTGTCCAGCACCGACATCAGATTCTTGCTGTCTTTCCAGCTGCTGAAACTGTACTGAACAAGCTGCGTCTGGTCACGCTGGGTCTGATCGATCGTCAGCGTATGCTTTGAGCCCGTCGTCCAGTTGAAGGCCACCTCGGTTGTGTACCACTGGCCATCCACCTGAAACCGCGCCCCGGGAGGATTGCTGTAAATCTTCACCGTCGAAGCGGACTGGGCGGCCAGCGATACCGGCAGCAGACAAAACAAAAGGACACCGAGAGCGCGCATGGTTGGGAAACCTCCCTACCCGCGCTTATCGGCCGGCCCTACCCTTCGTGTGACTGCGCCACCGCGGATGCAATCAGGCTTTGCGATTCGTCCCGCCCGAGAAAACGGTCGATGACAAAGTGCACACCATAAATCACCGGTGTCATCGAAACCGCAATCCCGAACTTGTAGATGTAATTGGTCAGCGCAAGCGAAACGTAGTCGCTCGCCGAGATCTTCCCCGGCAGCCAGAACGCAATGCCCAGAATCACCCACGTATCCACAAGTTGCGAAACCGCCGTCGACCCGGTGGCCCGCAGCCACAGGTGCCGCCCCCGCGTCCTGTCGCGCAGCAGCCAGAACATGAACACGTCAATCAACTGGCTCAGCAGAAACGCAATCACGCTCCCAAAAATGATCCACAACGACTGCCCGAACACGATCCGGAACGGCTCATCCTGCACCGGCGACACCTTCGCCGCCGGAATCGCCATCGCGATGAACAGAATGATGAAGGCGTATACGATCAGTCCCACCGTCATCAGCGTCAGCCGGCGCACGCCCGGCTTTCCGAAGTACTCGTTGATCAGGTCCGTCGCCACGAAAACAATGGGCCACGGAATCACGCCCAAAGACATGATGAACGGCCCCGCCTGAATCAGCTTGCCGCCCATCACCTCGCCCAGAATCGCGTTGGCCACGAACATCCCGGCCAGCACCAGATACACCAGATCTTTTCGATTGGAAAAATTCATCCTGCTTCTCCCGGCGGGCTCAGTTCAACTGCGAACGGTCCTTGGGTGGGCGCCGCCCTGGCTTGGGCTCCTCCGCCGGTTCCGCGGCCGGGGCTGGCTTGCGCGCCTCCGCCGTAAACCCCAGTTCTTCATGGCGCGTCAGTCGCCGCAAGGCGCACAGCCCTTCCAGAATGAACTCCCCGGCGGAGGCCCGCACGGCATCGGGCTCATTCGCTGTCAGGCCCAGGCGCCCCGTCTTCTCCATCAAGCCCTGCACCGTGTTCAACTGATTGGCCATCTCATCGGATCGCGAGGCATCGTCGAACCGCAGCGTCCCGCCCAACTCGAACCACTGCACGATGCCGCCAAAGTTCACGCCTTCAAAGTACCGGGTGAACGTCTTGGCCACCGCCTGCCGCACCAGCTCCCGGGCCACCGCCTCACCGCCGCGCAACTCGCCCTCGTACTCCAGTTCAATCTTTCCCGTGATCGCCGGCAGCGCCGCGTGAACGTCCGTCACGCGCGGCACCGTCAGATCCTCACCCGCCGCCAGGCCGCGCCGCTCGGCGTTCGACACAATCGTCTCAAGCAGCGAAATGGGCAGTCTCTGCGAAACACCGCTGCGCTTGTCCACCTTCTTGTCCTCACGGCCTAGAAAAGCCACCTGTTCGGTGATCTCGCGGATGAACGCGGGAATGCGATTCGGCAGCTCGCCGCGGCTTGTCCACGCTTCCTGGCTGGTGATCGCGATACCGTGCTCCACCGTCAGCGGATAATGCGTGCGGATCTCCGATCCAATGCGGTCCTTGAGCGGCGTGATGATCTTTCCGCGTGCCGTGTAATCCTCCGGGTTGGCGGTGAAAACCAGCATCAGATCAAGCGGCAGCCGCACCGGATATCCCTTGATCTGAATGTCGCCCTCCTGCATGATGTTGAACAGCCCCACCTGGATCTTCCCCGCCAGATCCGGCAGTTCGTTGATGGCGAAGATCCCGCGATTGGCGCGCGGCAAAAGCCCATAGTGGATGGTGTGCTCGTTCGCCAGATCGCGTCCCGACCGGGCGGCTTTGATCGGGTCGATGTCCCCTATCATGTCCGCGATCGTCACATCCGGCGTGGCCAGCTTTTCCACATACCGCTGGTCGCGGTGCAGCCACGCAATCGGCGCTTCCTCGCCTGCCTGCCCCACCACGCTCCGTCCCTCCGCTGAAATGGGATGCCACGGATCATCGCGGATCTCCGAGCCCGCCACATACGGAATCCACTCATCCAGAAGCGTCGCCAGCATCCGGATCAGTCGCGTCTTGGCCTGGCCCCGCAGTCCCAGCAGAATGAAGTTGTGGCGCGCCAGCACCGCGTTCACCACCCGCGGCGTTACCGTGTCATCATAGCCATGCACCCCGGGAAACAGCGCCTCCCCGGTACGCAGCCGGGCGATCAGGTTCGCCCGCAACTCGTCCTTCACGCCCCGCGAGACCACCCGGCCGGACGCCAGCCATTCATTGAGGTGTCCGAGAGTCGCCGGACGCGCGGCCGCCGTGGGTGTCATGCGCAATGGCGATTGTAACAGGCTGCCCGCCCCCCACGCCGGACACGCCGGTGTTTGTCACACGGCCGCTTCGCCCGCCGTGACGCGGTCTCACCGCGCCTCGTTCCATGGGATCTGCACGCTGGCGGCGCGTTTGATGCTATTCTGCATCTCGCGGGGAATGTCCAGGGAAATACCAGGCAGCCAGTTTGAACGCCTCTGGCGTCGATTGCAGCAGTTGGGGCTGAACGCCTACGAGGCACGGTCGTATCTCGTCCTGCTGGGCCACTCCCGGTTCAAGGCCCTCGAACTGGCGGCCCGTGCCTCCGTGCCGCGCCAGAAGATCTACGAAGTGCTCGACAGCCTGCTGGAGAAAGGCTTCACCCAGGTGGTGCAGGAGAAGACAAAGCTGTTCTCCGCCGTCGAGCCCGAACTCGCCATTCCGGCCTACGTGACCCGCCGTCAGGCCGAACTGGAAACCGAGATCTCCCAGCAGGCCCAGTTAGCTGAAAGCATCAAGACCGACCTGCGCGAAGCCTACTCCGATAGCCAGGGCGGCCGCGGCACCCTCGACTACCTTCGCATCGTCAGCGATCCCTCGCAGACCGCCGCCCAGTACCGCCGCATGCTCGCCGACGTCCGCCGGGAATACATCGAGTTTTCACGCCCGCCCTACGCCGTCGATCCGCTGGATGAGGAACTCGTGCGCCAGGCGCGCGAACGCGGCGTCGCCTGCCGCATCCTCATTGAACGCAGCGTCGAAATGGACCACCAGCGTCTGGCCGGCCAGATCACATCCGGCGTCGAAGTGCGCTACGCCCACGCCCTGCCCATGAAGCTTGCCGTGTTCGATGGCCGCCAGGGCATGATCGCGTTGCTCGATCCGGTCACCACCAAGCCCGCCTGGACCGCCATCGTCTTCGACCACGCCGGCATGGGAGAAGCCATGCGCGGACTGTTCGAAGGCCACTGGAATCGCGCCAGCGACGATGACCACGGCGCCGGGATCTGACCGTCAGCCCCCAGCCGGCCGCGCGTCCTTCAACACGGCCGACCAGCCGGTGTAGGAGTCCTCTTCAATCTCAAACAGCACGTCCAGCCTCGCTCCGCGCTCAAACTCCGCCACCCGTCCGGCCATGTTCCAGCCCTTGAACACCACCGTCCGCCCCTGGTGCCGCAGCACCGGCCGTACATGCTTCTCCTTCCACACCTCCGCCGTCGTCTGAACCTCGGCGTCCATCAATACAAAACGAGGAGATGGATTGCCATGCCCAAACGGAGCCAGCCCGAACAACTGGCCCACCACGTCGTCACGAAGATCCGCGCCCGAGATCACCGCATCCACCTCATGGCGCGCGCGAAAGTCCGCCGGCCCCAGCAGCGTCCCGGCGTACGCCGCCAGCCGCGCCCGGAACAGATCCACGCGTTCCATCGGAAGCGTAACGCCGGCGGCCTGTTTGTGCCCCCCGAACCTCGTGAACAGCTCCGGCATCGATTCCAAGGCGTCCAGCAGGTGGAACCCCGCCACGCTCCGCCCGGATCCTGATGCCTCCCCCTTCTCCGAATCCACGGAGAGCACGAACGCAGGCCGGTGGAACCGTTCCACAACCCGGCTCGCCACAATTCCCACCACGCCCTTGTGCCACCCCTCGTCGGCGAAAACCAGCGCCGCCTGATCATCGCCGACGGGCTCCTCCAGACACCGCCGCAGAATCTCCTCCACAATGCGAGACTCGGTCTCCTGGCGCTCCTTGTTCAAGTCATTCAACTGCCCGGCCAGTTCCGCCGCGCGCGCCGCATCGGAGGTCAGGAACAGCTCAATCACATCCGAAGCGTTCGCCATGCGCCCGGCGGCGTTGATGCGCGGTGCGATGCGGAAAGCCACCTGGCGCGCCGTCGGCCGGTCACCCGGCTTGAAGCCCGCCGCCGCCATCAACTCCCGCAATCCGATGTTCCGCACATCGTCGAACCCCTCCAGGCCGCAGCGCACAATGTCGCGATTCTCGCCCGTCAGCGGCACCACGTCGGCCACCGTGGCCACCGCCACCAGCTTCAGAAAGCTCTCCAGCAGCCGCCGCCGCTTCACCTCCGGCCAGTCCAGCCGCGAAAGCAGCGCCTGCACCAGCTTGAACGTCACACCCGCCCCGCACAGGTCCTTGTGCGGATAAGCACAGTCCGGCCGGTTCGGGTTCAACACCGCCAGCGCCGGCGGCAGTTCGCTCTCGGGCAGGTGATGGTCCGTCACAATCACGTCGATGCCATGCTCCCGCGCGTGCGCCACCACGGCATTGGCCCGAATGCCCGTGTCCACGCTCACAATCAGGTGCACGCCGTCCCGCGCCGCCTGCTCAATCACCTCCGTCTTCATGCCATAACCGTCGCGCACACGATGCGGCACAAAGTAGTCCGCCGCGCCCCCGGCCAGTTCGATGGCTTTCTTCAGAATGACGATCGACGTGGTGCCGTCCACGTCATAGTCGCCGTAGAGCAGAATCTTCTCGCCCGATTGAACGGCCCCATGCAGCCGGGCCGCCGCCCGGTCCATGTCGCGCATCAGCGCCGGGTCATGCAGCGAATCGAGGGACGGGTTCAGGAAACGCCGGGCCGCCCCCGTGTCGCGAACACCCCGGTTCCACAACACCAGCGCCGCGGGCATGGCAAGCCCCAGTTCACTCGCAAAGCGGGATACGGCCAGTTCCCCGTCCGGATCAAGCCGGGGAACAATCCATTGAGCCCGTCGGTGCGGCGCGGGAGTCATCCGCCAGTTTCGGCGTCAGTTCCTTGAGAAGTAGCCGCCCATCGGCTCCGGACCCTCGTCCTCATCATCATCGTCGAAGTCCATCGTCAACTCTTCCAGCTCGTCCAGTTGCTCCATCAGCATGTTGAACCAGTCGGCCCGGCACATGAAAATGTACACCCGGTTCTGATAGTCGAACGTCATCTCCACATGGCAGGTGAAGCCGTGATACGACTTCATCTTCTTCAGGTCCCGCTCCATCGTCCGTCTGTCCTCGAACGGAATCGACGATTCGCTCAGGCGCTCAATGGCGTCCGTTACGGTCTGCGAATCGAACTCGCGCGCGTTGAGCGTGATCAGCTTGATGCCCAGCTTGGAGGCGACGTCGAGATAAGCGTTGTAATCCTGGGTTGCGTCCGTGTCCCAGAACACAACGGACGACTTGTCGAAGGGGTTCGCCAGGCCACGGAAAACGGTGAAATCCCGTTCAGCGAGAGAGGCCTCGATTTGATCCCGAAGTGTCTTCAGATTAGCTTGCATGGAGTCCTTTCCCGCTACCGGCGCGCCTGCACCAGTGTGTCATGCTGCCCTGCCAGGTCGCGGGCCGAGGGAGTCACGATCGTTCGCGGCCCGACATAGATCTTCCTGCCCGCCCGAATCGCGTCGCGCACATCAGCTTCGCATACAAAATCCGTCACCGCCACCTCGGCGGCCGGTTCCGCTACGGGCGCGGAAACTGCGGGCGCCTTGGAAGCCGCATCGGATGGAGCTTCGCAACAGGATCCTTCCGGCTTCGCCGGTTCCCGTGCCGCCTGCCTCCGCCCGGCCAGGAAACGGTCGACAATCGAAGCCGTGGGTGATGCCGCTGCCGGTGATGCCGCGGCGGAAGACAGCGAAGCCGCCGCCGGAGCCGTACCTGAGCCCGCCGTCACAGCCACGCCGCGCGACGCGAGATACTTCTCCACCGCTGCCACCACCGACTGCCTGTCCACTGGCGCCGGAGCCGGAGTATCCGCCACCGAAAACGCCTCTTCCGCTTTTCTCGCCACGTAGGCGATGCGCTTGATATTGATCAGATGGAGCGGACCCACGTTGTCACTGGTGATGTTGCCCGCAATCGCCCCGCAGCCCAGCGTCATCGACGGCTGCACGTTCGTCGTGATCCCCGTTGAGCCCTGCGGCGAAGGTGTGTTCACCAGCACGCGGAATGCCGGCATCCGCAGGCCGTAGCGCCGGATGCGGCTGTCGTCGCGGGCATGAATCACACAGGTATGTCCCAGCCCGCCAAATTTCAGGATGTTCTCGCAGGCGTCCAGGCCGGCCTCGAAGTCCTTCACAAACAGCAGAGAAAGGACCGGCGAAAGCTTCTCCGCGGAAAGCGGATGCTCGCGTCCCACGCCCTGAATCTCCGCCACCAGAATCGACGTCTCCGTCGGCACTTCAAAGCCGGCCATCCGGGCAATCTCGCCAGGCGGATGCCCCACGCAGGCCGGGTTCACCACCAGCTTCGCATCCAGCAGCACCTTGGCCAGGGCCGCCCCCTGCTCGGCTGTGCACAGAAACGCCTGATTCCGCCGCAGTTCCGCCGTGATCCGCTCCCGCAGGGACTCCACCGCCACCAATGCCTGTTCCGAAGAGCACACCGTGCCGAAGTCGAACGACTTCCCCTGCACAATCTTGGCCACCGCCTCGGCCACATCAGCCGACTCATCCACCAGCGCCGGAACATTTCCAGGACCCACGCCAAACGCCGGCTTGCCGCTCGAATACGCCGCCTTCACAATGCCGCCGCCGCCCGTCGACAGAATCACCCCGGTCCGCTTGTGCTGCATCAGCGCATTCGTCGAATCGAGCGTCGGCGCCGTGATGCACTGAATAATGTCTTCCGGCGCCCCCGCCTGAATCGCCGCCTGATACAGCAGAGCCGCCGTCTGGCACGTGCATGCCTTCGCTCTCGGATGCGGACTGATCACAATCGCGTTGCCCGCCTTGAGCGAAACAATCGACTTGTAGATCACCGTGCTCGTCGGATTCGTGGTCGGCACAATCGCTGCCACCACACCCACCGGCACACCCACCTCGATCAGATGTTGATCCGGTAGTTCCCGCAGAATGCCAATGGTCTTCAACCCCCGGATCGTGCGTGGCAAGAGATCCGCGCAGAGAAGGTTTTTCGCCAGCTTGTCCTTCGCGTTGCCGTAACCCGTTTCTGCCACCGCGGCTTCGGCCAACTCGCGCGCATGGCGCCGGCCCGCTTCCGCCATCGCCTCGACAATCCGGTCCACCTGCTCCTGCGTGTAGGCGCGAAACTTCAACGCCGCCGCGTAGGCCCGGTCCACCTTCTGGCGGACCTCTTGAATCGAGACGAGATCTGGGTCCTGCAGAGCCACCCGTTGTTACCCGCGCCGCCCGCTAGCTGATGCCGCCAGGAGCCTTCCGCTGGCCGGGCAGCACCTTCTCCACTTCCTCATGCGGGTTGGGAATGACATGCACGCTCACCAGTTCACCCACGCGCCGGGCCGCCGCCGCGCCCGCATCCGTGGCCGCTTTCACCGCGCCCACGTCCCCGCGCACCGTGACGGTAACGTATCCCGCGCCGATGAACTCCTTGCCGGTCAACACCACATTGGCGGTCTTCACCATGGCGTCGGCCGCTTCAATCGCGCCGACCAGTCCTTTGGTTTCCACCATGCCGAGTGCGTCCACGTAATCCTTCTCCTTTGCCGTTCCCGCTGATACGGAAACTTCACCCTAACACAATCCCATCCGGCCGGTGGCCGCTACTCCAGCAAATTGATCGTGCCCCGGCAGCTTTTCGCCCCGCACCGGCACTCCACCCGCTCCATGTCCTTATCGAACATGTAGTCAAGCGTCAATTCTTCCCCCGGCCGAATGTCCCGCGCCGCCATGTAAAGAATGTGGTCCCTGGTAATCCACGCCCACAGATTGGGATCGCAGCAATGGTTCACAAACTGCGCTCCGGACCCGCCCACGGCGCCGTCAATCGTCCAATACGGGTTCAGAATGAAAAGGTAATGAAGTCCAGGCTCCGCTTCCCGCACCTTTGCCTGCTTGCGGTTGAGTTTCTCGCCCGTGTACTCAATCACCTTCCGGCGCTTCGGAATGAACTCCTCCGCATAGACACCCCACCGGTGGATGGCGGAAGGGGCCACGCGGAGCTTGAAGCGGCTGTACCGGGGATCGATGCGCGGGGCTTCCGCGGCTTTAGCACTCATCGACTGTCGGCTACTTGAGATCTCTAGAAATCGTCTTCAACGTTCGATTTCTTCTTTCCCTTGCGGCGCATCACAATCACGCCCACAATCACCACCAGCAAGACGCCGGCGACAAGCCTTACAGTAGTTTCCGGATCCACAATACCTCCCAGACGTTGCACTCACGCCGTCACGGGCGTTCCCGGCGCGCACGGCGTTTATTCAGACTACAAGATCCGGGCGCGTCCTGACAAGTGTTTCAACGTGACAAGTGTTGGAACACACTTCGCCCCCAAAAGGTCGCGCTCAGGGCATCATCAAAGGCGGGATCGATTGGATCAAGTGGTAGGCCCGAGAGGATTCGAACCTCTGACCTTTTGCTCCGGAGGCAAACGCTCTATCCGGGCTGAGCTACGGGCCCACTACCTTCATCAGTCTAGCAGATGTCCGCGCCCTTCAGCCTGGCCGCCACTGGATTCAGGAAGTAGAATAATCAGACACTATGAGCCGCTGGTCAATCTGCCTCCTGCCCCTCGCCGCCGCCCTCTCCTCCTGCACCACCAGCGCGCGGCGCGCCGAGATTCTCTGGGATCGGTGGGGCGTTCCCCACATCTACGCCCAGGATGAAAAGGCGCTCTTCTACGCTCTGGCCTGGGCGCAGATGGAAAACCACGGCTCCCTGCTGCTGGAACTCTACGGGCAGGCCCGCGGCCGTGGCGCCGAATACTTCGGAGAATCGCGCCTTGAAGAGGACCGCTGGATTCGAACCAACCAGGTTCTCGAACGCGCCGTCGAATGGCTCTCGCAACAGGATCCCGCCTTCGCCGCCAATCTCGATGAGTTCGCCCGCGCCATCAATGACTACGCCGAATCTCACCCCAGCCGTCTCACCCCGCAACTCCGTCGCGTCCTGCCCGTGCACGCCACCGACATTCTGGCGCACGTTCAACGCGCCGTCCATCTCGGCATCGTCTTTCCCGCGGGCATGCGCGCCGAACTCCGCGATTGGGAACGCGGACAATCGAAACTGCTCGCCTTGAACACACTGGAGAACGCCTCCCACGACGGATCGAACACCTGGGTCGTGGACGGGCGCCACACCAGCAGCCGCAAGCCGATGCTGCTCATCAATCCCCATCTGGCCTGGACCGGCATGACCACCTACTTTGAAGCCCACGCCGTCATCCCCGGCCAACTCGATTTCTACGGCGCCGCGCAGGTGGGCAGCCCCGTCCTGAGGCTCGGCTTCAACGAAGCTCTCGGCTGGAGCCACACCAACAACCCGCTCGACGCCGTGGATCTCTACCGCCTCACCGTCGACGGTGACACCTACCGTTTCGACGGCGGCGCGCGCCCCTTCGAAACCGATGAACAAAGCATCCGTGTGCTTCAGCCCGATGGAACCCATCGCACCGAAACACTCACCATCCGCCGCTCCCTGCACGGGCCCGTGGTGGCCGTGCGCGGCAGCGAAGCACTGGCCCTGCGCATGGCCGGGCTCGATCAGCCACAAATGCTCCACCAGTACTGGCGCATGGCGCACGCCCGCGAATGGCCGGAGTTCGAAGCCCAACTCAGGCGGCTCCAGATACCCGCCTACAACATCACCTATGCCGACCGGCGCGGGCGCATCGCGCACTACTACAACGGCACAATTCCCAGGCGGCCAGAGGGTAACTGGGATTGGTCCGGCATCGTGCCCGGCGACACCTCCGCCACTCTGTGGACCCAGACCCACTCCTTTGACGAACTGCCCCACACCATCAAGCCCGCCACCGGTTGGCTGCAGAACGCCAACGATCCCCCCTGGTGGAACACCCTGCCGCCCGAATTGAACCCCGATCGCTATCCCGCCTACATGGCGCCCCGCACCATGCACTTCCGCGCGCTCGCTTCCCTCCGGCTTCTCAAGGAAAACAAGGGCGGCCTGACCCTCGACGATTTCGTCCGCCTCAAGCACTCCACCCACGTCGAATCCGCGAACCACCTCCTCGACGAGCTCCTCGCGCTGGACAAGCTGAACCCCGAAGCCGCCCGCATCCTGCGGACCTGGGACCGTCATATGAACCCGGACAGCCGCGGCGCAGTCCTCTGGGAGGCGTTTCTCCGCGAGTGGTGGAAGCGCCTGGACCGCACCGGCTCCCTCGGCGGCATCCGCCCCGGTGTTCCCGACATCTACAAGCAACCATGGGACCCGGCCGGCAATCCGCTCAACACACCCACCGGCTTCGCCGACCCGGCCCTCGCCGTCGAAGCTCTCAACGCCGCGGCCTCCACCCTCGGTCCCCACATGGACCAGCTCTGGCGCGGCGCCCTTACTCTCCCGGGCGGCCTGCCAGCCAACGGCGGCCCCGCTGACCTGGGCCTCTTCCGCACGCTCAATGCCGTGGGCCGCGACTACTCAAACGCCACCAAACCCGCGCTCGGCGGCCCGGAGTTTCCCCGCACCGTCACCCACGGCGATTCCTTCGTCGCCGTCGTCGAATTCACCGTGCCGCAGCGTGCCCGGGTGCTGCTCTCCTACGGCAATGCCACCGAACCCGGCAGCCGCCACAAGGGCGATCAGTGGAAGCTTCTCTCAGAGAACCAACTCCGCCCGGTCTGGCGCCATCGCCTCGACATCGAAGCGAACCTCCATCGCCGTGAGGAGATTCACTGATGCGCGCAACCGCGTGGTTGTCCGGCTCTCTCCTCATCGCTTCAGTCCTGCCGGCCCAGCCCCTGCGCCTCCACGGATCCAACCCGCACTACTTCGAATTCCAGGGCAAGCCGACCGTGCTGATCACCTCCGGCGAACACTACGGCGCGCTAATCAACCTGGACTTCGACTACGCCCTCTACTTTCAAACGCTGGCCAGGGACCGCCTCAATCTCACCCGCGTCTTCACCGGCGCCTATCGCGAGGTGCCCGGCAACTTCAGCATCGCCGGCAACACCCTCGCCCCCAAGCCGGACCGCTTCCTCGCCCCATGGCCCCGTTCCGCCGTGCCTGGCGCCGCCGACGGTCTCAATAAGTTCGATCTCTCCCGCTGGAACGAGTCCTACTTTTCAAGGCTCAAGGATCTTCTGCGCGCCGCCGGCAAGAACGGCGTCATCGTCGAACTGGTGCTCTTCTGCCCCTTCTACGAAGACTCCATGTGGGAAGCAAGCCCCATGAACGCGCGGAACAACGTCAACAACACCGGTGCCGTGGCCCGCACGGATGTCTACACCCTCAAGGATCCAGCGCTCACCAAGCTGCAGGAGGATCTGACGCGCCGGATCGTCTCCGAGCTTCGCGGCGCGCCGAACCTCTATTTCGAGATCGCGAACGAGCCCTACTTCGGCGGCATCACCCTGGAGTGGCAGGGGCGCATCGCCGCCGTGATCCGGGAAGCCGAAACCGGACCCGGCGTACGCCACCTCATTTCACAAAACATCGCCAACGGATCCAAACGGGTTCCGGATCCGAACCCCGATGTTTCCATCTTCAACTTCCACTACTCCCGGCCGCCGGAAGCCGTGGGCCTCAACTGGCACCTCGCCCGCGCCATCGGGAACAATGAGACCGGGTTTGACGGCGCCTCCGATGCCACCTATCGAATTCAGGGTTGGGACTTCCTGCTCGCCGGCGGCGCCCTCTACAACAACCTCGACTATTCGTTCGCGGCCGGGGGACACGAAGACGGCACCTTCATGTATCCCGCGGACACGCAGCCAGGGGGAGGCTCCGCCGCGCTCCGCGCTCAACTGCGCGTCCTGCGAGACTTCATGGATTCCGTCCCCTTCACCCGCATGGAAGCCACACCCGGGCTCATCCGGTCCCGCCTGCCCGCCGGTGCCTCCGCCCAGGCCCGTGGAGCCGAAGGGCAGGTCTACGCCATCTATGTTCACCATGGCCGCATCGTGAAGGATGCCAAGCCGCGCTATCAGGTGGACCCGGCCTCCCAGCGCCTCACCCTCACTCTCGGCCTGCCCGATGGAACCTACCGCGCGGACTGGATTCACACTCGAACCGGCGGCCTCATGCGCCGCGATACCGTCCAGGCGCGGGGCGGGGAAGCCGCCGTGTTGTCCCCCGCCTACACCCAGGACATTGCGCTCCGTCTGGTCCGCCCCCGTCCTCCCGCCGCCTCCAGGCCGAAGTAAGATCGTGCGCCAAGACGGGTTAAGATAATAGCGATGAGCGAATCCGCGAATCCCACCGCCGAACCACTCATTCCAGCCACGTTTGAGATGCTGGTGATGTCGCTGGCCACGCAGGCGCAGGTGCACCTGGGCCTCTTCCGCCTCACGGAAGAGCCCGCTGAACTCAACCTTCCCGGCGCCCGCCACGCCATCGACCTTCTCGCCATGCTGCTGGAAAAAACCAAAGGCAACCTTACCCTCGAAGAGAAACGTCTGGTCGAAAACTCTGTCACCGAGCTTCGATTCCGCTACGTGCAAGCGGCGGGTTCGGGCGCCTCGGCCTGATGCCTCTCACCGGGGCTGTGGCGGTCACCGTGCTGGGCTCCGGCACCAGCGTCGGCGTTCCCATGATCGGCTGCTCCTGCGCCGTCTGCACCTCGGCTGACCCGCGCGACCAGCGGCTGCGCCCCTCCGTTCTGTTCGAGTTCAACGGCTGCCGCGTGTTGATCGACGTCACGCCGGACTTCCGCCAGCAGGCGCTCCGGCATCGCTTCACCAAACTCGACGCCGTTCTCTTCACCCACGCCCACGCCGATCACATTCTGGGTATCGACGATCTCCGCCCGTTCAACTTCCGGCAGAGCGGCCCGCTCCCCATCTACGGCTCCGGCGAAACGCTCGACACCATACGCCGGGTCTTCGACTACGCGTTCCGCCAGGGGCAGCCGCAGGGCCCGGTGCCCAGGCTTGAATGTCACACGCTCACCGGCCAGCCGTTCGAATTGTGCGGCGCCACCGTCATCCCGGTGGACCTCCGCCACGGCGAAGGCTCGGTAACCGGCTTTCGCGTGGGCAGCGTTGCGTACCTCACCGATCACAGCGAAATTCCCGGCGCTTCGCTTACCTTGCTGGAGGATCTGGACATCCTGTTTCTCGACGCACTACGCTACAAGCCGCACCCCAAACACAACACAGTCGAAGAGTCGTTGCGCTATGTCGAACGGCTCAAGCCGCGTCAGACGTTTTTCACGCACATCTCCCACGATCTCGGACATGCCCGGGCGGAGCAGTTGCTCCCGCCCCACGTGCGCCTCGCCTACGACGGAATGACGGTGTCGGCATGAGGGTCTTCCGTAGCCTCGATGCCGCGGCCGGCGCAGGGCCTTCCGCCGTCACCATCGGGAATTTTGACGGCGTGCACCTGGGCCACCGCGCCCTGCTTCACGCCGTGTCGGACCTTGCCCACAAGCGCGACTGGCGGGCAACAGTCCTGACGTTCGATCCCCATCCGGCCCAGGTGCTCACCCCCGATCGCGCGCCGCGCATGCTCACCACCATCGAACAGCGCCTTGCGCTCCTGGCCGGCCAGGGCATCCATCGGACCGTCGTCGTCCCCTTCGACCGCGAGTTTTCCCAGCGCTCACCGGAGGACTTCGCGCGCCATCTGCTCGCCGGAACACTCCATGCACGCGCCGTGTTTGTCGGTTACAACTTCCGCTTCGGCCACAAGGCGGCCGGAGACACAACGCTGCTCGCGGCGCTCGGCGAACGCTTCGGCTTCTCGGTCCACGTCGTCGATGGCGTGCGATTCCGTGGCTGCCCCGTCTCGTCCAGCGAAGTCCGGCGCCTGCTCGGCGCGGGAGAAGTGGCCCGCGCCGCGCGCTATCTGGCCCGCCCCTACGCGCTTGAAGGAGCCGTGGTGGCCGGGCAGGGAATTGGCCGCGCATCCACCGTGCCCACCCTCAATCTGGCCGCCGGCGCCAGCGTCACACCAGCCACCGGAGTCTACGTCACCCGGGTCGATTGCCTCGAAACCAGCCGGACCTGGCCCGCCGTAACCAACGTCGGCTACCGGCCCACCTTCCACGGCGCCGGCCTCACCATCGAGTCGTTTCTCCTGACAGGCCTCGACGCCCAGGCCACCCCCCGCCACATCCGGGTCTCCTTCCTCCACCGTCTCCGCGAAGAACGAACCTTCCCCGGCGCCGCCGAACTCAAAGCCCAAATCCTGAAAGATGCCGCCCGGGCCACCACGTTCCACCGCCGCCTGCGCCGCTTCGTGGCCGCGGAATAGCCGTTGACGGTGATTTCCAGGTCACCGCCCTCCACCGCCGCTTCGTCGCAGCGAGACCGCGGTTCGTCCCCGCGACATCCCACCCGCCACATAGAGTGAGATCCTTGAGAGGGATAACCCATGTTGAAACTCTTCGCCGCCGCAGCCATCGTTCTTTCCGTCGCCTGGACCGTCCTCCCGCAGGAATCCGATTCCCCGGACTCAAAGAAAACGGCACGGAAAGCGCTCACCCTCAAAGCCGAACGCAAGATCGAGTTTTCAACCGATGAAGGCACCTGGATTTCGCTCGACGTCTCCCCGGACGGCACAACCATCGTCTTCGAATTGGCCGGGGACATCTACACCCTGCCCATGGCGGGCGGCAAAGCCTCGCGGATCGTCAGTGGAATGGGCTTTGAAAGCCAGCCGGTCTACTCTCCAGGCGGTGAACGGATTGCCTTCCTCAGCGATCGCGAGGGGTCGGAGAATGTCTGGATCGCGGACGCCGCCGGCGCAAACCTCAAGCCCTTGACAAAGGACCCGCGAACCGATTGGACCTCGCCCGAATGGACGCCAGACGGCAAGTATGTTCTCGCCTCGAAAACGCAGCGGACCGCCAGCGCCTCCGGTACCGAAATTTGGATGTATCACGTCGACGGCGGTTCGGGCGTCCAGGTGACCCGTGGCGCGCCCGCCGGAGCCGCCCCGTCTGTCCCCCGCACGAACTCCCGCGGAGTCGCGCCCTCGCCGGACGGCAAGTACTTCTACTACGCGCGGCGAAACGGAGGCTTTACCTACAACGCGAACTTCCCCCTCTGGCAGATCGTCCGGCGCGACCGCGTCACCGGCGATGAAGACGAGTTGACCGAGGCCCATGGCAGCGCCTTCCGCCCCGCGCTCTCTCCCGATGGCTCGAAGCTCGTCTTCGCCACAAGGTATGAGACGCGCACCGGCCTCAGAATCCGCGATCTCAACACCGGCGATGAGCGCTGGTTGAAGTACCCGGTGCAGCGTGACGATCAGGAGTCCCGCGCCTCCCGCGATGTCCTCCCCGGCTACAGCTTCACGCCCGATTCCAAGTCCCTTGTCGTGGCCTACGAGGGCAAGATCAGAAAGTTGGACATCGCCACCGGCCAGGACACCGTCATCCCCTTCACGGCCGATGTGTCCCTCGATATCGGCCCGCTGCTCGACTTCCCCACACGCGTCGAAGAAGGTCCCGTGCGCGCCCGCCTGATTCAACACCCCACCCAGTCGCCGGACGGTAAGCGAGTCGCCTTCACCGCATTCACCCATCTCTATGCAATGGACTTGCCGGGCGGAACGCCACGGCGGATTGCACCGCTCTCGGACTATCAATACCAGCCCGCCTGGTCGCCCGACGGCCTGTGGCTCGTCTACGTATCCTGGCAGGGCGGGGCCGGGCATCTGTGGAAAGTCCGCGCCGATGGCGCCGGTGCGCCCATTCAGTTGTCGCGTACCCCCGGTTACTATCACGAGCCCGCCTGGTCGCCCGCCGGGGATCGCATCGTCATGCTGCGCAGCGGCGCTCACGCCCGTCTTGAAGGCGAACGCGACGGCGGCTCCCCCGTCGGCTCGGATCTCGTATGGATCCCGGCCTCAGGCGGTGACGTCACTCTCATCGCACCCGCACGAGGCCGCGGCCGCCCGCATTTCACCACCCATCCCGGCCGCGTCTTCGTCTACTCGCAACAGGGCCTCATCTCGATGAAATTCGACGGAACCGACCGCCGGACCCACGTGCGCATCGTCGGCCCCGCCGGCGGTGCCCCGGAACCGCCCGCTGCCAGCGATGCCAGAATGGGCCCGGACGGAAAATGGGCGCTCGCGCTTGTCACGCGCCAGCTCTATCTCGTCGGCGTGCCGCAGGCCGGTGGCGAGGCGCCCATCGTCAACGTCAGTTCCGCGTCAACGCCAGTCAAGAAACTCACCACCGTCGGTGCCGACTACTTCGAGTTCGCTGATAGCGGCAATACCGTCGCCTGGGGCCTCGGTGCCTCGTTCTTCCGCGTGTCTGTCCCAAACATCTCGTTCGATGGCCCCGGACAACCGGCCTCGGAAGAGTTCACCGCATCCGTCGAAATGCCGCGCGCGGCGCCTCAAGGCACCGTGGTTCTGCGCGGCGCGCGAGCCATCACCATGAAGGGCGATGAAGTCATCCCGGATGCCGATATCGTCGTCACCAATAACAGGATCGTGTCAGTGGGCCCCCGCGGCGCAAGGACACCGCCGGGCGCCCGCCTCATCGACCTCAAGGGCGCGACCGTCATGCCCGGAATCATTGATGCCCATGCGCACTGGCGCGTGCGGCGCGGCGTGCTCGACATGCAGGCATGGAGCCTCGCCGCGAACCTCGCCTACGGCGTCACCACCGGGCGCGACCCGCAGACCATGACCAACGACATGCTGGCCTACCAGGATCTCATCGACGCCGGCGTCATCCTCGGCCCGCGAGCCTATTCCACCGGCCCCGGAGTCTTCTTCGAAACCGATTTTCAGTCCTACGACGAAGCCAAGGCCTGGGTCACGAAATACGCCAAATACTACCGGACCAACACCCTGAAAAGCTACGTCGTCGGCAACCGGCGCCAGCGCCAGTGGATGGTGGAGGCCTGCAAGGAGTTGAAGATCATGCCGACCACCGAGGGCGCCCTCGACTTGAAGCTCGACTTCACCCACGCCATCGACGGCTTCTCCGGCAACGAACACGCCCTGCCCATCGTGCCTCTATATAAGGATGTCGTCGAGGTCTTCGCGCGCAGCGGCATCACCTATACACCCACGCTGCTGGTGGCCTACGGCGGCCCCTGGGCGGAAAACTACTTCTACGCCACCACGGAAGTCTACAACGATAAGAAGCTGCAGCGGTTCATTCCCCAGTCCACGCTCGAAAGCAAAGCCAAGCGCCGCCCCTGGTTCGCCGAGGATGAACACGTCTTTGCCAAGCTCGCCGCTGAAGCCGCCAAGGTCGAACGCGCCGGAGGACGTGTGGCCATCGGCGGTCACGGACAACTCCAGGGCATCCAGTGCCACTGGGAAATGTGGGCCCTCAAAGCCGGCGGCTGGACCAACCACGAAGTCCTCCGCGCCGCCACCCTCAACGGAGCCCGGGCCATCGGCCTCGCACAGGACTTGGGAAGCATCGAGCCCGGCAAACTCGCCGACCTCGTCATCCTCAACCGCAACCCGCTCGAAGAGATCCGCCACACCAACGCCATCCGCTACGTCATGAAAAACGGCGAGCTGCTGGACGGCGCCACCCTCGACCAGATCTGGCCAAAATCAACGAAAGCCCCCGAAATGTGGTGGTGGAAGGAACGCCCTTAGCCCGAAACCGAGTCAGAACCGCCAGTCCAGGCCAACCAACGGAAACAGCCCCAACTGCTCACCCTGTTGCTGCACATTGGTGGCACGGTTCCAGCCAATGCCGCCAACGTTGCGCCGGTTGAAGGCATTCTGGACGCCGATGAACACCAGCAGCGGTTTATCGCGCACCGTGAAAGTGCGGTCGGCGCGGATATCCACCCGCAAGTAGTCGGGCAGACGCTCGGCGTTGACGCGAGTCAGATCGAAAATGCCCCGGCTCTGCTGGCGCGACACATCTTCGCGGAACGGCGTGAACGGACGCCCGGCCAAATAGGCGGCGCGTGTTGAAAACTCCCACTTCGCGTTCAGCCGGTATCCGCCCACGAAATTCGCCACACGAGGATAGTCGTACACAGACGGGCGCAGCACGCCGTCCAGTCCCGCTTGCCTCGATCGCAGCCACGCGAAATTGGCCTGGCCGAACCACTGATTGGTGAACTTCTTTTCGGCGAAAATCTCCACACCGCGCACCCGGCCGCGGCCTGCGCTCACCATCGGAAAAAGGATGTCGCGCACGGCGAACGTGTCGCCCGCATTGGCAAGCGAGAGCTGCGGAAACTGCGAGGAAACCGGATAGTCCTTGTAGCGCTTGGCGTAGGCTTCGAGCGTAATGCGCAGCGTCGGTGTGGCCACATACGTCAGTCCCGTCACATAGTGGTCGGCGCGGAACGGAATCAACCCGCGGTTCTGCGGAAACGCCGACAGGAACAGGAAGAACGGCTGCTGAAAGTATTGCCCGTACGACGCCCGCCAGCTCAGGCGTTCCGTCAGACGGTAGCTCATGCCGGCCCGCGGGCTGAAGCGCGAGCGGCCCAGGTAGTCGTAACCGTCCAGGCGTCCGCCAACAGTCAAATTGAGCCGCCGCGTGACATCACGCGTCAGTTGTGTGTAGCCGCTGCTCTGATAGGCCCGAAAGCTCCGCCGCAGGTCGAACGGGTTCACATCGCGCTCGGTCGTGTAAGGGCTCAGAGTGCCCAGCGGCGAGCGTGTGTTGTAGTTGATGTCGAAGATCTTGTAGGATCCTCCCGCCTGCAGCTTGCCCAGCCTTGCCGCCTGCCACGTCAGATCGTATTTCAGCGTCGTCTCGCCTTCTCGCGAGTCGTCCGAATAGATGAGCGGTGAACGCGTCACCAGATCCACCAGCTTCTCGCCCGGGCGCCGTATCCCATTGCGCACCAGATCTCGAACCTGCGATCCCACCTTGGCCCGCGAGTGTGTAATCCCCAGCAGCCCGGCCGCTGAATTACCAAGCAGCCGCTGCCAGTTCAATCCGTTCGCCGTGCGCCAGCCATCGTATCGGATGTCGAGATTGTTCACCTCCTCATCCTCGGTGGGCCTTGGAACCTCGCGGGCGCCCAGCCGGATCTCGTCCGTGCCGGAAACGGAAACCGCCCAGATCCGGTCCCGCGGCGTCAGGTCGTAAAGCGCCTTGGCGTTGTACGTGTAGAGAATCGGCACGCCGCCGAAGCCCACATCGTCCGTCACCAGGTCCAGGAACGAACGCCGCGCCGAGACCACCCAGGACCCCTTGCCCTTCCTGATTGGCCCCTCGAAAATCGTGCCTCCGCCGGCAAAACCCAGCGTCGCCCGGCCGTGGAAACTCTCGCGGTCGCCTTCGCGCTGCGCCACCTGCAGCACGGACGATGTGCGGTTGATGTAAGGCGCCGGATAGCCGCCCGTCAGGAACGTCACATCCTGAATCAGTTCCGCATCCAGAAGCGAAACCGTGCCGCCCGCCGACGCGAAATTGGCGAAGGCATTGATGTTCGGAATCTCGATGTTATCGATGATGTACAGGTTCTCGAGCGGCGAACCGCCGCGCACAATGATGTCGTTGCGGAAATCATTGGAGCCAATGGCCACCCCGGGCAGCGTCTGAATATACCGCGAGACATCCTGCAGAGCGCCCGCTGCTTTATAGACCTCCTGCCTGGTCACCAGAAATCCCGAACTCTTAATCTCTTCCGGAGCGATGAACACGCTCCCCGTCACCGTCACCTCATCGCGCTGGCTCTGCAGCCTGGGTACAACCACCTCAACCCGAGCCTCAAGACCAGCCCGCACCTCCAAGCCTTCGCGCCGCAAGGGAGGCCGTCCTGAGGCCGTCACTTCAATCTCATAGGTGCCGGACCGCAGGTCCGGAAGACGGAACAAGCCCGTCCCAGGGTCCGTATCAGCACAGCGGCTGAGCGTGGTCACGCACACACGTGCCGCAATGGGAGTGGTCGTGCCCTCCTCAACAACCGTGCCGGATAAACCACCCACGCCAGTAGTGTCTTGAGCCAGAAGGAACGCGCATCCAAGCCATGCGCAAGGGAGAACTGATCGCACATCAGATGGATGCTGCGCGGGCCTCCATGGTTGCAAGGAAAAAATGCTGGCGCGAAAAAGAAGCTGGCAAGGAAAATGCCGGCAAGGAAACTGGGGTCAATATGCTCGGCACCGGCCAACCAATACCAGTCAACCGGTGCCAGCCCAATGGCGCCGCTCCCTACTTCTTCGGCCGGTGCGTCCCGTGGCAGCCCTTGCAACTCGCCAGCACTGAGTTGTTCAGAGCGTTGCGGGCCTCGTCCACATTCTTCGCCGCCGCGGCTGCCGCCACCGCCGCGCCACCCTCCTGCAGCTGCTTGGCCGCCTCCGCCCGCACCTTGTCCGGGCACCGGCCATCGGCCATCAGAACGTGGCCGGATTCTTCAGCTCCAGTTCAAGAATTTCGAGCTTGCGCGCCAAAAAGGCCGAGTCGTTGGACGCATCACGGCCGGCGTTCTCTGTGGGTTGCTGGTCCATGGCTCACTCTGAGTCGTAAGCTCGATCTTATCCGGGATTTCCATTTTGGGTCTCCCGGACCCCGACAGTATACACCAACGCCTCACTCCCGTGCCGGATTTGATCAGAATCCCCTTTCCGAGGGCGGGCCAGTGCCTGCGGATGGCTTCTTTCGACCATCGCACAAAAACGAAAACTGACAACATGCCTGTTTCCAGCAGTTCTTTCGACACCTCTCCCTCCCAGCCTCCTTTCTCTCAAGATTTCCACCTCTCCGGGCCGATCTTCACCCCGCCGGCAGCGCCTCGATCCGCCGCACCATGCTCCCGAACAGCCGGCGCGTCAGATGGCTCTCAGCCAACATCAGCCAGTAGTAGCGGGCGTGCTTGACCAG
>Ga0194132_10005176_pt1 | contig 21418 bp, 26 predicted proteins | sample TA2KigOf80mmetaG_FD_148612 | JGI IMG/M metagenome (GOLD analysis project Ga0194132, IMG submission 148612) | Freshwater microbial communities from Lake Tanganyika, Tanzania - TA2015054 Kigoma Offshore 80m | ecosystem: Environmental > Aquatic > Freshwater > Lake | place: Tanzania: Lake... | reverse complement strand
TTTTGCCTATCCGTGGTAGACTTCGCATATGTCCCGCCCGCTAAGACTCGAATTCGAAGGCGCGTTGTACCATGTGACCTCGCGCGGGGATCGTCGCGAACCGATTTTCGATGACGACGAGGATCGTGCGGCTTCGAATCAAAGGGGTCAGGCTCGATTTATTTGATGCTATAATAGCCTCATGCCCCGCCGCCCCCCTCCGCATCCACCTAGACGGCACCCCCCCGAATAAAAGGGGCCAGGCTAGATTTATCTGTGCTAGCTCGCGTAGGTTGGGCTGACGAAGGAAGCCCAACATCTTTGGGACAGGCGCTACAAGCGTTGGGCTTCGCTACGCTCGGCGCCAACCTACATCGAGAAATACCATTAGGTCAAAATTAATGTCTGCAATGCGGTGCTGAGTTTTGAGTCGTGACCGTCAGCAAGTGGCCAGGTGCCGAGCGACCCATCACCCCGCCTAAATGCCGGCAACCACCAATATTCAACTGCTCTCAGCCTTCGCATCTCGCTCCAACAACTCACGCGCAACCCGCGCGGCGGATTGCGGCTGATCGAGCACGCGGCACACCGCTTCGGTGATGGGCATGGTGATGCCGCGCTGAAGCGCCAAGCGCGCGACTTCGCGCGCGGTGTAAACGCCCTCGGCGACGTGGCCGAGTTCGTTGAGGATGTCGGCCAGCGGTTGGCCTTCGGCCAGGCGCAAGCCGACGCGACGGTTGCGCGATAAATCGCCGGTGCAGGTCAAAATCAAATCGCCGACACCGGCGAGCCCCATGAAGGTTTCCGCGCGCCCACCGAGCGCCACACCCAGGCGGGTTATTTCAGCAAGGCCGCGCGTCATCAACGCGGCACGGGCATTCAGGCCCAGCTTTAAGCCGTCGCAAATGCCGCTGGCAATCGCCATCACGTTTTTTACCGCGCCGGCGACTTCGACGCCGATGACATCGGTGCTTGAATACACGCGCAGCGAGCCGCCGTGCAGTTCGCGCGCGGTGTTGGCGGCGAACGCCGCGTCGGTGGAAGCCAGCGTCAGCGCGGCGGGCAAGCCACGCGCCACTTCATCGGCGAAGCTCGGGCCCGATAACACGCCGCACGCGACGTTCGGCAACGCTTCTGCGCACACTTGATGCGGCAGCAGCGCGTGTTCGCGCTCGAAGCCTTTGCACAGCCACACCACCGGAACGCTGCTGCCCGCGGCTTTGAGTTTGTTCAGCACATCGCGCAGACCCGCAGTGGTAACGCCGGCGAGGATGAGCGTCGCACCGGCGTGCGCGGTGTTGAAATCGGCGCTGATCTTAAGCTGCGGCGGCAGCGTGACGCCGCGCAAATAACGCTGATTGACGCGCGCGCTTTGCATCGCCGCCGCCTGCGCGGCATCGCGCGCCCAAAGCGCGACGCTGTGCCGCGCCGCCAGATGCACCGCCATCGCGGTGCCCCATGCGCCGGCGCCGAGTACGGCGATGTTCATGAGTGAGCCGTCAAACGCCCCATACCTGGGGGGCGCGGATAAACCCCGACCCGCCGTCGCGATGACGCACACGCACCCAAGCACCGGCCACCTCGGACAATTCGAGTATCACGTTTTGATTGGCCTGGAACACCACTTTGGCGTTGTCGTCCGGCGCCTGGCGCACGGCTGCCTGCGCGATTCTCACCATCACCGTGCGTGGCTTGGCGGCGACTTTGGACGCCTCCACCCAGCTTAATTCTCCACTGGCATCGCGCACTTTGACCCAGCCTTGCACCGCCACCACCACTTCCAGCGGGTAGCCCTGGGTTACGATAAACATCTTCTTGGATTGCGCGGACGGCGCGTCGTAAAGCACCGCCGCGCCATCGATCACCGAGCGAAATTCAGCCGCGGCCGCCGGCGCGCCATGCGCCGCCAGTATGGCCAGCGTTGCAACCGACACCGCGATGGCTCGGCGCACGCTTAACATCAGTTCACCGTGGGTTGCGCCGGCGCTTGACCACCGGCTTGCGCGGCGCGCTGCTGCGCGGCTTGCTGATAGGCTTGGCTGAAATCCATGTGATGCAGCAACACCGGCGGGAAGCCCGCGTGTGACATCGCGCTCGACACCGCTTCGCGCGCGTAAGGCAGCAAAGTTGACGGGCACAAAATGCCCAGCACCGCATCCAAATCCTGCGGCGGCAGGTTGCGGATGTGAAACAGCCCCGCCTGCGCCACCTCCACCAGGCACAGCGTGCGCTCGGCGGTCTTGGTGGTGATGGTCGCGGTTAGCACCACTTCGTAGAGCGCGCCCTGTTCCACCACGTTTGCGGCAGTGCTGATGTTGACTTCGACTTGCGGTGTTTCATTGGACAAAAACACTTTAGGCGCGCCCGGCACCTCCACCGACATGTCTTTGACATAGACTTTTTCCACCGCAAAAATCGGCTGAGTGGTGTCTTGTGCGTTGGGCGCCTGCTGCGGCTGCTGCGGCTGCTGCGGTTGTTGTTCGCTCATTCGTTCATGCTTTCGATGTTTTCTGTTGCAACCCTTATTTCGCCAGCAGCGGATCGAGCCCGCCCGCGCGATCAAGCGCGGACAAATCGTCGTAGCCGCCGACATGCGTGTCGCCGATATAAATTTGCGGCACGGTGCGCCGCCCGGTTTTTTCCATCATTTCATCCCGGCGCGCGGGTTCTTTATCGATGTAAATCTTTTCGATTTCCGTCACGCCTTTTTTTGCCAGTAGCCGCTCCGCGGATACGCAGTACGGTCAAACCGCCGTGCTATACATCAAGACCTTGGCCATGATTTCCCTGTGGGTGGTTGATTAAGACGATTGCCTGATTACTTCTTTTCGAGCGGCATGCCCGCCTGCAGCCACGCGCCGATGCCGCCGCGCAGCGAAACAACATCGGTAAAACCCTGTTTGCGCAGATTCGCCACTACCGCCGCCGAACGCCGGCCGTTTTCGCAACTGACGATGACGGATTTGGTTTTGAATTTTTCGATCTCTTTCATGCGCGCATCGAGATCTTTTTCCGGCACGTGACGCGCGTTGTTGATGTGCCCTTTGTCGTACGCGCCCTGCTCGCGCACGTCGAGCACCACGGCATCCTTGCGATTGATCAGCGACACCGCTTGCGGCGGCCCCACCTCGGGCGCGCCCATGCCGCGGCGAAACAGCGGCATCAGCAACATCGTGCCCGACACCACCATCAAGCCCAGCAACACCAGGTTGAACGGGTTTTTTTGCAGAAAAATGAAAAACTGTTCCAACGGGCGCTCCTCAAAAACTGGCGTACAATTATACCGTATGGACGCCGCATCGATGGCGATTATCGATTGAAAATCATGAACCTAACACCCGTATTACTGATCATTTTGGATGGTTTCGGGCATCGCGAGGAATGCGATCACAACGCCATTTGCCAGGCGCGCAAGCCACACTGGAATTTTTTGTGGAAAACCCACGCGCACACCGTTATCGACGCCTCGGAAAAATGGGTGGGCTTGCCCAGCGGGCAAATGGGCAACTCCGAAGTCGGCCACATGAACATCGGCGCCGGTCGCGTGGTGTATCAGGATTACACCAAAATCGAGCACGCCATCGAAACCGGCGAGTTCCGCAAAAACCCGGTGCTCACCAAGGCGATTGAAGTCGGCAAACAGAATGCGCTGCATATTTTGGGGTTGCTGTCGCCCGGCGGTGTGCACAGCCATGAATCGCAGATTCACGAACTGGTGGCGATGGCCGCGCAAGCGGGCGTAAAAAACATCTATGTGCACGCGTTTCTCGATGGGCGCGACACCCCGCCCAAAAGCGCCGAGCCCTCAATTGCCGCGCTGGAAAAAAAATTCGCGGCGGTGGGCGCCGGGCGCATCGCCTCCATTTGCGGGCGTTATTTTGCGATGGATCGCGACAAACGCTGGGAGCGCGTGAGCCAGGCCTACGACTTGATCACGCAAGGCAAGGCGCCGTTTCAAGCGGCGAGCGCGATCGAGGCCTACCAACTCGCCGACGTACGCGGTGAAACCGACGAATTCGTCAAAGCCACCGCCATTGTGCCGCCGGGTGCAAAGCCGGTGCGCATGAACGACGGCGACGCGGTGGTGTTCATGAATTTCCGCGCCGACCGCGCGCGGCAAATAACCCATGCGCTTACCACGCCGGGCGATGCCAACTTCAGCGGTTTCAAGCGCGAACATGCGCCCAAACTGGGCTACTACGCCACGCTCACCACCTACGGCGAGGATTTCGCGCATCTGCCCGCGGCGTTCGCGCCGCAAGACATCAACAACGGCTTTGGTGAGTATCTCGCCGCGCGCGGGTTAAAACAACTGCGCATCGCGGAAACCGAAAAGTACGCGCACGTGACATATTTTTTTAACGGCGGCATCGAAACGCCATATCAAGGCGAAGATCGCATCATGGTGCCATCGCCCAAGGTCGCGACCTACGACTTGCAGCCCGAAATGAGCGCGCGCGAAGTCACCGACAAGCTGGTGGCGGCGATCGCAAGCAGGCAATATTCGGCGATCATTTGCAACTACGCCAACGGCGATATGGTGGGCCACACCGGCAATCTTGACGCGGCAACCCGTGCGATCGAGGCGCTTGACGAGTGCATCGGCCGCGCGGTCGAGGCCATGCAAGCCATCGGCGGCGAAGTGCTGATCACCGCAGATCACGGCAACGCCGAAACCATGCTCGATTTGGAAGCGCAGCAGCCGCACACCGCGCATACGTTAAACCTGGTGCCGCTCTTATACATCGGGCGCAAGGCCAAGGCGAAGAACGGCGGCGCGCTTCAGGATGTCGCGCCGACGCTGCTCAAAATGATGGGCTTGCCGCAGCCGCCGGAGATGACGGGTAAGCCGCTGCTCGAATTCGCGTGATCACGCGCGCAAGATCAAAACCGATTCACCTCGGAGGCCTCACTGACGTAACGAGGGCGCAGAAAACAACACGCAGAGAACTTGTCTGCGTTTTCTCTGCGCCTCTGCGCCGCTGCGGTTTGCTGTTGATGTTGGTGTTGGTGTTTGTTCCCCTGACTACCGCCGCCCAAAGCCCGCGCAACCCCGAAAAAGCCAAGGTCGAACTGCAGCAACTGCGCGCGCAAATCGAAGCGCTGCAGAAAAAAATGGCGGCCGACGAGCAAACGCGCAGCGAGGCCGCCGATGCGCTGCGCGATTCGGAGCGCGCGATTTCGCAAGCCAACCGCGAGTTGGCGCAACTCGATCAAGCCTCGCGCACGGTCACGCAGCACACGCAAACGCTGCAAGGCGAAACGCGCAAGGCCAACGAAGCGCTGGCCGCGCAGCAAAAAGCGCTGGCGCGGCTGCTGCACGAGCAGCATGTCAAACACGGCGGGGTGGCGCCCGATACACTGCGGCTTATTTTGAGCGGTGAAAACCCCAACGACATTGCGCGTCACCTGCATTACCTGAGCTATGTAACACAAGCGCAAGGCGATGCCATCCGCGGCCTGCGCGAAAGCCTCGCCAAGCTGCAATCGCTGCGCGACGAAGCCGCCGCCAAGGCCGCCGAGCTTGCCGCCATCGGCGCCGAGCAACTAAACCAGCGCAAGCGCCTGGAGGCGGAAAAAGTGAAACGCGCCGATGTGGTGGCGCGGCTCGCGCGCGACATCAGTGCCCAGCGCCGCCAGATCGGCGTGATGCGCCAAAACGAAACCCGCTTGACCCACCTGATCGAGCAACTCGCACGCGTCATCGCGCGCCCGCCGCCTTCGCGTGAACCCGCGCGCGGCAAGCCCGCCGTGGTGCGTCCGAAAGCGGAAATTGAACGTAATGAACAGTTGCCGGAACCGGTCCACGGGGCGCAGTCGTTTGCGAGCTTGCGCGGGCAGCTAGCGTTGCCGGTGCGGGGGGAACTAACGGGGCGTTTTGGCAGTCCACGCAGCGATGGCGGCGTTACCTGGCGAGGCCTGTTTTTGACGGCGCGCGCCGGGGAGGCGGTGAAGGCGGTCGCCGCCGGGCGGGTAGTGTATGCCGACTGGTTGCGAGGCTTCGGCAACCTGCTAATCGTCGACCACGGCGAAGGGTATATGAGCCTTTATGGCTATAACGAGTCCCTTTTAAAGCGGGTTGGTGACGAAATTCACGGTGGTGATACGGTGGCCACGGTTGGCAACAGCGGCGGCAGCGCGGATTCAGGTTTATACTTTGAGTTACGCCATCAGGGTAAGCCGTTCGACCCGCTGAGCTGGGTGCGGCGTCGCTAGCCTGAGGGCGGGCCAGCAGCGGGACTTTTGGGGTTTTTGCATTGGAGCAGTTTATGCGTAGCAAGCTGGGGCAATTCGGCCTCATCATCGCGGGTGTGCTGATCGGCGTTGCCATCAGCTTGAACTTCTCGGCGGTCGCGCAGCGCGAAAGCGCGGCGCGTGCGCTGCCGTTGCCAATCGAGGAGCTGCGCGCGTTCACCGAGGTGTTCGGGCGCATCAAGCAGGATTACGTCGACCCGGTCGAGGATAAAAAACTCATCACCGAGGCGATCAACGGCATGTTGACGGGCCTTGATCCGCACTCGGCCTACCTCGATCAGGAAGCTTTCCGCGAAATGCAGGTCGGCACGCAGGGCGAGTTCGGCGGCCTCGGTATCGAAGTGGGCATGGAAGATGGGTTTGTCAAAGTGATTTCGCCTATCGACGACACGCCGGCGGCGCGTGCGGGCGTGCTCGCGGGCGACTTGATCGTGAAGCTGGACGACACCTCGGTCAAAGGCATGTCGTTAAACGACGCCGTCAAGCAAATGCGCGGCAAGCCCAACACCAGGATTCGTCTCACCATCGTGCGCAAGAACGAGCCCAATCCGATTGAAATCGTGTTGACGCGCGCGGTCATCAAAATCCAAAGCGTGCGCGCCACCACGCTGGAGCCGGGCTACGCCTATTTCCGCGTCACGCAGTTCCAGGAAGGCACCGCCGAGTTGCTGTCGCGCGCGCTGGAGCAGCACATCAAGGGCCCGATGGAAGGCATCATCCTTGACCTGCGCAACGACCCGGGCGGGTTGCTAAATAGCGCGGTGGCGGTGACCGCGATGTTCGTCGAGCCGGGCAAATTGGTGGTCTACACCGACGGGCGCGCCGAGGATTCAAAAATGCGCTTAAACGCAAGCCCCGAACACTATTTGCGCGGGCGCATGCGCGAAGACTTCGTGCGCCGCGTGCCGCAAGAAGTGAAATCCATTCCGATGGTGGTGCTGGTGAACGGCGGTTCGGCGTCCGCCTCGGAAATTGTCGCGGGTGCGCTGCAAGACCACAACCGCGCGGTGATCATGGGCCAACAAACCTTCGGCAAAGGCTCGGTGCAAACCATATTGCCGCTGGGCAACAACACCGCGATCAAGTTGACCACCGCGCGTTATTACACGCCCAACGGACGCTCGATCCAGGCCAAGGGCATCACGCCGGATATTCCGCTGCAAAGCGCGGTCGACAAAAACGCGAGCTTGCGCATACGCGAGTCCGGCTTGAGCAAACATCTCGAAGACGCCAAAGCCACCGCGCCCGACCCGAAAGAAGCGGAAAATTTAAAGGCCGCCGAAGCCGCGCGCGCCAAGTTCAACTTCACGCCCGAGCCACGCCCTGAGATCGATCCGAAAGAGCTGCGCCCCGAGCCCGGCCAAGTGGTGTCACCCAAGGACTATGAGTTGAATCAGGCGGTGGCGTTTTTGAAGTCGCGTGCCGGCGCTGCCAGGTCAAATTAATCGCCAAAAAAATAATCAATAAAATCAAATATTTACGAAATATCACCGCCCGGCCGCGCGACCTTTGGCCGGGCGTTGTTATTTGACTCACATTGTTAGGCCGGCGCGATGAACGACGAACAACTACTGCGCTACAGCCGCCACATCCTGCTGCCGGAAGTGGGAGTCGAAGGCCAGGCGAAACTTGGCGCCGCGCGCGCGTTGCTAATCGGCGCCGGCGGTTTGGGCTCGCCGGTATCGCTGTATCTCACGGCCGCGGGCGTGGGTACGCTCACGCTGTGCGACGACGACAACGTCGATCTCACCAATTTGCAGCGGCAGATCGTGCATCGCACATCATCGATTGGCCGGCCTAAAGTCGAATCGGCGCGTGACACGCTGCGCGACGTGAACCCCGAAACCCAAGTCGAAACCATCGCCGCGCGGGTGGGCGGAGCCGAGCTCGATGAACTGGTCGCGCGCGCCGACGTGGTGCTCGACGGCTGCGACAACTTTGCCACGCGCCACGCGGTGAATCGGGCCTGCGTCAAACACCAAAAGCCGCTGGTCTCCGGCGCCGGCGTGCGCTTTGACGGGCAGATTGCCGTGTTCGATATGCGCGACGCCAACGCGCCGTGTTATGCGTGCCTGTTTCCCGAGGACGCGCAAAGCGAGGAATTGCGCTGCGCGGTAATGGGCGTGTTCGCGCCGCTGGTGGGCATCGTCGGCTGCATCCAGGCGGCGGAGGCGTTGAAGATATTGATGGGCACGGGAGAGACGCTCGCCGGCAAGCTGATGCTGGTGGATGCGTTAAGCATGGACATCCGCACGATCCGGCTCAGAAAAGACCCCGCTTGCGCGGTGTGTGGGGCGCGCTAGCGCGTCATATCGAGCGATGCGCCGCTTTGCACTGCTGTGTTCGCCGCCAGCAACGCCTGCAAATCGCGCGTCACCGCATCGAGCGTAGGCGGGTTGCGCCCCAGCATTTGCAGCAGCAGGCGCGAGGGGAAATCCGCCAGCGCCAGCGGTCGGTTCATTTTGACGCGCGCGGCGGATTCGACGTTCGGCCGCAGGTGCGTCATTTTAAAGCCGGCCTTGGCGCTTTCGACGGCATCGGCCATCGCCAGTTGCGAGCGCGCGATGCCGAGCAGCAGTTCGGCCATTTGTTCGGTGCTCAGATTAGACATGGTTTCTCCTTGGAGCCCGTTGTGAACAATTGCTTGTGAGCAAAGATTTTTCCCTCACCCCTGCCCCTCTCCTGATGGGCTGATCATTACCCAGATCTTTGCAGCAAATATCAAGCGCTTACGAGTAGGGTGCGCACCGCGCACGCGGACGATCACTGACGCGTGCGCGATGCGCACCCTACGCTCGTCAAGTTCCCGTAGGGGGGTTCAAAAGCCCTTCTCCCCTCGGCAGAAGGGTGGGGATGAGGGAGACGCGTTTGAAATATCTGCAATTTCACCGCAGGTTTTAGGCCAACACGCCTTCCATCAACTGCTTCCACTGCCGCGCCCACATTTCCGTCGGGTCGCGCTTAAAACCGCTTTTGGCGAATTGGTGCCAGCGGCCGTTAACCCAGCTCATCACCAGATTGGCTTGGGCGTTGATATCGACGTCTTGCGCAATGGCGTTTTGCGTCATCGCGAAACGCAGCGTCTGGCGCAGCGTGGCTTCCAGGCGCTCGTGCAGTTGATTGATGCGCGCTTGCAGCTTATCGTCTTCGTTCACCAGCGCATCACCGATCAGCACGCGTGTCATGCCGCGGTTTTTTTGCGCAAAGCCCAGCATCACGCCGATGATTTGCTCGCCCTGGCGCAGCCCATTTTGCTCTTCGCTGACGATTTTGTTGATCAACGCGAACAGCGTTTGCTCGATGAATTCGATCAAGCCCTCGAACATCTGCGCCTTGCCTGAAAAATGGCGATACAGCGCCGCTTCCGACACGTCGAGCTGTTTGGCGAGCGCGGCAGTGGTGACTTTTTCCGCAGCCGGGCCTTCCAGCATGTGCGCCAGCGTTTGCAGTATTTGATTCTTGCGGTCGGACGTTCTTGGCACGCGCTCCCCCTTACTTTATTGGTTTTAACAACTGCGGCAACTTCGCCAGGCTGCGCACGGTTTTATCCACGTACGCCGGCGCTCTCCCCCGCGCCACCAGGTTTCCGGTGACCCACACGGTTTTCATGCCCAGACGCTTGGCGGTTTGCAGATTCTCCAGCTTGTCTTCGACCATGATACAGCGGCGCGGATGCAAATGGTGGCTGCGGCACAAACGCAAAAAACCATAAACATCGGGCTTGGGCCGGTAGCGCGTGTGTTCGATGGTATAGACGTCGGCAAATAAATCGATGATGCCCAGCCCCTTTAACACATCCTCGGCATAGTGCACCGGCGCGTTGGAAAACACGAATTTGCGCCCCGGCAGCCGTGCCAGCGTCGATCGCAGCAGCGGTTCGGTCAGCAACACGTCATGCAAATCCGGAAACTGATGCGTCTCGCGCAAAAAATGCGCGGGGTTGGTGTCGTGATGGCGAATGAGCCCGAGGATCGTCGCGCCGTAACGTTGCCAATAGCGATGGCGCAGCGCGTCGGCGTCGGCTGCACTTAACTTAAGATGCGCTTGCACATATTCGGTCATCGCGCGGTTGATGCGCGGAAACACGTGCACGCTGGCATCGTGGAGCGTGTTGTCCAAGTCGAAAATCCACGCGCTGCCTTGCAGCATGGCGGGCACCGGCGTAGCGTGAGCGGGCAGCTTAATGGCTCTTGATCAGCGTGCCCACGCCCTCGTTGGTGAGGATTTCCAGCAGCAACGCGTGCGGCACGCGCCCGTCGATGATGTGGCAACTGTTGACGCCGTTTTTCGCCGCGTCGAGTATCGAGGCGATCTTCGGCAGCATGCCGCCGTGGATGGTGCCATCGGCGAACAAGGCGTCGATTTGCTTGGCGGTGAGCCCGGTCAACAGCTTGCCTTCCTTGTCGAGCACGCCCTGGGTGTTGGTCAGCACCACCAGTTTTTCCGCGCGCAGAATCTCCGCCACCTTGCCGGCGACCAGATCGGCGTTGATGTTGTACGACTCGAAGTTTTTGCCAAAGCCCACCGGCGCGATCACCGGTATGAAGTTTTGCGTATGTAAAAGTTGCACAATGCCGGGGTCGATGCTGTCGACCTCGCCCACCAGGCCGATATCGACAAACGCGCCGGGCTTGGTGGCATCGGGCATTTGCATTTTGCGCGCGCGAATCAAGCCGCCATCGGCGCCGGTCAAGCCCACCGCGCGCCCGCCGTGTTTGTTGATGAGGTTGACGATATCCTTGTTGACCTGACCGCCCAGCACCATTTCCACCACGTCCATGGTCTCGGCGTCGGTGACACGCATGCCTTGAATGAACTCGCCCTTTTTACCCACGCGTTTGAGCCAATCGTCGATCTGCGGCCCGCCGCCGTGCACCACCACCGGGTTCATGCCGACGAGTTTGAGCAATACCACGTCGCGCGCGAAGCCCTCTTGCAGCGCCGGGTCGGTCATGGCGTTGCCGCCGTATTTCACGACGATGGTTTTGCCGTGAAAGCGCTGAATGTACGGCAGCGCCTCGGCGAGAATTTGGGCCTTGATGCTGACGTTGGGGGGGCTGGTGGTCATGGGCGTAAGGGAAAATACTTGTGACGTGAGGGCTCGCTTATTTTACACGCACAAAAAATGCGGGGCGCGCTAATTTGCGCCCCGCTGGGTGTCTTGCTGAGCTCATGCACAAAAACTGCGCGCGGGGTTGCCCTCTCCCCCGTCCCCTCTCCCGCATGCGGGAGAGGGAAGTTACAGGGTTACTGAATGGTGATGCGTTTCGCCGCGGGCGCCGCTTTTTTCGGCAGCGTCAGTTCCAGCACGCCGTCGGCGTATTTGGCCGTTGCGGTGGCTTCATCGATATCGCCGCCCAACGCAAACGCGCGCTGGAATTTGCCGACGTAACGCTCGCTGCGCAGCACGCGCTCACCGTCCTTGACATCTTTCTCGCGCCGCACTTCGGCGCTGATCGATACTTGATCGCCGTCGATCGAGATTTGAATGTCTTCCTTTTTCACGCCGGGCAGATCGGCGCGCACGGTGTACGCCTTTTCGCCTTCCGCGATGTCGGCACGGAATTTCGCGACCGTGTCTTCGCTGTCGGTGCCGTTATACGCCACCGGCCGCAGCACAAAGCCGCGAAACAGTTGATCGAATGCGTCGTCGATGGGGGAAAAACGGGTAATGTTGACCATGTGTCTGTCTCCTGGGTTGGCGGGCGTCTTGCGCCCATGGCTCGAATATGGGAGTCTCGTTTTTGATTTCAAGAGTAGCCGGCGCAGGTATCGTGCAAAAACCCCGTCATTACTGTAAGTATCTGATTTAATTGAATATTTTATGACGGTACACCAAACCGAGATCGCACAGATCGAACAGCACTGTCCCTACCTGGTGCGTTATGCAATGCTGCAATTGCGTAACGCGAGCGTGGCGCAAGACGTGGTGCAGGACACCCTTGCCGCGGCACTGGGCGGGCTTGCCCGCTTTGCCGGCCACTCGCCGATGAAGACGTGGCTCACAGGCATCCTCAAACACAAAATCATCGATCATCACCGCCGCGCCGCGCGCGAGCAGCCGCTCACCGATGACGAGACGCGCAGCGAAGGCGAGGCCGCCGATGCGCTGTTTCGGGAAGACGGCCATTGGGACGTGCCGCCGAACCATTGGGGCGATCCCGAGCGCGCGCTCGACAACAAGCGTTTTTTAGAAGCGTTGGAAAAATGCACGCAACTGCTCCCCGCCAAAACCGCGCGCGTGTTCATGATGCGCGACGTGATGCAGCTCGAGACCAGCGACATCTGCAAGGAACTTGGCATCTCCGCGACCCACTGCTGGGTGATGCTGCATCGCGCGCGGCTCGCGCTGCGTGAATGCCTGCAAAACACCTGGTTTGGAAAACCGTGATGCGGCTCACCTGCAAGCAAGCAGCCGCGCTGCTGTCGCAGGGGCTGGACCGCAAGCTCTCGCCGTGGGAACGCACGCGGCTGCGTTTACATTTGCTCGCGTGTGATGCCTGCCGTAACTTCGTCAAGCAAATTGAATTCATCCGCCGCGCTATCAGGCGCGTGGCCGATCGCGGGTAAAATCCGCTGTTACTCTCGCTTATAATCGTGTGGTGATGATTCGTATCCTTTTCCTGTTGTTCGCGGGTTTGTGCAGCGCCGGCGCGGCCGCGCAAACCATCCCGCCCTCCGAAATCGCCGCGCGCTCCTGGGTGCTGCTTGATACTTTAAGCGGCCAATTCATCACCGGCTACAAGCAAGACGAGCGCTTCGAGCCCGCCTCGCTCACCAAGCTGATGACGGCCTATCTGGTGTTCGATGCGTTAAAGCAAAAAAAAATCAAGCCCGAGCAGGTGGTGCCGGTGCCCGACAAAGCGCGCAAGGCGATCGGCTCGCGCATGTTCATTCAGCAGGATATCGCGGTGACGGTGGATGAGTTGGTGCGCGGCATGATCATTCAGTCGGGCAACGACGCCACCATCGCGCTGGCCGAAGCCGTCGCCGGCAGCGAAGAAGCGTTCGCGCAGCGCATGAACCAGGAGGCCAAGCGCATGGGCCTTACCAACACCGAGTTCGCCAACTCGACCGGGCTGCCCGCGCCGCGCCACAGCGCCAGTGCGCGCGATCTGGCCATCCTCACCGCCGCGCTGATCCGCGATTACCCGGAGCAGTATCCGCTTTACGCGCAAAAGGAATACACCTACAACAACATCACCCAGCAAAACCGCAACCGCCTGTTGTGGCGCGACCCGACGGTGGACGGCGTGAAAACCGGCCAGACCGAGGCTGCCGGCTGGTGTTTGATCGCCTCCGCCCGGCGCGATAACCGGCGCTTGATCGCGGTGGTGATGGGCGCGGCTTCCAACGCGGCGCGCGCGGCGGAAACGCAAAAACTCCTGAACTACGGTTATCAATTTTTCGACACGGTAAAGCTTTACGATCCACGGCAGGCGGCCTCCACCCCGCGCGTGTGGAAAGGTGCGTCCAACACGGTGAAGGCCGGCTTTCCCGACGGCCTTTATGTCACCGTGCCCAAGGGCCAGGGCGGCGCGCTCAAAGCCACCATCGAAAGCCAGCAGCCGCTGCTGGCGCCCTTGCGCGTGGGGCAAACGATCGGGACGTTAAAGCTTGAGTTAAACGGCAAGCCCTTGCAAACGCTGCCGGTGGTGGCGCTGGAGGACGTGCCGGTGGCCGGCATCGTCGGCCGCGCGTGGGATGCACTGCGCTTGTTAATCAAATGGGGAACCTGATGAGTGATATCGTTTACTTGAACGGCGAATTCATGCCGCTCGAAAATGCCCGTATCTCGCCGCTGGACCGCGGCTTTGTTTTCGGCGACGGCGTGTATGAAGTGATCCCCGTGTATTCACGCCACCCGTTCCGGCTGGCCGAACACTTCGCGCGGCTGCAAAACAGCCTGGATGGCATACGGCTCGCCAACCCGCTGTCCGATTCGGCATGGATGAAAATCACGCATGACTTGATCGAACGCAATATCGCAAGCTGCGGCGAGGATCAATCGATTTATCTGCAGGTCACGCGCGGCGTGGCCAAACGCGATCACGCCTTCCCCAAGGACGTGAAGCAAACCGTGTTCATGATGGCAAGCCCGCTCACCACGCCGCCCAAGGAGCAGATCGACAACGGCGCGCGCGGCATCACCGCCAACGATTTTCGCTGGCTCAAATGCGATGTGAAATCGGTGGCGCTGCTGGGCAACTGTTTGCTGCGCCAGCTTGCGGTGGACGCGGGCGCGGTGGAAACCATTTTGTTTCGCGACGGCAAGCTGACCGAAGCCTCGGCCAGCAACGTGTTCGTGGTCAAAAAAGGCGTGCTGCTGGCGCCGCCGAAGGATAACCGCGTGCTGCCCGGCATCACCTACGATGTGGTGATGGAAATCGCGCAGGCACGCGAATTCGAATACGAAGTGCGCGACATCTCCGAAGCCGAGGTGCGCAACGCCGACGAAATCTGGGTGACCTCATCGACCAAGGAGGTGCTGGCGATCACCAACCTTGACGGCAAGCCGGTGGGCAGCGGCCACCCCGGCCCGGTGTTTCGCCGCATGCACGCGCTGTATCAGGAATTCAAGCGCGACGTGATGCGCAAGGGTTAGCGCGTTTCACGCTCAACGTGCAACGTAGCTGACTCTCATGAACGTCAACACCTCACCGCAGAGGCGCAGAGAACGCAGAGTTGTCGCAGAGAAAATCGAAAAAGATTTTGGTGTTCTTCGAGTAACCTCTGCGTTCTCTGCGCCTCTGCGGTGAAGGGGTAGTTCAAAAAACAACAACCTCCATGGCCGACGAAGCACAACCCAGCCTGCTCGAATTTCCCTGCGATTTTCCGCTGAAGATTATCGGCTTTCAGCGCGCCGGTTACGCCCAAGCCGTGCTGGAAGTAGTGCGGCGCCACGCACCCGATTACGACGGCGCGCAAATGCAAATGCGCCCGAGCAGCAAGGGCAAATATTTAAGCCTGACTTGCACCATACGCGCCACCTCGCGCGAACAACTCGACGGCTTGTATCAGGCGCTGTGCGACCACCCGCTGGTGGTCAAAGTGCTATAGCCCCAGGATAGCCCGCACCAGCACGCGCTCAGGCTTTTTTCTTTTTCGCCGCGTCTTTGGCTTTTTGGCGGCCCGGCCGCGTGTTGCCGTGCGAACCCTTGAAGCGTTTGCCCTTAGCGGTGCGCTTGTCGCCCTTGCCCATCGTTCACTCCCGAATTAAAGAAGGCCGAATTGTACTCTGCCGCCGCGCGCACCGGGAGACGGCAAAACGCGGCGCGATCGCGTGCCACACCGCCGCCCATGCGCGGCATCACGGTATCGCGCAACGCGGTAAGCACGCGGCGCCATGCGCCAATTGATGGCTAGCGCGCGGGGTTGCGCCACGGCCGCGCTTGGCGTCAGCGTTGGCCGGCCACGCCGCGACGATGCCACTACGCGCCATTATGCGCGACAACCCAAACGCGTGCAGCCATGCAACAAATATTCAATAAAATCAGATACTTACGTAAACACCCACAGTTCAGCGCACGCGATAAACGCTTTTAAACTCCGCCGGGAACAGCGCCGGGATGTCCGATTTGGGGTGGCGCAAATACGCCGTCAGTTCACCGCATTGCTGGGTGAGCCGGTCGCGGTTGGCGAGCAAGGCCTTGATATTGTCCTCGCGCAACTGCAACACCTCGGATTGATACTTGCCGTAGTTCTTGACGTAATCGGCTTGGTCTTTCGAGGCGCGCTTCACAATCGCCGCGAAGCGGTCATCGAGATCGTCAACGATGCGCACGTGACGCTCGAACCAATCGTTGTAGGCGCCGGAAAACTCCGCACGCCGCGCCGGCAGCGCGCTGATACACGCATCGCGCAACGCCAGCACCCGTTGATATTCGTTAAACATCGTCGCCAAATCGGCGGCTTGCGAGCGCTCCTGCGCTTGCGCGATGGCACCCGGCGCCGCCAGCGCGAGGCATGTGCTGATGCGGCAAACCATCCTGCAAAATTGGGCGAACTTCATACGATTTGATCCCGCGTAAACTCGCAAAGGCGGCATTGTGCTACCGTTCCCGTGTACGGACAACTCGATGACCACCGCCACCACCCTCCCTTCCCGCGCTGCGATTGAAACACCGGCCGTCAAACACATCGGGCTCGCCGATTACGTAACAACGTGGCGCGCCATGCAGGCGTTTACCGCCCAGCGCGGCGCGGCGACGCGCGATGAAATCTGGCTGATGCAACACCCGCCCGTTTACACCCTCGGCCTTGCGGGCAAGGCGGAGCACTTGCTGCGTGGCGACACCGGCATCCCGGTGATCAACATCGACCGCGGCGGGCAAATTACCTACCACGGCCCCGGGCAGTTGATTGCGTATGTACTGCTCGACATCAAACGCCGCGGTTTGGGTGTGCGTGCACTGGTGCGTAAGCTCGAAAGCGCCGTGATAGACTTGCTGGCGAGCTACCACATCAGCGCGCACCATCGCGCCGACGCGCCGGGGGTCTACGTCACCCAGCACGGCGTCGAAGCCAAAATCGCCGCGCTCGGCCTGCGGGTGAAAAACGGCTGCTGCTATCACGGACTGGCACTGAACATCGACATGGATTTAACCCCCTATCAAGCGATCAACCCCTGCGGCTATGCGGGCATGGCGGTGACGCAGATGCGCGCGCTGGGCGTGAGCGAGGCGTTTGACACGGTGAGCGAAAAATTGACGCACCATTTGATCCACGCGTTGTCCTAACACCATGAGCGAAGCGGGCATCAAACAAAAAGGCCAGGCCAAAACCGCGCGCATCCCGATCAAGATCGTGCCGGTCGATCGTGCGCAAGCGCTGAAAAAGCCGGATTGGATCCGCGTGCGCTTGACCGACAGCCCGCGTTTTCGCGAGATCAAACACATTCTGCGCGAACAGAAGCTCCACACCGTGTGCGAGGAAGCGAGCTGCCCCAACATCGGCGAATGTTTCGGCAAGGGCACGGCGACCTTCATGATCTTGGGCGATTTGTGCACGCGCCGCTGCCCGTTTTGCGACGTCGGCCACGGCCGCCCGCTGCCGCCCGACGCGGAAGAACCGGTACATCTGGCCGACACCATCGCCGCGCTGAAACTGAAATACGTGGTGATCACCAGTGTCGACCGCGACGATTTGCGCGACGGCGGCGCGGCCCACTTCAAAGCCTGCATCAATGAAGTGCGCAAGCGCTCGCCGCAAACCAAAATCGAAGTGCTGGTGCCGGATTTTCGCGGGCGCCTCGACATCGCGCTCGACATTCTCTCGGAATGCCCGCCCGACGTGATGAACCACAACCTCGAAACCGTGCCGCGTCTATACAAGCAGGTGCGTCCCGGCGCGGATTACGCCAATTCGCTGCTACTACTCAAAAAATTCAAGGCGCGTTTTTCGCACATTCCGACCAAGTCGGGCCTGATGGTGGGTCTGGGTGAAACCGACGACGAAATCCTCGAAGTCATGCGCGACTTGAGAGCGCACGATGTCGACATGCTCACCATCGGCCAGTATTTGCAGCCGAGCACGCATCATCTGCCGGTGCTGCGTTATGTCGAGCCTGCGACGTTTGACCGCTACGCGGCAAAAGCCGAGGAAATGGGCTTCACCCACGCCGCCAGCGCGCCGCTGGTGCGCTCCAGTTATCACGCGGATCAACAGGCGCATGACGCGGGAATAGCCTAAATTGTGAAAAACGCGATTTGATTTGACAAACAATCTCAGAGGGCACGCCCGGCGACAGGCAACGGCCGGCCAATTGCGGAAGTAAAAATTGCGATTCTTATTGCCCGAAAGCTGCCTCTGATACGGTTCAAAATCAAACGTGAATCTCTAGCGATAAGCAGAGCAAAGAAAGAGCGGGAGCATAGCTCCCGCTCTACTCAATTACTTGAGCAGTTTCTTGTAAATCGCAGTAATCTGATCTAACGCGGTGTAGCACGCCTTATTCTTGCCCATGATTTCCGGCTTACTCTTTGCAATCTCCTGATATGCTCGCTTCGCTGTCTGTATTAGCTCTACATCGTCGAGTGACTCGGGCTGATTAATAGTCCAGTGGCCCCTTCTCCTAACCGCGAATTGCGCCAGCGATGCCAGGATCGGGAAGACTATACCGTCCGGCACTTCAAAGACTTCCCTTCCATCGCGCTCGATTGAGCGCAACCCCGTGCCTTGAAACCCTTGGTGCTCTTTCCACTTGCGATACAGATCATAGGCTTGTGGGGCCACGCTCAAATAGAATTCATAGACCTGTTTCAACTCCGGATTATCTTCTTCACGTGCACCGTCATAAATCGTTCTAAAGTCCTTTAGACACGTTGCTTTCGCACTGTAGGTATATGTCTTGTTGTATTCGCTGACTTTCCACCACAACTCGGGCGGCAATAATGCGGCGATGACTTGTAACAACTTTTCCGTATGAACATAGTCGTTGTCGTCTGCGGGTCGCTGTGTCTCTGATTTCTGAAGTCTAAGAGTGGGATGCGCCTTTTGAATAGCTCCTTCGAGTTCGTCGAGCTCCCCTTTCTTGCCAGCGATAGAAATCAGTTGGACATCATTTTGAAAATTTCGGGCAATTGAAATATCCGCGATCAAATCCTCGTCGTCGCAAACAATTAGCTCAAATTTGGCGTGGATGTCATCGACAGTATTTCCGGCATCAACAAAATCACGCACCACACCTTGCGTTTGCGACCCGTTGATAATGCTAGGGAAAGTTAGCGTGATACTTCGCTTTTCGGAATCGAGTACAGTTTTCTGCGCCACTATTACAACACCGCTGTTTAGGACGGAGAATCGACTCGGCTGCTCTTTTAGAGTTTCGCGAATCGCGCGATGCACCTGAGTAGATGCGCGCCGCTGCTTTCCTTCTGCTTCAACGAGATACCCACGCACGTTTTCATGTGTAGGGAGTCTTAGGATTTCGGCGAGTGGTATTTGGCCCGAAAATACTTGCCGATTGTCTGCCTTATCCTCGGGGCTTGTGATGTTACGAATGCTGTGGATAGACAGCGTGAGCGAACGAACGTCGCCCGAATTGGTACTTTTCATGGATTGCCTCTTCTGTGTTATGTCGTCAGGCTGATAACTCCCCGAACAATTCGGAGGTCTCTGACAGACAGTGAATAGCGTGCCATGAACCAGAAAATTTTTCAACCGAAATAGGCCAAGGTTCTGGAATTAACGGTTCCAGGCTCGCATTTTTCGCTGCTCCAAAGCCGACACTCGTCGTTTCCGCTTTGGGTCGACACGCGTCAGTCTCAAAGCAAGGGTCCTGCCACCGTTGACCCGATCAAGGCCAGGCTTCTCCATCTAACTCACGCGTTCGCATCGCTCAAAGGTCCGCACTCTCGCGCCTGTTGACGCCCACCCCATTTTCGGAACACATTGTCATGTCGTCCCCCGGTATCGAACGGAGCACCCATGCTGATACGTTCACTGCTCGTCTGCGCCGCGCTCGCGCTGCTGCTTCCCGAAATCACCGCCGCGCAAGCTTGCGCCAACCGGCCGATACGTTTTATCGTGCCCTCCGCCGCCGGCGGCAGCCCCGACATCAATTCGCGCGAGCTCGCCAACGAGCTCACCAAGCAATTGGGGCAGCAGGTGGTGGTGGAAAACCGGCCGGGTGCTAGCGGCATCATCGGTTATGAGTTGCTCGCGCGCGCCACACCCGATGGTTACACGTTTGGTTATATTTCGAATTTCATCGCCACCAACCCGAGCTTGTACGCGAAGCTGCCCTACGATTTCGCGCGCGATTTTCGGCCGGTGGTGTTTTATTTTCGCGGGGTCAATATCTTGACGGTGTCGCCATCGCTGCCGGTGCGCTCGGTGAAAGAGTTGATCGAGCATGCGCGCGCCAACCCCGGCAAACTCGCCTTCGGCAGCTCCGGCATTGGCGCGACGCCGCATCTGTCAATGGAGCTTTTTAAAACCATGACCAACACCAACATCGTGCACGTGCCGTACAAAGGCACACAGCTCGCGGTGACCGATGTGATCGCGGGCCAAGTCGACATCTTGTGCGACAACATGGCCTCGATGTTGCCGCATGTGCGCTCGGGGCGCGTGCGCGCACTAGCGGTGACGTCGTTAAAGCGCTCGACGGCAACGCCCGAATTGCCCACGCTCGATGAAGCGGGGCTGCCCGGCTACGAAATCACCGGCTGGTCGGGCATGGCGGTGCCCACGGGCACGCCCAACACAATCATCACCAGGCTTAATACGGAGATCAACAAAGCGCTGCAATCTCCCACGGTGATCAAAGGTATTACCTCGCGCGGCGGCCAGCCCGCGGGCAGCACGCCGGAGGAATTCGCCGAACATGTGCGCAAGGAAACCGAGCGCATCGGCAAGTTGGTGAAGGCGGTGGGCATTAAGCCGCAGTGAACGGCGCATCAAACATCAACCGCGCTCGGCGAGTTTCGCTTCGATCAACGCGTTCAACTTTTTAAAATCCGGCTCGCCCACCACGCGCAACACGATGTTGCCGCGTTTATCGATCACAAACGTGGTGGGCGTTAACGTCAAATCGCCAAACGCCTTGGCGAGCTCGCCCACCGGGTCGAACGCCACTTTGAACGGCAGCGCATTTTGCTTGGCGTAATCGAGCACGCGATTAGGCGGGTCGTAGCTCATGGCAACCGCGATGGTTTCGAAGCCGCGCGCGTTAAATTGCTTGTGCGTGGCGATGAGATGCGGCATTTCTTTGATGCACACCACGCAGCTCGTCGCCCAGAAGTTCACCAGCAAAACCTTGCCGCGCAGGGCGTTAAGCGGCAGGGTTTCGCCGGCAATTGTCATAAAGGTCACCGCGGGCGCGGGTTTTTCCTCGAATTTCGGGGTGCACGCTGTCAACGCGGTTGCGGTCAGCAGCGCTAACAGCATACGATTACCCCAATTGCCCGGGCTGCTCGGGCTTTTACGCGAAAGAGGTGCCACATGTTTCATAGGCTGCCAGTAGTGTCCGGACGTTGAGTGCCCGAAACGTGCTAATTGGTTGATTGTAAATAAATAACAGATGATTTTTTCTGGTCTCGATTTGAACAGCGTTTTCTCGATTTGCGATCCTGCGAGCAACTCACTCGCAGGAGATATCGATGAACCTGGGCAAACTCGTGTTCGCGCAACTCACGCAGCACATTCCGTTGACGACGTTTCGTCGTTGCGTGGCGCGCTA
>Ga0194132_10005175_pt1 | contig 21430 bp, 15 predicted proteins | sample TA2KigOf80mmetaG_FD_148612 | JGI IMG/M metagenome (GOLD analysis project Ga0194132, IMG submission 148612) | Freshwater microbial communities from Lake Tanganyika, Tanzania - TA2015054 Kigoma Offshore 80m | ecosystem: Environmental > Aquatic > Freshwater > Lake | place: Tanzania: Lake... | reverse complement strand
GACTCTCGCCCGCTTGCACTCGCTCGACGGCGCGGATGCGGATCTCTTCCAAGGTCTTGTGATCAAGAGATCGGGCATCTCGCTTGGGCATGATCCATTTTACCAGATGTCTACCTACTTATGCACTAATTAATATAAACAGTACGAGTCGATTCTGGCGGACCTTGTAAACAAGGTCCGGGACAGGGCGAGGATCCGGGTGAAGGCCACGGTGACTTATCAAGCCGCCGGGCACGAACTGGACGTCTGGTTTCCGGCCGGCGCCGCGGCGATGCCCCAGTCGGCCGCCACACTGAGAGACGCATTTGAAAACATCCCATCGCAGGTGAAACTGGCGGTGGCCAAGGTGGCGGATGATGGAACCGTTACCGCAATCGGGAACTGGACCCTCAAGGTGAAGCGAATGAAGATCTGTTGAACGGCCGATCGTGAGAGGGGCTTCCCAACGGAGAGATTATGCTGTACTCTTCCTCCAGCCGTTTTCCACGTATGAAAAGGGCGATTTGGTAGAAGGAGGATTCTCAGTGACCCATCTCATGCTTCGCATCAGCCGGCTGGTCTTTGTGCTTGCGCTGGCTTCTTCGGCGCCGCTTTTTGCGGCGTTCACCTTCAAAATCACCGCCATCAACCTCACCGGTGTCGACGTCTACGATATCCACGTGCTGATTTCGGGCACCGGGGGCACCATCCACAACCTCATGCCGATCATGCCCGCCGCTCAGGCCATCAGCAGCCCGAACGGCAATGACATCGACGCGGCATGGGACGCGGCCCTGCCCAACTTCGGCGTGTGGATGGCAAAGTTCGACGTCAACCACAGCGAGCTCAGGATCGAAGCCGCGCACTGGACCGATGACAAGCACCGCAAGGTGGCCGACATCCCGGTGAATCTGGTCCAACTGCAGCAGGTGCCGGAGCCGGGCACGTGGCTGTTTGGGGCCTCCGCGCTCGCGGCGGGAATGTTGATGCGGAAGTTCAGGAAGTAACACTTCGGGCGGGTCGGGCCACGTGATTGAGGATATGCGCCCGCCCGCCCTCTTTCGTTGGATTCTGCTGGCTGCCTGCGTCGCGCAAACGGCGGCTGCTTCGCACTTGGTTCTACCCGTGGACAAGGCGCCCTCCCTTGCTCTGGACACGCTCACGCCCGGTCGGGTGACCGGATTTACCAAGTATCTTGAAGGATTCCAGAAAGAGAAAGGGGCCCGGCCGTTCCGGGTGGCGACGGTCCGTGGGGACGCCATCCTGGTGGCGGGTCCGTGGGAGAGTGTACGGGATATCCGGGCTGCTCTCAAAGAGCTCGCCGCGCAGGCGGGGAAGGACGCCTGGTCGGGCGCTTTCTTGCCGGAGAACTTCGACGCCTCATGCAGAAGCCGTAGCCGCACTCACGGCGTATGGGGTTGTCGCTTTTTGGCCCACCGATCGGCAAGCTCGACCACGGATGATGTCTTTGCCAGCGTTGCGTCGCAGGACGCAAACACGTATGCCAGCATGCCGCCGGCCAACTGCTCAACCTGTTGCTCGGTCGGCGTGGATTGAGGACCCGGCTCTTCCGGCTTTACGGCTTACACCGGCCACTCGGCGAGCACTTCGGCGGCCACTTCGAACGAGCCCTGGGCGGGCAGGGCTTGCAGCGGCAGGCCGTCGCGCCAGAGGGAGACCTGCAACTGGACCGGGCCGGACTCCAGGGCCGGAACGGGCAGCCGGAGTTCGAAGATCTTGCGGAACGCCGCTTCCGCGCCTTCGCAGTTGTGCGGCACGCGGTGCCCGCTTTCGATGCGGATTGAACAGGGCAGCGGTTGCCCGTTGACGGTGAGCCGGACTTCGGCCCCGTGGATGGAGTTCGCCGCCGCCGGCTCGAAATCCAGGCGGATGAAGACATCCCCGTTTGACGCGCCGTAGTGCATTTCACGCACCAGCCTGGCGCCGCCGTGCATGGAGCCTGAACGGCCGTCGCAGCGATAGACGCCGGCGCCCATCCATTCGAAGTACGAAGTGATCTCGCCATCGATGCGCGGCTCGATGGGAGCACTTGGCGGATCGTGCGTTTCGGCGGTGGAGCTCTTGAGGATGGGCCGCGAAAGTTCCTCCGGCGGCGTCAAGCCCAGGGCCCGGTAGACGTTGGTGAGATGCGTGCGGAAAAGCTGATCGAACTCCGGCCGGTTGGCGCAATCGTGCTCCGGGCCATACCACCAGCACCAGTCGCTGCCTTCGGCGATGAGCAGTTCCTCGAACGCCAGCTTCACGCGGTCATCGGGCACGGAGCCCGGCTGTTGGGCGATGCGCTCATAGGTCTCGCGCGCACGCAACAGTTGCTCCCAGGCGCGGTTGTCCTCCTCGGCGCCGATCCAGACGTCGAAGTTGGCGTTGATCCAGGAGCCGGGAAAGATATGACCCACAGGTACGGCCTGAACCCGTTCCAGCGCTTCCGACACGGTGAGCGCATGGATGTGCGGAGCGGCGCTGATGCGGCTGTACAGTTCGCGCAGGAACGGCCGCCCGTTCATCTCGTAGTGCTCCCAGGCATTTTCGCCATCCAGAATGATGGGCACCAGCGCATCGCGTCCGGCCCCAAGAATGGGGCCGCAGTTGTGCTCGATGTGTTCAATCAGATGGCAGGCCGCTTCACGCGCGCCCATCTTCGAGTAGACGAAACCCACCAGATCGCTGAGATAGTGATCGCGAAAGATGAGAGAGACCGCGCGCGAGCCCTGGCGCCACTGATACGGCTGGTAGCTGACTTCCGGCGAAGCATGCCGCTCGATGGTCCGTGAGAGCACGCCGTTGTCGGTGGCGGCCCAACGGAAACCCGCATCGCTGGCAATGCCCAGCGCCTCATCGGAGACCGAGCCTTCCGAAGGCCAAAGCCCCGCCGGCGGCCGCCCGAAGACCTTCTCGAAGTACTCGCGCGCGGTGGCCAGTTGATGCCGCGCATCTTCAGGAAACCGGAACCGGGACGGCAAGGGCACGTGCGGGTGCGAGACCTGCGCGATGCTCGAATCGCACAGCAGCGGAAGGATCGGGTGATAGAACGGCGTGGTTGAGAGCTCAATCTGTCCGCGGTCCGCGAATTCGCGGTAGGTGGGCAGCACGGCCCGGATGAGTTCCACCTGCTTGCGCCCGAGCGCCGCCTGATCGGCGGGCGAGTAGTCGCGGCCCTTCCGCACCAGTTCGCGAACCACCGGATCATGGGCCTGATACTCCTCGTCCATCCAGGCGAGCTGAGACAACACCTGAAGGTCACGCAGGGCCGGCGCGTCGAACGAAGCCCGTGCGCGCCGGAAGTTTTTGTCGGCGGCAAGCCAGGCATCCAAGAGCTGGCCGTACCGCGGATAACGGTAGATGAGGCGGCGTGTGTCGGCCTGGAAGAAGTACTGAAGAATGAACTCCTGCTCGGAATCGGTGAGTGTCTCGGCGGGCTTCAGGGCGCAGCGCAGAAACGGGTCCGATGCGCGCTCCGAGGCATAGTCCTCAAGCTGGAGCATCAGGGACGGCACCAGATTGAATGTCTGGTGAACATCGGGAAACTCCTCAAGCACCTTCACCATGCCGTAGTAGTCCTTCAGGGCATGCATGCGAGTCCAGGGCAGCCAGTACTCGCCCGACATCAGATCCTTGTACAAGGGCTGATGCATGTGCCAGAGGAAGCACAGGTGGATATCGGGCATGGATCCGTTCTTACCGCGCGAAGTAGCTCCGGACGGGCGCCGGGGGGTCTGTGCCCCGGATAGCCCGCCACAGGATCTCATTCATCTCATCGTCATCGATGCGGTCCGCTTCACTCAGGTCGAGTGCTTCGGCGCGCCGGGCAAGGGCGGTTTGCGTGGGATTGCGCTGATCGAGCGGTATGCGCGGCTTCTCGGCGTCGTACGGACGCAGGTCCTGGCCGGCGTTGAAGGCGTTCGACATGGGCCGCGACGCCGCATCGAAGGTGGTCATGGGGCTCATGCCCAGAATCAGTTCAATGGTGCGCAGCATGGAGGTGGTGTTGTACATTGTGCTGTCGATGCGGCTGCCGCGGGTGTAGGGGGAGAGGATGTAGGCCGGGGCGCGGTGCGAGTCGACGTGATCGGGTCCGTTTTGGGCGTCGTCTTCGAGAACGAAGATGGCGGTCCTGGGCCACACCTTGCTGCGAGACACGGCATCGACGATCATGCCGAGCGCGTAGTCGTTATCGGCCATGGCGGACAGGGGCCCGATCTTTCCGGCGGCGGTGCCCGAGGTGTGATCATTGCCCAAGCGGATGAGCATGAGGCGCGGAATGTTGTTGTTTTCGGTCATGCGCTGGAAGTCGGCCAGGAAGACCTGAGCCCGCTGGATGTCGGGGTGGTCGACATCGAAGCCGCGGAAATCGAGGTTGGTGACAGGGCGCAATTGCGGGTCGCGCACTGTTTCCACCTGCGGCCCCGCGGCCGCGCCCTTGGGAGTGTTGGTGACCCACCAGCCGTAGTTGCGCACGGTGAGGCCGCGCGAGAGGGCGTTCGACCAGATGTAGCCCGCCGGGGGGAGAGCGGCGGGTTCCGGCGCGGCGTACCCGCAAGGACGCCTGCGGCCTCCGTAACACAGGGGCCACATCTTCTCCACGAAATCCGGCGAGATGGCCGCGGCGCTCCAGTTGTGGCCGTCGGCGCTGACATCGGCGTTGACATAGAAGTTGTCGAGGAGGGTGAACTCGCGCGCCAGCTTGTGATGGTTGGGCGAACTTTGTTCGGTGAAGAGGGTGAGGGACGGATCGCCGTTGCCACGGCCCAGATCGCCTAGTACCTGATCGTAGGTGCGGTTTTCCTTGACGATGTAGATGACGTGCTCGATGGGGGACTTGGTGTTGCGGGCGCCGGGCACGGGGCTGCCGGCGCCGGTGTTCACGGCGTCGAGCATCCTGTCGTTGTACGGGGCAAGCCGCGTCACCTGGCGGGTGTAGGCCTGAAGGCGGGCGTCATCGAAGGGATCGATCACCGAGAGAGACCCGGTTTGCAGGCGGCCCACGTACTGCACAAAGTCATTGCCCTGCTGGGACGGGGCGGCTTTCCGCGAAGGGTTGGGCCCTTGCGGGTTCGGATAGGATCGCGCGCCCTTGCCGTTCAGCACCAGCAGGCGTCCATCTTCAAGCGCCCGCGCGCCGGTGGGATACCAGCCCACGGGCAAGAAGCCTTCGACAACGGACTTGGCGGAGGAGACATCGGCCACCGCGACGGCGTTGGTGCCGGAGCAGGCAATGAAGAGGCGGTTCTGATCATGGCTGAGAGCCAGTCCGCTGGGAGTGACGCCGAGGGGCTGGCGCGGGGTGAGCGCGACGTTGATGGTCTCGATCAGGCGAAGGTCCTTCGAATCGGTGACGCCGACCACGTAGACCTGATTGGTGTTGGCGGCGGCGATGAAAAGGCGGCCGCGCCATTGGGCGCCTTCGGCTTCCTCGGCGCCGGTTTTCTTATCGCGCCAGACCATGTCCGTGGGATGAGAGCCGACGCGGATGGAGCCCAGGGCCAGTCCATCCTCGGTGCGATGGTGGTGCACGGCGGCGTCCGCCCAACTGGAGACGAAGAAGGACTTGCCGTCCGGATGAAACAGAATGCGGTACGGCCGGCGGCCGGTTTTCGCGCGCTCAATGACACGGCCGGACTGCGGGTTGACGATCAGGATCTGGTCATGGAACAGGTCCGCGACGTAGACCATGCGCCCATCGGGCGAAAGGGCCACGTCCCCGGCAAAGTCATCGGGTTTGCGTTCGGTTGGCGGCACCAGTTCGAAGGTGCGGGGATTCTCGATGCGGCCTTCCGGCGTGAGGGTGTACTCGTAGACAGAGGCCTTGGGGCCACCGCCGATGTAGAGCAGCCGTCCGTTCGGCGACAGCGCCATGCCGAGCCAACCATCGATGAGGGGATGGCGATGCACCTCACGAAGGGTCCTGGCATCCAGCACGCTGAGCACAGGCTGCGTGTAACCGCCGTGGCCCACCAGGACGAACTTCTTGTCCGGCGTCAGGAGGCTCGACATGGGGAGCGTGTCGAGCGGGATCTGGCGTCCGGCGGGTTGGATACGCCAGCCGGTGACAAGCATCGTGGCGCCATCCGAACCGGGGCCGGGCACTTCCACAGGAACCGGCTGAGAGACAAGAAGCAGGGCGGCGGCCATCACGGTCAGGACAACAATTGTTCGCATGGATCAGAAGCACCCGCGGGACGGGCGTCACTCCATTGTCATCGATTCTGAAACTGCACGTAGGGGCAGCCCGGCCAGTAGATGGGCGCGTTCTCGACGTGTTCCCCCAGAAGGCGCGCATGGCAGACGTTGCAGGGATTCCTTGACTTGAGCCCCTCGCCGATGGGAGAGATGGCGACCAGTTCCTCAAAGACACAGAGCTTGCCGCCGGCGGACTTGCAATGGGCGAGACTCATGAGCGGACCCGACGAGGCCTGCTCATCGCACAGGGCGGAGAAGAGGCGGGACTTAAGGGTGGAAGAAGCCCTTGGGGCCGGTCTTTCGGCCGCGGCCGCACGTTGAAGCACGTCAGAGGACTTCATGACCGGCCCTCCTCCGACCAATGGCGGCGAAACTGATCACGGGCGCGAGCAAGCAGGCGTTCGATCGCCTTCTCCGTGCGTCCGGTGGCATCGGCCATTTCCTTGGCCGACCGTTTGTCCCAGTACCGCCATCGCAGCACCATGCGGTAATCCGCGGGCAACATCAAAATAATTCGCTCCGTCCGGTCCTCGATGCTCTCTTCGCCCAAGGACTCCTGCGGAATCTCCTCCGATAGTATCTCTTCGACTCCGGCGTGCGGATCCACGAGGCCCGCACTGCCCAGAACGTCCCGGTAGTGGTCTTCCACCTTATTCCGGGCTATTCCCAACAACCAGCTCTTCAGTGGTCCGCTCCCTGTATAGCGTTCCAGATTTCTCCAGGCCGCCAGGAAGACCTCCTGAACGATATCGTCCACCACCTGGGTCCGGGGCGTAAGCCGTCTCCACACATAAGCGTGAACCGTGTCCGTGTACGCTTCAACGAAGTCGGCCGTGGCCTTGCGGTCCTTGCGCAACAGAGCACGCGCCAGTTCCAGATCGTCCGAGACCTGGGAGAGTGGCGGGCGGCGCGGCGCAAGATCTTCCGGTGACCCCTTCAATTCTTCATTCTAATGGTCGGAGCGCGGGAATTATCCCCCTCCGCAGGGGAATTCACAGTTCCACTCCGTCATACAGAGCGAAGTCAATCTCCCTGGAGGAACTGGAATGCAAAGGAAGAAGTTGATGCCCGTACTGGGCTTGATAGTAATTGGGGGCCTGCTCCAAGCGGCCCCAACGACGTTGCGGGTGAAGGTGACGAACCTGGCTCCGGCCGGCGGAACGTTTATCACTCCGGTGTGGGTGGGGTTCCACGACGGCACGTTTGATCTCTACGATGCAGGCTCACCGGCTTCGGCCGCTTTGGAGCGAATGGCCGAAGATGGCGACCTTGCCGGGATCATGGGGTCATTTAGCGGCGCGGCGCAGGGCGCGTTGTTCGGGCCGGCGATCCCCCCGATTGGGCCCGGCGAGATGTCCGTGATGGACTTTACCGTGGACTTGATGGCGGGGGGCTATTTCAGCTACGCGAGCATGATCATCCCAAGCAACGATGCTTTCATCGCCAACGGGAATCCGATGGCGCACTCGCTAATGAACGCGATGGGGCACTTCACACCGCTCGACATCATGATCTCCGGCATGATGGTCCTGGATGCCGGCACGGAGGTGAATGATGAAATTCCGGCGAATACGGCGTTCTTCGGACAGATGATGCCAAACACCGGGATGAACGAAAACGGCGTGATACATCTGCATCCGGGATTCCTGGCGCCCGGTTCGGGCGGGATCCTTGATGCGGCGATGTTCGCCAATGCGGATTTCAAGGCACGGGGTTACCAGGTGGCGCGGATCACGGTGAGTGAGGTTCCGGAGCCTGGGTCATTGGCGTTGGCGGCGATCGGGCTGGTTGCGGCGGCCGGTGTTGCCAGGCGGCGTCGAACGTTGGGTCACGTTGTGAATCATCGCGCGTAGAACGTTGCACTTTACTGCGCCCGGCGTGGACCGGTGGGCACGCCGGGCCCAGTTGCACGAACTCATCGTCAGCCGTCGGCGGTTCGCGGGTGGCTAGGATAGCGCCCGCATCGACTCAATACACGACGTTCCGCTACCCGGCCAGACAGGTTCAGACGTAGTAGCCGGACCGTTGCCGCACCAACCGCCGTGACGGGCACAATCTCTCCCTCTTCCAGCCGAAAGTGGTCCAACCAGCGATCCTGCCGGGGATGATACAAGCGGCAGACCTCATCGGTTTCAAAGCCGAAACCAGCGATGTCGGAGCCTTTCCAAGCATTGCAGCGGATGCACGCAAGGGCTAGGTTTTCGTGGGAAGAACTTCCACCATGCTTTCGGCTAACGATATGGTCGATTTGATGGGGCGTAAACGAGTCGTCTGCGTGAAGCAGGCAGTACTCGCATCGGCGGCCGGCACGTTGCGTGACGAGCAGTCGGGTAGCCGCCGAAATTTCATCGGCCATGATCGATCATGACTGCAGGCGAACCTGGGCCCGTGCCTTGGCCATGATCATCAAATGTTCAAGACGCAGATATTCCTCTAGCTCTTCTTCCTCTTCTGGTGTAGCCTTCGATTCCGCCCGAAGGCCAACGAGGTCTCGCACACGAATCTGAGCCTCTTCTGACGGACGAAAGCGGGAAATAGACTCGGCAGTGGTTCCCGCAGCCAGAAAATCGAGAATTTCATCCACCGCCTGATTCAGCGTCGTCATCCTGGCTTTATCATACCCTTTGTTTTGACTGAGACATTCTGCGCTGATAACGAACAGGCCCCTCTGACGCTAGCTTACGGCTCCCGCCGAACCGGGGATGACCCGGAGGAGGTCATCGCTCACGATGGATGGGCACCAGAACCGTTCGATGTGTTCGATGACGAGTTCGGTGCCCCGGGTGTGGCTGACGTAGGGGCGCTCGCGCGGGTCATACATGGCGTCGGTGAGGTCTCGCACCAGGGCCACCTGGAAGCCGAGCCGTGTGAACTGGCGGGCGCCAAAGCCACGGTTCAGGATGCAGATGTTGGTGTGCACTCCCATGAGGGCGATGTTGGTGATTCCTTCCTGCCGGCAAAAGTTGTAAATTTCCTGGCCGTTGTCGCTGACGCCGTCAAAGCCCAGGATGTCGATGGCGGGGTGTTGGCGGGTCCAGGGATAGGGGCCTGTCCAGGTCTTGACGATGGGGTCATCGCAGGGGCTGCGCGTATCGTCGATGGGAAAAGCCTTCTCTTCGGCCGAGTCGCGCGGGCAGCGATTCAAGAGGGGGAACGGTGAGGAAGCCGTTGGCGCCTCCTTCATGCGCTGGCGGTAGGGCGTGCCCTCGTAGAACTTCATGGTGTCACTGGGGGCGTGGATGATCATGACGCCGTGGCCGCGCGCGGCGCTGAGCACCTGATTCATGCGCGGAGCCATCAGGGCGACGCGCTGCGCGGACAGGGCGCAGGTGTGGGTGTCCCACATGTCGCAGATGATGATGGCGGTGCGGGCCGTTTCCCAGCGGGCGGTCTGTTCGGCAACGCGAAGTTTGCCGCCCGGCGCTTCGCGCCGCCGGGTGCGCAGTTGGAGCGCCCCCGGCACCTTCGGGCGATTTGGCAACCTGGCCGGGGGCGCCTGGGCGTTGGAGGCCAGGGCGCCCAGCAGGGCAGTGGTGAAAACGCGCCGTTGCATGATCTAGAAGATGTACCGGAGCGTGTACTGCATTTCGCGACCACGATTCTGATTGGCCTGCGCGGTGGAGCGGCCAAAGAGGGGGTTGGCGATGGCGGTGACCGGATTGGCCCACATGAGACTGTTGGTGAGGTTGTAGGCTTCAAACCGGCATTCGATCTTCTTGCTCTCCGTGATGTTGAAGAACTTTGAGAGGGTGCCGTCGAGGTTCCAGAACACCGGGCCGTTGACACCATCGTACTGATAGGGGTTGGTGCGCGGCGTGAACGGTGTGGGGATGCGGAAGGCATCGGTGTTGAACCAGCGGGAAGGGCCGGGATTGGCGATCTTGGGATCGCCCAGGATGTCGGCCTGCGGGAAGCGGATGAATTCGCCGGAGCGGAAGGTGTAGATGCCGCTGATCTGCCAGCCGCCGAGGGCGGCATTCAGCACGGGGTGCATGTTGGAGCCGACCTTGCGGCCCTTGCCCACCGGGAAGTCGTAGGTACCGGCGCCGGTGAAGCGGTGGCGTGCGTTATTCGAGCCGAGCCAGAAGACCTGATTGACATACTGCTGCAGATCATTGAAGAACGCCTCATTGCGCTCCTGGTTGTAGTTGTACGCAATGAGCAGGCTGGCGCCAGCTGTGTAGGAACGCTGAAGCCGCAGTTGAAGCGCCTGATAACGCGAGCGCCAATCGCCGACGTTATTCACTGTGAGGCTGCCGTAGTGAGGATACGGGCGGAGCAGGCTGCCGCGGGTGACCTGGACGGCGTTCCGCTGCACGCCGGGGAACTGCGCCGGAGTGAGGTAGTTGCGGAAGGGGTTGGGGATGTTCTGCGACAACTGGGCCTTGTAGGTATAGGCCAGATTCGGGTCCGCCATGTTGAGGTCGATGTTGTGGGGCACATTTCGGCCGAAGTTGAGGAACCAGGTGGCATCCAGTTTCAACTGCCCGAAGATCTCACGCATGATGGTGAAATTGATTCGGTCATTGATCTGGGCCCTGTAATCCTGGCTGGCCCAATTCGCCGGATTGCCAACGTTGGTGAAGGCGCCGAGAGACTTCGCCACCGGCTGCTGGAGCGGATTGCGGTCATTGGGGAACGGATTGGAAAGCGCCGCCTGCGGCCGTCCTTCGATGTTGGGCAGGGGCGTGGTGGTCTGGTTAAAGCCGGGACACCAGGTGCAGCGTGACAAGGTGTTGGCGACGGTGGAAATGGGAACGACGTAGCGGGCAGCTCCGATATTGATCGCCGTGCGGTCATTGACGCGGAACGCGAGGCCGATACGTGGAAGGAGGATGTTCTTCTGGGTGGTCCACGGCTTGCGATTCTGGGCGTCGGTGAAGACCCACTGGCCGTTCCATTTGGGCTGGGAAAGCGAGAGGAGGTCTGCCGGGATGACAGGCGGAGAACGGCGGATGGCCTCGTTCGGAGCGTTGGTGTCGAGGTAGCGCGAATAGATGTCCTGTTCGTCGTAGGGGCCGGACTCCCATTCGTACCGCAGGCCGAGATTGAGCGTCAGGCGGCGGCTCAGCTTGTAGTCATCGTGGAAGAACAGGCCCAGGAACGGGATGGGCTGGGTCTGGAACGGCACGCCGGTGGCGTTCGAGCGTTCGTCGATCGTGCCCAGCAGGAATGAGGCGTGGGCATCCCCAAAGCGCGCGGTATCCGGACGCAGGTACGTGTCGGCGGTGGTGTCCGGATAGAAATTGAAGTTCATCAGGTTGGGGAAGGTGCCGACGCCGACGTGATAGCGGTACTCGGCGCCCGCCTTGATGTAGTGCTTGCCCCTGTTTTGCGACATCTTGCCGCTGAATGCCCAGTGGCGTGGATGCTGGAACCAGTAGCTGCCCTTGCCGTAGCCGGCCGTTGTGGCGCCGTTGATGCCGATGTAGGGGTAATAGATGAGCGGCATGCCCTTGACGTAGGGGGTGTACCAGGCGTTGCCGGGCCAGAAGTCGGCGAGGCCCTTCTCGCCAACGGCGGCGGCGGGCGCCGAGTAGTCATCTTCCAGAGAGGAGAAGCTGCCGCGGAAGTTGAAGATGGTATTCGGGGACATGGTGTACACCATGTCGCCAGCCACGTTGCGCGAGTTCATGATGCCGCCGTTGTCGTTCGGCATGGCGCGCGAGTTGTTGGGCGTGTAGTTGTCCTGGTCAAGGACCGTCTTGAAGCGGGAGAAGCGGCCGAAGACCTTGAGCTTGTCGCTCACGTTCCAGTCGGTGCGATTGGAGAAGTTCCAGTTCTTCATGGGCCAGGCGTAGGAGGCCTTGAAGTTGTTTGAACCTGCCAGATCGTCCCCGGGATTGTTGGGTCCCCAGAAGTCCTGGGCGACGCGCCGGGAGGTGGGATCGATGCGGCTGGCCGGGATGATGTTGCCGGCGAACGGTGTTCGAGACGCGCTGTTGGTGGCCACGTTGAGAACGGTGGTGGTGGGATCGAAAATGGCACGAAGTCCGCCGGCGCGGTTGAGGGATCTTGAGAAGTCGCCGGTGCGTTCCAGGTCGGTGGCAACGGTGCGCAGGGCATCGCGAGGTTCCTTGGTGCGCCAGCCTTCATAGGTTGTGAAGGTGAAGAGGCGGTTCTTGCGAACGGGCCCGCCGATGGTTCCGCCCCAGATGTGGTTCTTGATGAAGTTGGGCGTGCGGGTGATGGGATTCTGCATGGCGTTGAACCGGGGATTGCGCCCAAAGTAGTAGCCGGTTCCATGAATATCATTCGTGCCGGACTTCATGGCCACCGAAAGAATGCCGCCAGCCGAGTGGCCGAACTCGGCATCGACGGAGTTCTGTTGCACGCTGAACTCCTGAACCGCATCCATCGGGGGAGCGTAGGAGCCTTTCGGCCCAATCTGGGTGGGCGCGCCATCGAGCAGCAGGTCATTCTTGGTGGTGGTGTTGCCGCCGACGTCCATCTGGGAGGAAGACCACATGAAGAACGGGTTGCGCTCGGCGCCGTAGCGGTTGACGACGGCGGGGTCCAGTAGCGCGAGCGTGAAGGGGTTTCTCGCCTTGACCGGGAGGTCCATCAGCATCTTCCGGTCGACGGTGAGTTCGCGTGTGGAGGTATTGAACTGAAGGGTCACGGCCTGAGCGCTGACGGTGACGGTTTCCACCATCGAGCCTGGCCGCAGCGAGAAGTTGGCGGTGACATCAGCCCGGGTTTGCACCAGGACGTTCTCCTGCACCTGCCGGGCGAATCCCTGCAACTCCGCGGAGACGGTGTAGGTGCCGGGCTCCACGTTGTCGAACAGGTACGCTCCGTTCACACCGGTGTCACGGACGGCGGAGATGCCGGTGTTGATGTTGCGAATGGTCACCTTGGCGCCGACGATGGTGGCATCGCTTGAATCGGTGACGATGCCCTGAATCTTGGCCCGGTAATCCTGCGCGAAAGTGAGGGAAGCGGCGGCGGCAAAAAGCGCCAGGCGAGCGGTCATGAGCAAACAACCTCCGCCAGTTATGGTATACCCCTGAATCGTTCTTTGCACGCGGTGGCCTGCGGGTGTCAGGCGGGTGCGCACCATGAACAGGCGAAAAGGCTTCCGATTGTGAACCGCGCGGTGAATCAGGGGCGGTTCACGGGTGCCGGGCCGATTCGTTGTCAGAAGATGATCTTTAGCCCGAATTGCAAATTGCGCGCCCGCCCGGCGGTGGTGATACGGCCGAAGTTGACGTTGCCGACCTCCGAACTCGGCGCACCGAAACTCGGCGTGTTGAACAGGTTGAACGCTTCGAAACGAAACTGTGCGTTGACGCGCTCGGTGAGCGCAAAGCGCTTGAACGACGCAAAGTCGAAGTTCACCAAGCCGGGCTGCTCGAGAACATTGCGGGCGGCGTTGCCATACGTGAGCGGCGCGTTCGGCGCGAACGCCGCCGTGTTGAAGAAGCGGTTGAGCGTACGCTCGCCGCGCGCCAGGCGCCAATCGCCGATGATGTTCGGCCGATTGGGGTCGCCCGTGTTGGCGTTGTCGCCGCGGACCGTGAGCCCCTGCGGCTGCCCCGACGCGAGCGTCGTGATACCGCCCACCGACCAGCCGCCCAACACCACGTTGGCCACGCCCTTCATCGACGATCCGAAGCGCCGGCCCTGGCCGAAAGGCAACTCGTACTGATAACTGCCGACGAAGCGATGCGCCAAGTGCTGGTCGTCGAGGGATTTTTCGAGCCGCCGGTTCAGCGGATTCTGGAAACCCTGCGGCGTGCCGGGCGGGCCGCCCGCCGCCGAGAAGCCGCCCGTGTCGCCGATGGTCTTCGAGAACGTGTAACCAGCCAGGAAGCCGAGGCCCGAGGAGAAGCGCTTCTCGAGGCGCGTCTGCATCGAGTGGAACTGCGAGTTGCCGAACCAATCGTGCCGGTCGACGATCGCCAGCGGGCGCACCACGAAGCTGCTTCCGGGGTAGATCAATGAACCGAAGCGCCGCCGGCTGTTGATGTTGCCGGCGCCCGGCGGTGCGTAGTTCGCGTTCCAGCGTGTCGGCAGGTGCACGGATTTGGCAGCGTAGTAGCCGATCTCCCACACCAGGTCCTTCGCGACCTGGCGCTGGATGTTGAGATTCCATTGCATCGCCGTCGGCCACTTAGGATTCGTCTGGAATGACGACAGGCGCAGGTTGGTCACGTTCCGCGGGTTGAGCGAGCCGGCGGGCACGCCGTCCTGCAGAAGGAAACCCGGGGTGATCGAGTCCGTCAGCAGACGCACGCTGATGGTGTTCGGCGGATTTCCCAGCATGAAGCGGCCCCCGCCCGTGCCCTCGTAGTTGCCAACGAAGAGTCCGAAGGCGCCGCGGATGACGGTCTTGCCCGTGGCGGAGTAGGCGAACCCGAGACGCGGGGCGAAGTTGTTCCGGTCGTCGCGGATCAGCGCGCGGGAGAAACGCGATCCGGCCTGAGCGACGACGATCGGCTTGATCTCGCCGGCGGCATCGATGTCGTAGTTCGACAGCATGTCGCGCGTCTCCACCCAATTGCCGTTGAACTCGTAGCGCAGGCCGAGCGAGAGGGACAGCTTCGACGTCGCGCGCCATTCGTCCTGCGCGTAGAAGTGGCGGAACGGGCTGCGCAGATTGGAGTAAACGGGATTGGCGATATCGGTTTGGTTGGACATGCCGAGCAGGAAGTCGGCCGTGGGGTTGCCGCCACTGTTGTTCAGCGAGTTGCGCGTGAAGTTGCCATTGAAGGCGAACACGCCCAGCCCTTCCTTCGGGTTGGTGATGAAGGCTTGCAGCCAGGAAAGATTGGCGCCGAACTTGAAGGAGTGCGCGCCCGCGACGAAGGTGGTGTCGCTGACGAACTGCCGGGTCTGCGAATCGTTGAGGTTCGGGAGGTTGGGGCCGATGCCGAGGCCGGTGACGTCGGCGATGTTGAAGCGGGGCGCGCCGGGCGTGAGGTTGTCGACGCCGCGAAGACCGAGCGTGGCGTTGGCGTTGGTCTCGGTGGCGGGCTGTTCGTTGGTGAAGAGGCGATTCCAGCCGAGGCGCGAGGTGGTGAGCAAGCGAGGCGACCAGGTATGGCTCCAGGCGACGCCCATGTTGGTGCCGGTGTTGCTGAAGTCGGTGGAGTCCGAGCCGAAGCCGGGCGGCGGCAGACCGGGCGAGGCGGGCTCGAAGAGGCCCTGACGGCTGTAGCGGAAATAGACGGTGTCGCTGGCGTTGATGGTGTGGTCGATCCGGATGTCGCCGCGGCCGACATCAGCATTGTTGGGCGGGTTCGAGAGATAGTTCTGAGTCAGGTTCGCGTTCTGCGGGGCCGGGTACCAGCCGAGGGCTTGCCGGGCAATGCGGTCGAAGCGGTTACCGGGAATGCGATTGTCGGGGAACGGCGCGCGGGCCCGGGTGGAGGCGGAGTACGTGGCCGGGTCGTGCACGATGTTGCGGAACTCTCCGAAATCACCGGCGCGCATGCGGAGCGTGGGGATGGTGTTGTTCGCCGTGCGCGATTCACGGATGTCGGTCCACTCATAGTCTCCGAAGAAGAACGTCCTGTTGCGGATGATGGGGCCGCCGAAGGAGAACCCGTATTGATTGCGCTTGAAGGGCGGGCGCTTCGAGGCCGGCGAATCAAAGAAGTTCTTGGCGTCGAGTTTGTCATTGCGAAGGAACTCGAAGGCGGTGCCATGAAAGCCGTTGGACCCGGATTTGATGGTGGCGTTGACGACGGCGCCGGTGGCCCGGCCGTACTCGGCGGAGAAGGAGTTGGTGGAGATCTTGAACTCCTGAATGGCGTCGACGGAGGGTTGGACGGTTTCGGCCTGGCGTCCTTGCGCCGCGAGTTGAACATTGTTGTTGTCGATGCCGTCGAGCATGAAGTTGTTCTGCGGAGCGCGCTGGCCAGCGGCGCTGAACGTGCTGAAGCGGGCGCCGTTCGACGTTTCCACCGCGCCGACGGAAAGCAGGGCGAGTTGGACATAGTTGCGGCCATTCAGCGGCATGTCGACAATGCGTTTGTTGTTGATCACCTGGCCCTGGGTGGCGTCGGAGGTGGACAGCAGCGGAGCGTCGGCGGTAACGTCGACGGTTTCGCTGGTGGCGCCGAGTTCGAGCGCGAGATCGAGTTGGGCGGTTTGCTGAATCTCGAGGACGACACCTGAGCGGACGGCGCGCTTGAAGCCCTCGGCCTGCGCCTCGACGCGGTACTCACCGATGCGGAGTGGCAGGGAGACGTAGCGGCCTTCCGCGTCGGTGTTGACGGCGGAGCGGGCGCCGGTGGCGACATGGATGAAGTTGACGCGGGCGCTGGCGACGCTGGCGCCCGAAGGATCGGTGACGACGCCATGGAGGCGGGCGGATTCGGCCTGGGCGAAACCGACGAGCGGAGTGAGCGTCAGTAACAGGAGGCGCGCATTCATGCGTGCATTATCTCATCCGAACGCGCGAACCCGGCTTGCGGCTCCGCTCCGGCGTGGCTCCGTCTGGCACGTGTTCCGCAGGATTTCCGGGAGGATGCCCTACAGGCGGCTCAACCAACGGAGCGCCGGATCGTTGGTCGCCCGCATTCGCTGCGTGAGAACCGCCCGAAGGCTCGCGGCAAGCTGTTGGCGTTCAGAAATCAGGTTGTTTGTCTCGCCCGGGTCCCGGTCGAACTCGTACAACGCCTGCTTGCCGGATTCCCAGACGATCAGCTTGTGCGTCCGGGAACGCACCACCCGATAGGGTTCCACGGCCTGGCGCGTGGCCAGACCCTCAGGCCGTCCATCATTCCAGACCGCGAAAGAGTGTTGACGCCGCGACGACCGTCCGGTCAACTCCGGGCGCAGGGTGCTGCCGCTGAGCGCATAAGCCGGACGCACTCCCGCGTAGTCGAGCAGCGTCGCCGGCACATCGATACTCGCCACGGGGCTGTTGCTCTTGCCACGCGCTTTGACCACTCCGCCGGAGACGATGTACGGCACGCGCAGGGACTCCTCCCAAGGATGCACCTTGCCGTCCAGTCCCTTGGTGCCGCAAAGGAATCCGTTGTCGCCGAGGAACACGACCAGGGTGTTCTCCCACTGGCCCGCCTGTTCAATCGACTCGATCACGCGGCCCAGATGAGCGTCCAGGTGTGAGATGACCGCGTAATACGTGGACCAGTCGAACTCCGTGGCGTCCTTGGGATGCACGGGCGGCGGCTGGGGACTCCTGGGCCGGAAGCCATCCACAACCGTGTAAGGAGTGTGCGGCGCGTTGTAGGCCAGCCACAACAGGTAAGGCTGAGTGGCCCCACGAATCACGTCGATCGCCGTATTGGAGAACAACTCCGTAATGTGGCCGGGAACGGCCTCGTCCTTGCCATCCAAACCACGCCGCAGCTCCGGATCGATGTACTTGCTGTTGCCGCCGCGCAACCACAGCGGCGCGTGTGAAAATCCACAGGCCGCGGGCGGGTTGGTGATGTGCCACTTGCCGACAAGGTGCGTGGCGTATCCGGCGCGGCGAAGCTGCTCCACCACGGTGGGCCCAAGATCGGGCTTGAAGGCCTTGAAACCGTTCGACATCAGGCCGGACTGATACGTCTCGAGCCCGGAGAGCAGAATGCCGCGGCTGGGGCAGCACTGCGACGTGCTGACAATGCCGTGCGTGAAGTTCACGCCCCGTGACGCCAGCCGATCCAGATTCGGGGTGGCGATGTGCGGATTCCCGGCCGCACCCAGGCACTGATAGTGATGGTCATCCGAGGAGATGATGATCAGGTTGGGCCGCGGCGCCGCGGCCGCGAGAGAAGCGAGAAGCTGCCGGCGAGTCAACATAGTAAATTCCTCTTGCCCCCATGCAGGAGCCATTCGAGATCGTGGCGGTGAGACGTCACTGCGCCCACTCGGCCTTCGGTAGCGGCAGATGCATACTTTCCACCTTGCGCGCCGGGATGAAGGCGCGAACGGGCGCCGCGGTCCGCACCTGCTCCAACCAGAACACGCCGTCGAAGTTACTGCTATTGCCGCGCGTGCCCAAAAAATCGATGTCGCCGTCCTTATCCAGATCGAATGCGACGAATCCGTCGTGCATGCCGCGCTTGGTGCGAACGATGTCGTGGCGGACCCATGCTCCGGCGGGATTCCCTGGGTTTTCAAACCAGGCGATCCGGCCGGCAACGCTCTCCGAGGTAACGCCGTCCCCATCTCGGTCCCGCGGATAGCCCGAGTAGGCGCCGGTGATCACGTCGATGTTCCCGTCACCGTTGATATCGGCGATCTGGATTCCCGTGGGCGCATCCGGAGCGATGCCGCCGATGTTGTGCCGCCGCCACGGATGATTGAGATCCGCGGGCTGCTCGATCCACAATACATTGGGTTTGTCGCACAGCACGATGTCCAGCCGTCCGTCTCCGTTCATGTCGTGAAAGGCGGCCATGAATGCGGTGAGCCGTCCCCCGCCCTCGACTTCCATCTTCCGCTCGCGGAACGCGGGCTTTACGCCGCCCAGGTTTTCATACCACCAGGCTCGCTGCTCGAACCGGCTGCCAACCAGCACATCCAAGTCGCCGTCGCCGTCCAGGTCTACCGGCTGGGCATTGACCGGGATCTTCGTCCGGCCAAGCACATGCTCGGTCCAGCCCTTGGGCCGCAGCGGATTTGATGGCGGCTCGATCCAGGAGATTCCCTTGAGGGGATGATCCTTCCCCTGCAGATCCCCGGGCTTGATCACAGGATTCTGTTCACCTTTGTTGGCCGTGACCACTTCCATCCGGCCGTCCCCATTCAGGTCGGCGAAGAACACGCGGATGAAGGAGCCGCGACCCTGGAAGTTCGCGGGAATCACGCGCTCCCACCTTCGGGCGCGCGCATCTCTGCCCGGATTCTGCAGATAGATCAGATGCGCCAATTCGCAAGCCACGATCACATCGGGGTAGCCGTCGGCATTGAGGTCAGCCACGGCCACATCCTCGGCAGCTTTGGCTTCGGCGCCCTCGGCCAGGGTGATCAGTTCCCATTGGTCCGGGCTGGGCGAGCCGAACGCAATCCGAACATGGCCGCTGTCTTCATGGACGGTGACGAAATCTTTGTGGCCATCCTTGTCGAAGTCGGCCATCTGGATGCCGTCCCCGCCCCGGACCGCGACGCCACCGTTGATCGCCTCGTTGTCGATGAGGTGTTCCTTCCAGGAAATGTACTGCCCCTGTGGGGTCCTGGCCCGGGACAGAGTCTCGGCCACCACCGGCGGGCCGCCGCTGCCACGTTCCGGGACTGCACCGCATGAGGCAAGCAACAGCAGGGACATGCATCGAAGACTGTTTATCAAAAGCGCAAAGGCCGCTCCGGCGCGGCTCCAGACGTCCAGGAACGAGCGACTTAACGGAGAGCCGGTGCGAGTCCGTCTTGCGCGGTTTATCAGAAGATCACCTTCATGCCGAATTGCATGATCCGCGGCCCGGTGACGGTGTTGATCCGTCCGAAGGCCGGCGAGATCAGGTTCACGACGGGATCCCCCAGGTTGGCATGATTCAGCGCGTTGAACAGTTCCCAGCGGAACTGCAGGCTGAAGCGCTCGGTCAGCTTCGTGTTCTTGAACAACGCCAGATCCAGGTTGTACTGGCCGGTTCCGTAGACGAGGTTCCGCTGCGAGTTGCCGAACTGGCCCAGCGCGGGAGCCGCGAACACGGAGGTGTCGAAGTATCGAGCCTGCTGCTGATTGAAGCTGCGGCCCGAGGCGAGGCGCCAGTCGCCGGTGACATCGGCGCGCTGGTTGCCGCCGCCCTGCAACGCCCGGTCGTTGCCCGGAATCACGGTGAGGGGCCCGCCGCTGAGTACTGTCACGATTCCATTGGCCTGCCACCCCTGGGTGAGCCGCGAAAGCGGTCCTGACTTCAGCGGCATCGGGATGGAAGCGAGGAAGGACGTGACAAAGTTGTGCCTCCGGTCGAAATCCGACGGTCCGCGATCGGCACGAATGTTGCGCCGATCCTGAATGAGCCCGACCGCACGATCCACCGACTGCAGGTCCAGCGACTTCGACCAGGTGTAGTTGGCCATCATGAACAACCCTTTGACGAAGCGGCGGTTGAAGCTGAGTTGCAAGGAGTGATAGCTCGAAGTGCCGGTGGTAGCGGCCGCCACAATGCTCTGAAAATCACGGAAAGGCCGGCGCGCGTCGATGTTTGCCGTGGTGGAGGAGCCGGGCACGAAAACCGCCTGATTATCCTCGTAGTTGATGTGAAGCTTGGTTCCCTTGGAGCCCACGTAGGCAGCGGTCACGACGTTCCCGGCGCCGATTTCGCGCTGGAGCGTGAAGTTCCACTGCTGCACGTACGGAGTGGAGTTGTCGAACGGAAAGTAGCGCCCGATCGTCGTGGGCGTAACGAAACGGTACGCGCGACGCTCCTCCGAGGAGGTTGGCGGACGGAACGGGAACGGATCGCCTCCCGGAAACCCGCTCCAGGGATTCTCAAAGCTCGCCGGGTCGTTGATGCGGATGCGGAGTACGAAGGGCTGGTTGATTTGCGCTTCGTTGAGGAGGAAGCCGCGGGAGGTGTTATAGAACATCCCGTAGCCGGCGCGGACACTGGTTTTCGAGTTCGGGCCGAAGGGCAGCCAGGCGAAGCCGACGCGAGGAGCGAAGTTGTTCCAGTCCGAAGGGATCGTCGCGCGGGGAATGCCAGGGTCGTTCGGATACAGCAATCCCGGAGGCGCGTTCGGATAGATGGTGGATCGTTGGCCGGGCTGAAAAGCCACCATCTCGTTGTTGGCGTCCGAAATGGCAAAGTTGGGCTCCCATCGCAGTCCCAGATTCAACGTGAGGGTACGCGCCACCTTCCAGTCGTCCTGAAAGAAGTAGCCGGTGGTCGAATAACGGTTGCCGGAGCGCAGCAAGGACTGTTGCGTGAAATTTGCCGGTAGTCCGAGGAGGTAGTCGGCATAGCCGTTGCCGGCCCGCAACCCGCTCCAGTTGAACGTCTGCCCGTCCGATTCGTTGCTCGCCTCCCGGTCGGCGATGTTGTAGGCATACTCGCCGCCGAACTTGATCAGGTGTCCGCCGCTGGTCCAGGTGAACGTATTGCGAACCTCGTGCGAATGGGGGTCGAAGCCGACGTAGTTTTCGCCAGTGATCGAATAGTCCGGGATTTCCATTTTGGGTCTCCCGGACCCCGACAGTGTACATCAACGCCTCACTCCCGTGCCGGATTTGATCAGAATCCCCTTTCCGAGGGCGGGCCAGTGCCTGCGGATGGCTTCTTTCGACCATCGCACAAAAACGAAAACTGACAACATGCCTGTTTCCAGCAGTTCTTTCGACACCTCTCCC
>Ga0194132_10005170_pt1 | contig 21443 bp, 18 predicted proteins | sample TA2KigOf80mmetaG_FD_148612 | JGI IMG/M metagenome (GOLD analysis project Ga0194132, IMG submission 148612) | Freshwater microbial communities from Lake Tanganyika, Tanzania - TA2015054 Kigoma Offshore 80m | ecosystem: Environmental > Aquatic > Freshwater > Lake | place: Tanzania: Lake... | reverse complement strand
TCAGCCGGAAGGTTGGATCCTGCGAGAGCCGCTCGGCATCGTTGACATCCTCGTAGCCGGCAATCCGGCTGTAGACGGACTGGCGCAGTAGGTCCGCCAGCGGAAGCTGGGTATTCTTGCCGCGCCGTGAGTCAGTCAGGTGTTGGGCAATGAGAGCACCGAAGCCCAGCCGTTCATCCAACTCACGCACCAGGATCAGACCACCATCGGAAGTAACGCGCGATCCCTGGAAGTCGATCTTGAGAAGGCCGTTGAACGAGAGCTGAAAGGGCTGGTTTTGTTTGTCACCCATTGGGTGCTGTCCTCCGCAGGGGTCTTCGCTGCCTTCAAACCCCTATCGATATTGATGCGGACGAGCATCCAGGAGATTCGCACGCGCGGCTCAAAACGGAAATGTGGGGTAAACTGCCAGCTTTGCTCCAGGTCGCCTTTCTGCCCGAAGACGATTCGCAGGATGCTCGACACCCGGTATCGCACGGAGAACAAGGCATTCTCGCTGGCATCCGGGTCGGTCCAGGACCCCACACGCACGGGCACGCCCCAGAACAACTCCACATCGAAGCGCGAGGCCGCCCGAGGCAGCGGTGGATCGTCGCCGCCGCCATGCAGACGCATCACCCGCAGCGGCGAATCGGGGACGGCGAAGCTCACCAGGGAAACCTGGCCGAGACCGGGCACCAGCCCGCGCAGAAACTCGCGGGTCAGGGGCGCCGAGACGGTCACCAGGGTCGAGCCGCGCGCCACGCGGGCCCAGGCATAAAGCATCTGATCACGCACCACGATGCCGCTGGCATTGCCCCAGGCGGTGGGCGGCGGCGCTACGCTGGTGTCCGGCGGATACCGGAACGGCTGCCGGCCTTCAACCAGCACCGTGAGGCCGGGAAAACGGTCCTCTGTCAGACTCCCCTCTTCAAGCAGTGCCTCACGCCGCGCCGGAGCCGCCTTGGCGATGCTGCCCGCCAGCCACGCCAGATCGTTCACGCGGCGGTCGAACTCGCCGGTGATCAGATGCACCGCCGTCTGCCCGGTCATCTCCCAGGTGGCAAGAACCGCCAGCACGGACAGCAGCAGAATGGGCACCACCGCGATAAACGCATACACCACAATCAGCCGGTTGCGCAGCCGCCAGATGGCCTGCCGGATGCCGATCCGCGCGTACTTCAGTGCAACCGCGCCCGCCGTGATCACAAACGCCGCGTTCACCAGCGTCGAAATCACCACGCCCGCGCGCAGCCATGGCATGACCAGCACACCCGCCAGCAGCGCGAGCGCTGTGCCCTCAAGCCAGCCGATGTGTTGCCGTAACGTCAAGACAAAAGCCCTGCCGGATCAGGTTAGCGTGGAGAAACGCGCGTGTGCGAAATGGCCGGCACGGCTTCGTCCTGCCGCTCGCGGCTCTGCGGCGCCTGCAGGTAGTGCCTGGTCAGCCCGTCCCGCAAAAGAGACATGGCGGTTGCCGGGTCATCGGCGAACTCGAACAGGCTCAGGTCCGATTCCGAGATCATGCCGGTTTCCACCAACGCATCGAAGTTCAGGATCTTCTTCCAGAAACTGGTGCCGTAAAGCACCGTGACAATCTTCTTTTCGATCTTCTGCGTCTGCGTCAGCGTCAGGATCTCACTCAGCTCATCCAGCGTTCCGAAGCCCCCCGGAAACACCACCAGGGCCTTGGCCAGGTACGCGAACCAGAACTTGCGCATGAAGAAGTAGTGGAACTCGAAGGATAGATCGTCGGTGATGTAGGGGTTCGGAAACTGCTCGAACGGCAGGCCGATGTTCAGGCCAATCGATTTCCCCCCCGCGTCCGAGGCGCCGCGATTGGCCGCTTCCATGATGCCGGGGCCGCCGCCAGTGCACACCACGAAACGCCGGGTGGTATGTTCCAGCCCTTCGCTCCATTCGGTCACCTGCCGTGCCAGTTCCCGTGCTTCGCTGTAATAGCGCGCCAGGGGACCCTCTTCCGTGATCCGAGCCGAGCCGAAGAACACAATGGTGTCCCGGACACGCTCACGCCGGAACTGGAACAGCGGTTGCAGATACTCCGAGAGGATCCTCAACGAGCGTGAATTGGGGCTCGCCAGGAAGTCTTCGTTTCGATATGCCAGAGGACTACGTTTCATCGTTTCCTGCTTCATCGCCTGCTGATTTCCCCTTCCCTTCAAGCTCGGCGAGACGTTTCTCCAATTGTCGCACCGTCCTCTGCATCTCACCCAGCCTGGGAAACGCGGTGATGGCGCGCCGCCAATCCCGGTAGTCGAATGCCGGTGATCCCGAAACGATCGATCCCGCCGGCACATCACCGCCAATGCCGCTCTGCGCGTACACCACCACGTTGTCGTGAATCGTCAAATGCCCGGAAATGCCCGCCTGTCCGGCCAGCAGCACGTTGCGTCCCAGAATGCTGGACCCCGCCAGCCCCGCCTGGGCGCAGATGATGTTGTCCTCGCCCACCACGCAGGCATGGCCCACCTGAACCAGACTGTCGATCTTGGCGCCCCGCCGCACCCTCGTTTCACCCACCGTCGCGCGGTCGATCGATGTGAGGCTCTGGATCTCCACATCGTCCTCAACCACCGTCACGCCGGACTGCACGATCTTCCGGTGCCGGCCCACCGCGTCCTTGGCGAAACCGAAGCCGTCGCCGCCCACCACCACACCATTCTGCAAGGTGACTCGATCGCCCACCCGGCAATACTCGCGGACAACGGCATGGGAGTGCGCCAGAAAGTCATCGCCGATTCGCGCGCCCTCGTAGATCACCACATGGGGATGGATCACAGCATTGCGTCCAATCACCACATCGCGGCCAATCGCCGCGAACGCGCCAATCGAAGCGTTCTCGCCGATCACCGCCCCCGGGCCGATCGAAGCCATCGGATGGATGCCCGGCTCAAGGCGCGGCGGCTGATAGAAAAGAGCCAAAGCCCGCGCGAAGTCCAGATACGGGTTGCGCGAAACCAGCGTGGCAATGGCATGATCCGTCACCGGCCGGGCCGCCAGAATCGCCGAGGCCCGCGTGTGGCGCACCTTGTGGGCGTACTTCGGATTCGCCAGAAACGTCAGTTGGCCGGGTTCGGCCTGTTCCATGCCGCAAACGCCAGTGATCTCAAGCGTCCCATCGCCATGAAGCTCGCAGCCCAGTTCACCCGCCAGATGCTCAAGCAGCATATTCTCTATTGTGGCTCTCCATGGTGGCTCTCCATTATGGCAGCCTCGCCTGCCGCGCCCGTGATCATTCAATGACCAAAGCTCACCGGCCGAGATGGGCCATCAGGTAGTCCGCCGCCTGTTGATACGCGCGCCGCGGCGCTTCCGCGTCCATGCCGCCCAATCCGTGCGTGCCGTCCGGAACGGTGACCAGTTCGTGCCGCGCGCCGCGCGCCCGCAGAGCATCGGCCATCAGCTTCGATTGCTCATAGGGAACATCCGTGTCCGCCGTGCCATGGATCAGAATCACCGGCGGATACGATGCGCTTACGTTCCACAGCGGGCAGTACGGCCGGAACCAGCCCTTTTCCCGCACCGGATCCCGTCCTGCCACCTGCTGGCACCACGTGCCTGTCTGGCGGGTGTGCAGGTAGAACCTGCCCCGCTGGCTGCCTTGCGGAGGCTCGGACAAGGGCGTTGTGCCCACGGCCGCGCGCGCCGTCTCTTCACCCACGCGCGGCTGCCGCAGGTAGAACGAGTCCGGCTTCGCGTACCAATCGGCCGTGATGTCGCCGTACCCCCAGAACGATGCCAGCGCCCGCGGTCTGGGGCTGAGAGTGAAGCCGGCCATCAGCGTGAGATAGCCGCCCGCGGATCCGCCCGCCACCGCGATTCGCTGGCGATCCAGCTTGAACCGCCGTGCGCCCTCCCCATGCAGCCAGCGCCAGAAGTCCCGCAGATCGCCGATGATGCCCGGCAGTTTGGTTTCCGGAGCAAGCCGGTAGTCGATCGAGATCAGCGCCGCGCCCGCTGCCAGAACATTCGCCAGGAACAGCTTCGGAATGCCGGTCCGCGAACCCTGGATCAACGCGCCGCCATGGATGTAGACCACGCATGGTTTCACCGTTTCTCCGGCCCCGTGGACATCCGCCTTGATCTCCAGGCCGTCCACGCGCTTGTACGTCACGGTGACCGGAACGGCGGCCGATTGTCCCAGCGCCGGGAACGCTGGCGTTGCGCCCACCAACAACCTCAGAAAGCCGCGCCGCGACCTCGTGTCAGAGGCCCATGGGGCAGTAGGAGAACAGGTTCTCAATCCCGTGCCCGGTGACCAGATAGTTGTCTTCAAGGCGGATTCCTCCCTGCAACTCGTCCAGGTAGATGCCAGGCTCCAGCGTAATGACGTCGCCCGGTTCAAAGATGTCATTGCCGCCGGGAATGATGCGCGGCGCTTCGTGGCCGTTGAAGCCGATACCGTGCCCGGCGTGATGCCAGAAGCTCTTGCGCGTCAGGGGATCATCATCCAGGAACGCCTTGATGCGGGCATAGACGTCGCGCGCGGCAACCCCGGGACGCACCAGGCTCTCTCCCAGGACCACCGCTTCCCGGACAAGCTCCCAGCCCCGGTGCTGCGCCGCCGTTGGCGCCCCCACGGCGAAAGTGCGGCAGGTGTCGCCCGCGTAAAGCGCCGGGGCAGGGAACAGATCCAGCACATAGAGGTCGCCGGGCGCGATCACGCGGTGCGTCGGCGCGCCACCTTCCCGCACGGATCGCAAGCCGCACGAGAAGTCACCTGGAAACGGCACCGGCCTGCCCGCCTCGCGCGTGATCGCCGCCGACATCGCGTTGTACACGTCGATCTCCGTCAGGCCAGGCGCAATCGTCGCGCGCGCCGTACGGTACGCCACGTCATTCAGCCGCAGCGCCGCCCGAATCTCCTCCACCTCGTCCGGCTCTTTCCTCTTTCGCAGCCGCAGCACCGCCCCTGTCGCGTCGGCCGCGCCGGAAAACTGATTGGCCACAAGGACACCGGTGCCCGAACACTCCACGGCGGGCGCGCGGCCCACAAGCCCGGCACTCCGCAACAGTTCCGCCGCATCGTGGTGCGGCTCGGTGATGGTGCGACTGATGGAATACGTCTCAAGCGGAATGAAGTCCGTTGCCGCCCCGGGTTCCGCGCCAGGGGCCACCAGCACCGCGCGCTCCTGCCCGGTGAACGCGAAGCACGCGGGCTGCCCGGCCGAAGCCAGAACGCCGGTGAAGTAGTAGACGGTCTTCGGATCGCCCGTGACAAACAGATCCCAGCCCGCCTCTTCCATGGCGGATCGCAGACGCCGCTGCCGCGCGCGGCAACCTTCCAGTGTGAGCATGACGAAAGATCAAGGTACCACTCCCCGGCCGCCCGTTTCGCAGGGACCAGCCGCCTAGGGCAGCTTCACCTGGATCTGGGCCGTGACGCCCGGCTTGAGAAACGGATCCGGATTGGTGAACTCCACCACGAACTCCCCGTCTCGCACCTCACTCACCTTGCCCGCCACCGGCTCCCCCAACTCCGCGATCAGAACCGCCACATCCATTCCCGGCTGCAAGCGTTTCAGCACCGGCGGATCAGCGGGAGTCACGACGTTGAGCTGCGAGACATCTTCCACAATCTGGAACAGGTCCCGCATGTCGCGCGTGATCTCTTCGCCGGCCTTGGCCCGGATCCCCACGATGAGCCCGGTCACGGGAGCATGTACCTCAGCCGAAAGCAGGTCGTTCTTCACCTTCTCCATCTCATCCGTCTTGTCGAGAAGCGTCTTTTTGGCTTCATCCAGCCGGCGTGCGGTCTCAGTCACACGGGCCGCGGCGGCCTGTGCGGCTTCGCCAAGCGTGGCCGATTCCGCCTTCGACGCCGTATACTCACGCTCTGCCTTCTCGAACTTGTTGCGCGCCGTGGCGCCCTCCCGGAACAGCATCTGTTCCCGCTGGTAGACGCGGGAGTTGCGGTCGAATTCCGATCGCGACCGCAAGGCGTCCGCTTCAGCCCTGGAGGCCTCCAGCCGGGCGGCGATCAGCGCCGCTTCCAGATTCGACACCCGTGTCTGGGCACGGTCCAGTTCATCCTTCGCCTCTTCTTCCGACGCGGCGAGAGGAGCGTTGCGAATCCGCGCCAGCAACTGGCCTTCCGCCACATCCTGGCCGTCTTCCACCTGCACGTCTTCCAGGGTGCCTTCCACCGGCGCTCCCACCAGGGTCACCGTGCGCGCCACCACCTTGCCCGGAAGGCTCAGGTCGCCCGTGGGCGCGGGCGCCGCAGCGGCCTGTGCCTGCGGGGCCTTTGGCGCCTGTGTGCGGCGCCAGTACTGCCAGACTCCGGCGCCCACGGAACCCAGCACCACGATTCCGGCCGCAAGGAGCCAAGTTCCCTTCACTCCCCGATGATACAGTATCGGAATCATGGAGCTTCTCCCGGCGCGATTGCCCGTTCTGGCCGCGCTTTTCGCACGTTTGGGCAACCTCACCTTCGGCGGCGGGGACCCAACCGTCGCCGCCCTTCACCGTGAACTGGCACGCCGCGGCTGGCTGACCGAAGAACAGTTCGCGCTCTACTTCAGCCTTTCCCGCGTCACCCCCGGCACCAACGTTCTGGCCTTCTGCGCGGCCACGGCCTGGAGCCTGCGAGGGTGGCTGGGCGCCGCCGTGGCCGTGGTGAGTGCCAGCGTCCCCGCGGCCCTGGCCGCCGTGTGGCTCACCATGGCGTCTTCCGCCGCGCTGCACCACGGTCTGGCCCGGGGAGCCATCCAGGGCGCTATGGCCGGGGCACTAGGGATGATGCTGGCCACACCGTTCCTGCTGCTGCGTCCGCGTCTGGCCTGGAATGCTCGCTTCGCACGCGGTCTCCTTATCGCCGCCGGAGCGGCGGCGGTATCCTACGCGAACTGGGCGGCGCCCGTATGGGTTCTGCTGGGCGCGGCGCTGCTCGGCTACCTGTGGAGGACCGGCGAGTGAACCTCTTCACTCTGTACCTCATTCTCACCAAGGCCACCCTCACCTCCTTCAGCGGCATGGGCTCGCTCCCCGTGATTCACCACGATCTGGTGGCCGGCGCCGGCGTTCTCACCCAGGAGCAGCTCAGCACAGCCATCGCCGCCGGCCAACTCGGCCCCGGCCCCAAAGGGCTCTACGTGGTCAACTGTGGTTACCTCGCTGCCGGCTGGCCCGGCGCGGCCGTGGGCTGGCTGGCCATGGTGACACCCGCCTTCCTGGTGATTCCGCTCGCCCGCTGGGTGGGACGGCGGGCCGAATTGCCGGCCGTCCGGCGCTCCATCGAAGCCGTCGTCTTCGCCGCCGCGGGCCTGATCTTTGCCGCTGCCCTTCCGCTGGCGCGACAGGCAGCCTCAACGCCCGTGGGCGTTCTCATCGCGGCCGCGGCGTTCCTGGCGGCGCTCACCACGCGGGCCGATGCGCTCTGGATCGCTCTGGGGGCGGTCTGCGCGGGGCTTGCCGGTTCGTGGTATTCCTAATCTCCATGCGGCTGTGTCTTTTCGCCTCTCTGATTGGCTGGGCTCTGCTTCCCTCCACGGTTCACGCCCAGGGCGGCAGCTACGTTCTGCGCGCTGCCCGCCTCTGGGACGGCCGCGCCGGGGAGATGCAGTCGCCAGGGGTGGTTGCCGTGGTCAACGGACGCATCACCGCCGTGGGCGGCAAACCGGAACTGTCCGCCGCGACCCAGGTAATCGATCTGGGTGACGCCACCCTCCTGCCCGGATTCATGGATGCCCACACTCATCTTTCGAGCGAGATCACCATGGACTCCCGTCAGGCCGCTCTCGACGGGCTTCAGCGCACCATCCCGGAAGTCGCCCTGCGCGCCACTGAGTACACCTCAAAGACTCTCCTTGCCGGCTTCACCACCGTCCGCGATCTCGGCGCCCAGGAGTTTGTCGACATCGCCCTGCGCAACGCCATCGCCGCCGGCAAAGTCATTGGGCCCCGCATGCTCGTCGCCACGCACTCCCTGGGCACCACCGGCGGCCACTGCGACACCAACGGCTTCCGCCCCGGCCTCTTTGGCCTGGAGCGCGGCGTCACTCGCGGCATCGGCAACTCGCCGGAGGAGTTCCGCGCCGCCGTCCGGCACAACGTGAAGTACGGTGCTGACCTCATCAAGACCTGCGCCACCGGCGGCGTACTCTCTCTCAACGACGATGTTCAGAATCCCCAGTTGACCCAGGCCGAACTCGATGCCCTTGTCGATCAGGCGCACTCCCTGGGCAAGCGCGCCGCCGCTCACGCCCATGGCAAGGAAGGCGCCAAACGGGCCATCCGTGCGGGCATCGATTCCATTGAACACGGCACCTTCATGGACGATGAAGCCCTTGAGATGATGAAGGCGCGCGGTGTCCACTACGTCCCCACTCTGATGGCCACCAAAGCCGGCCGCGAACGCCTGGACTCCGGCGCCGTCGCCGACCCGCGCGTGGTCAACAAAATGCGCCAGGCCATCGCCGCCATCGATGCCACCATCGAACGCGCCCTGGCCCGCGGCGTGCCCTTCGCCTTTGGCACCGATGCCGGCACGTATCCACACGGCCGTAACGGCGAGGAGTTCCACGAACTGGTCCGCCGAGGCATGAAGCCCGTGGACGCTCTGCGCGCGGCCACCTCGGTCAACGCCAGGCTGTTCGGCGTCGATGACCGCCTGGGAACGCTTGCTGCCGGCATGATCGCCGACATCGTGGCTGTGCCCGGGGATCCGCTGAAGGACATTCGGGTCACGGAGAAGGTGCTCTTTGTGATGAAGGAAGGCCGCGTTTTCAAGCGGCCCTGAGCCGGCTCAGTCCGCCGCCAGCGCCGCCCGGATCGCCGCCGTTTGCGCCTCGGACGAGGCCGGCATCGGGCTCCGCGGCTCTCCACCCCGGCGCCCCTGCAGCCGCATCGCCGTCTTCACGTTCGCCGGCAGGTTCTGGTCGAAGATCGCATCCCAAAGCCGCAGCAGGCGCCGGTGCAGCCGCAGCGCCGCCGGGTGATCCCCACGCTCCACCGCCTGCCACAGAGCCACGCAGGAAACCGGGTCCGCCGTGAGCACCGCCGCAATCGCTCCCTGGGCCCCCAGGGTGAAGGAAGGATAGAGCAGCGCATCGACGGCCGAGAAAATCCGCTTGTCCGGCCCTGTTTCGCCGCGTTCCTGAAGCGCCAGCAGATCGGCCAAGGCCTTCATGTCGGCGGCGCTCTGCTTCACGCCAATCACGCCATCGGACGCCCGCAGGATCCGCGCCAGCAGCGGCGGCAGCAGATAGGACCACGGCACCACGTTGTAGATGATCACCGGCAGCCCGGACTTCACGGCGATCCCGGCGAAAAAATCCACCATGGCCGCGTCCGAGGGCCGGAACACGTAATGCACCGGCGTCACCTGAAGCGCCGCCACCCCCAGGTCCGCCAGCGCGCGCCCGCGGCCAATCGCCGCCGCCGTGCTGTCGGCGATCACGCCGGCGATCACCGGCACGCGCCCGGCAGCCTCGGAAATCGCCGCCTGGACAATCCGCCGCAGTTCCCCGTCCGTCAGCGTGTGTCCCTCGCCGGTGCTTCCGCCCACCGCCAGCCCATGAACGCCCGCCGTTTCGATCATGTAGCGAACGTCCGCCCGTAGCACGTCCTCAAGAATCGCCCCGCCGGCGTCGAACGGCGTCACCAGCGGCGGAATGATGCCATGCAGATGCCCGTTCACCGCTTGCCCTCGCCGGCCAGAACCTGTTCCGTTACCCAGTCCGTCCACTGCGCGGACTCCCCGGTGGAGGCCAACGGCGCCACACCCAACACCGCATCCACGAAGTTCTCAATCAGCGGGTAATGCACATTGGCGTGGGTGGGAATCTGCTCGCTGCCGCCGGGCCAGACCAGCGGCGGCGACGAGAGGGGCGACAGGTCCATCTCACCGCGCGTGCCCACAATCCGGAACTCGTCCCGGGCCACCTCCGAATGCCACCGCACATCCACAATGCCGCGCAGGCCGCCCGAGTACTCAACCAGCACCGTGGCCGCATCCTCCACCGCCGTGCCATGGACCACGTTCGACGTCTGGCCGCACGCCCGGCGCGGCTGGCCAAACAGAAAGTTGAGGATGTCGATCCGGTGCGAGGCGATGTCGTACAGCGGTCCCCCGCCGGCCATGGCCGGATCAAGCAGCCAGCTCCGCGTGCCATCCGCGTCCGTGAACCAGCTATGGCAGGAGAGGTAGGCCTGCACCGGTTGGCCGATCACGCCTTCGGCCAGCAACTGCCGCGCGCGCAGCACTTTCGGAAAGTTCCGGCGGTAGTAGGCCACTCCCAGCAGCCGGCCGGCTTCCCGTGCGGCGCCCGCCATCTGCACCGCCTGGTTATGGTTGAGGCCCACCGGTTTCTCGCACAAGACGTGTTTGCCCGCCCGCAGCGCCGCGATGGTCTGGGGATGGTGCAGCGCCACCGGGGTGGCGACGTAGACCGCATCGAAGGCCGGGTTGGCCACCGCCTCCTCAAAGGAAGTGAAAACCGGGACGTTGTAGGAGACGGCCTTGGCGGGATTGCGCGAAACCAGCCCGGCCAGGCGGCTTCGGGGCTCGGCGAGGATGGCGGGGATGACGCGTTTCGAGGTGATGTCGCCGATGCCGACGACCAGCCACTGGACCGGAGCGGGATGGGTGCGAGGATCTGTCACGGGACCAGGATCGCACAAGTGCCCCGCTCAGCATCTGATATTATTTCACTCAGATTATTGCATAACGAGACGCTAACTGTTACACTGGCCCTAGAGGACCAAACCACTCATGGACTTCAACCGTTTCACGGAAAAGGTTCAGGAAGCCGTCCGCGGCGCCCAATCCCGCGCCGTCCGCCTGAGCCATCAGCAGGTCGACGTCGAGCACCTCGCCGCCTCCCTCCTGGAACAGCCCAACGGCCTTGCCGCCGGCATTCTCACCAAGGCCGGGCTGGCCGTCGAGCCCCTCAGGGCCCGCGTCGATCAGGAACTCGACCGTCTGCCCAAGGTCGCCATCGCCGGCGCCAACCCCGAACAGATTTTTGTCACCACCCGCCTTGCCCGGCTGATGACCGACGCCGAAGACCACGCCAAGCGTCTCAAGGACGACTTCCTGTCCGTCGAACACATCCTGCTCGCGGCCCTCGGCGACAACGGCGCCACGGGACGCTTTCTCAAGGAAGCCGGCCTCACGCGCGACAAGCTGCAGAGCGCCATCGAAGCCGTGCGCGGCGGCCAGACGCGCGTCACCTCCCAGAACCCCGAAAGCACGTACCAGGCTCTTGAACGCTACGGGCGCGACCTCACCGCCATGGCCTCCCAGGGCAAACTGGACCCGGTGATTGGCCGCGACGAAGAGATCCGCCGCGTCATGCAGGTGCTCTCGCGCCGCACCAAGAACAACCCGGTGCTGATCGGCGAACCGGGCGTGGGCAAGACGGCCATCGCCGAAGGGCTCGCCCAGCGCATCGTGCGGGGCGATGTGCCGGAGGGGCTGAAGGACCGCCGGGTCATCTCGCTCGACATGGGCGCGCTGATTGCCGGCGCCAAGTTCCGCGGCGAATTCGAGGAGCGCCTCAAGGCTGTGCTCAAGGAAGTGCAGTCGGCCGAAGGCGAGATCATCCTCTTCATCGACGAACTGCACACGGTGGTGGGGGCGGGGAAGACCGAAGGCTCCATGGATGCCGGCAATCTGCTCAAACCGCTGCTGGCCCGCGGCGAACTGCACTGCATCGGCGCCACCACGCTGGATGAGTACCGCAAGTACATCGAGAAGGACGCCGCGCTCGAACGCCGCTTCCAGCCCGTGCTTGTCGATCAGCCCAGCGTGGAGGACACCATCTCCATCCTCCGCGGCCTGCGCGACCGCTACGAAGTGCACCACGGGGTGCGCATCAAGGACACCGCTCTGGTCTCGGCCGCCATTCTCTCCAACCGCTACATCTCGGACCGCTTCCTGCCCGACAAGGCCATCGATCTTGTCGATGAGGCCGCCGCCAAACTCCGCAACGAAATCGACTCGCTGCCCGCCGAACTCGATGAGATCATGCGCCGCGTGATGCAGCTTGAGATCGAGCGTGAGGCCCTGCGCAAGGAAGACGACGATGCCTCCCGCGAGCGCCTGAAGAAGCTGGAGCGTGAACTGGCCAATCTGCAGGAGCAGGGCGGCGCGCTCAAGGCCCAATGGCAGGCCGAAAAGGGAGGCGTTGACAACCTCCGCAAGCTTCGCGAGCAACTGGAGGCGACGCGCGTCGAAATCGAACGCGCCGAGCGCCAGTACGATCTGAACCGCGCCGCCGAGTTGAAGTACGGCCGGCTCATTTCCCTCGAAAAGCAGTTGAAGCAGGCCGAACAGGCCATGGCCGCCCGCCAGCCCGGCCGCGCCCTGCTCAAGGAAGAGGTGGATGAGGGCGACATCGCCGCCGTGGTCAGCCGCTGGACCGGCGTGCCGGTGACCAGGCTTCTCGAAGGGGAGATGCAAAAGCTGCTGCACCTGGAAAACGATCTGCACCTGCGCGTGGTCGGCCAGGATGAGGCCGTGCAGGCCGTGGCTGAATGCGTGCTCCGCGCCCGCGGCGGCCTGAAGGACCCGGCCCGCCCCATCGGCAGCTTCATCTTCCTGGGCCCCACCGGCGTCGGCAAGACCGAACTGGCCCGGGCGCTGGCTGCCCTGCTGTTCGACGACGAACGCGCCATGGTTCGCATGGACATGACCGAATACCAGGAGCGCCACGCCGTGGCCCGCATGATTGGAGCGCCTCCCGGCTACGTCGGCTACGAAGAGGGCGGCCAGTTGACCGAGGCCGTCCGCCGCCGGCCCTACTGTGTTCTGCTGTTCGACGAAATCGAAAAAGCCCACGCCGACATCTACAACCTGCTGCTGCAGATTCTGGATGAGGGCCGCCTCACCGACGGCCAGGGGCGCGCCGTCGACTTCAAGAACACCATCATCATCATGACCTCGAACCTGGGCAGCGCCCGCATCCTCGAACATCGGGGAGGCGGCTCCGGCGGCGGATTCGACATGATGCGCCTGGCGGTGATGGATGAAGTGCGCCACTTCTTCCGGCCGGAGTTTCTCAACCGCGTCGATGAGACCATCGTCTTCCACGCGCTTGGCGAGGAGCACCTCGAGAAGATCGTCGAGATCCAGTTGGGCAGCCTCCGACGCCGTCTGGCCGACCGCCACATCGAAATCGAACTGACCCCCGCCGCCCGGGCCCACATCGTGAGCGTGGGCTATGACCCCACCTTCGGAGCCCGCCCCATCAAGCGCGCCATCCAGAAGGAGATCGAAACGCCGCTCGCCCGGAAGATCATCGCCGGTGAGGTCAAGGACCGTCAGCGCCTGATGGCGGACTACCGCCGCGGCAACGGATCGCTGACGTTTGAAACCGCCGGGCCGGTGGCCGCCGAATCCCCGGCTCCCTAAGACTTGAATTTCGCGAACAGGGCGGCCAGCCGCCTGCTCTCTTCCGGCTTCGTCTTGGCCAGCGCCCGCGCCAGCAGATCCAACTGGCGCGGAAACACCAGTGCGGTCACCGCCGGCGCCGGTTCGTGACTGGGGAACGGATACTGCGCCAGATACGGCATCGCCTCATCGGCCCGGCCCGCTTCAAGCAGCGCCCAGCCCAGCAGCACGCGGGCCAGGCCTTCGGAACCCGGAGCGTTGACGGCCGGCGACGGGCGCAGCCGTGGAATCGCCTCCGCGTAGTGCCCGTCCAACAGCAAGGCCAGACCCAGGGCGCGTTGCCGCACCGCCGCCAGCCGCGGATCGGGGAACAGGCGCGCGGCCCGCGCCTCCCACTCGGCCGGCGTCGCATGCGGCTGGAACGCGAAAGCCAGAGACGCGATATCGATCTTCACCAGCCCCGGCGCCGGAAGCCGGAACGCCTGCTCGGCCAGCCGTTGCGCCGTGGCCCGGTCGCCGCCTTCAAACAGCAGCGCCGCAAGCTGAGGCAGCACCAGAGGCTTCACCTGTTCCGGCGCGGACGCCATGGCTTTGCCCAGCAACTCCGCCGCCTGCTTCCGGCGGCCCGTCTGCATCAGCCATTGCGCTTCATACAGCACCAGCGCCGGGTCATTCATCTTGCGCCGCAACTCAAGGAACTGCCGGAACAGAGTCTCCGCGCCCGCCAGATCGCCGGTCATGCGCTGGGACAGAGCGGCCTTCAACAGGGATCCGTGGCCGGACAGCATGGCCGGCTGGATGCGGTAGCTTTCCTGAAACTGCCGGCTCGCTTCGGCGAAACGGCCCGCGCCATGATAGACCTCGCCCAGTGAGTCCGCCGCGTTGGCCGGATTCTTCTGCCCATATCGCTGGAACGCCGCCGCCGCGCCATCCAGATCCCCGGCCAGACCCAGCGCGTACCCCGCCCGGTTGAGATGCTCGGGTTCAACGGGGTTCAACTCCGCGGTCTTGAGGTACCCTTCGGCCGAAGCCTTGTAGTCCCCGGCGGCATAGAGGGCTTCGGCCATTCCCAGCGTCACCGCCGGGTCCAGCGGAAGCAGCGCCGCCAGTTCCTTCAAAGCCTTTCCGCGCGCCGCGGCATCCCCTTCCAGGTTTGCCTTCTGCAGCGCGATCTTTGCCCGTTCCACGGCCTGCAGCCCCGTCATCCCCGCCGCCCGCCGGGCCGCTTCAAGCGCGCCCGCCATGTCGCCGCGCACCGCCCGGGTCTGGATCAGGGCGTGCCAGGCGGCGCCGAACCCGGGGTCCGCCTCAACCGCCTTGGCCAGCAGTTCCGGAGCCTGGGCGGCATCTCCCACGGCTCTCGCGTAGGACTCAACGGCCGCGCTGTTGGTGGAGGGCGCCGGGCGCGCCGCCGCCGAGATCTTCTTCGCCAGCAGGTCCGCCGCCGTGGCCAGATCCGGCCCTGCGACGTCGAACTCACGCGTCACCGTGTTCTCCGCCGCATCCTGCACCACCGCGTGCAGGCGCAGCGGCGCCGCGGAGGTCATGTAGACATGAAGCACCTGCGTGGCCCCGTTGGCGGGTTCACGCCGCTCCTGCGGCAACGGCAGCACGGAAGCCGTGCCGGTCAATTGGATAGCCGCCAGCGCGCTGATCCCGCGCGCCATCCAATCGGCGCCCGCATCGCCGGCCAGGTTCTCCACCGGCGGCATCGCCAGCCGCTCCACGGTTCGCACCGGCTTCTTCGAACAGGACGCCGCGCACAACGTAATGGCCGCAACGGCCAACGAACGGTTAAAGAACACGCGGCTCCAACTTCAGCAACTCCTGAAACTCGGGCAAGGCCTGCATCGCGGCGAACTCGCCGGACTCCGTCAACTGGCGCTTGTCCTTGAACCCTTCTTCAATCGCCTTCCGGATGTACAGCAGGGCCCGGTCGTTCTGGCCCGCCTTCGCGTACGTCTTGGCCAGATAGAAATGGAACTTGGCCTTCTCTTCCACGGACCGCTCCTGCAGCATCACGCCATAGGATCCCCGGTGCTCGAACACCTCCGGGTCCAGTTCCAGCGCTTTCTCATAGGCCTTGGCGGCGTCTTCATACTTCTTCCGCGCAAAATAGGCCGTGCCCAGGTTGCTGTAGATGGAAGCGGACATCGGGGCCAGCGTTAGAGCCCGGCGGTAATACCCGATCGCCCTCCGGTAGCTCTTCTGCGCATAGTGAATCGTGCCCAGGTTGTTCACCGCCTCCGAGTACTTCGAGTTCATCTTCACCGCCCGTTCATAGTGGCGGCGCGCGTTTCCGATATCCATCATCTGGTGATGCGCGATCCCGATCTTGTTCATCGTGATCGCCGTCTCCGGCTTGATGGAGCGGTACAGGTCGATCGCCTCCCGGTACATCTTGCGAGCCATGTAGATATCGGCCCGCTGCTCCGCCGTCAGTTCCGGTTTCAGCTCCGCCGGCTTCACAGGCTGGCGCAAGCCGCCGCGGCCATCGCTGGACCCGGTGTCCGGCTGGGCATTCAGAAAAGCGGCCGCGAGGGGGACAAGCAGAATGCGCAAGGTTGGGGTTTGCATACGCAGTCTTCCTCCTGCCTACCTAAATATATCGCGAATTTTCCCCAAAATCCCACGTTTTTCCTCGGGTGCCGCCGCCGGCGCGGGCGCCGGTTTGGGCGCCTCGGGCCCGGCGGGCCGGGCACGCCGGCGCACTGTCCGCGGTTCCGCTTCCGGCCGCGGCGCGCGGCTCTGCGCCACCACCTTCGGCTCGGTTTCTTCCGGTGCATCCCAGGATGCCGCAACCTGCGTTCGTCCGCCGCCGCCATGCGTCCGGCACATTTCAAGCGGCTGCGTTCCGGTGACGAACACCTCGGGTTTGCGAGCCGGGCACGCCGCTGCCGCCAACTGCCCCGTGGCCGGATCCACTTCCACGGTGGTGATTCCGTCCGGCGCCGGGAACGCCCGCGCCGCGCGGTATTCGCGATACCCGTGGGCGCGCTTCATGAACTCCGTCCACACCGGCAGCGCCGTCTGGGCGCCTTCCAGCTTCAACTCCGCGCCGTCGTCGAACCCCACATACACCACGCACACCAGTTTCGATGTGAAGCCCGCGAACCAGCCATCGCGCGAGGTCCCGGTCTTGCCCGCCGCCGGCAGCACGAAACCGCGTGAACGCGACCCGGCCGCCGTGCCGCTCCGCATCACTTCCTCAAGCAGGCTCACCGTCAGGTACGCCACGCGCGGGTCCAGCATCTGCTTCCGCTCAATCTTGCCCTCGTGGATCACCTTGCCGGCCTGATCCCGAATCACCCGCACCCACAGCGGCTTGCTGTACTGCCCCTTGTTCGCAAACCCCGTGTAGGCGCCCGCGATCTCAATGGGCGTCACCTCGTAGGCCCCCAACGCCACCGCCGGTGTCGGCTTCACGTCCAGGCTCATGCCGGATTTCTGGGCCAGGTCCACCACCGCTTCATAGCCCACCTGTTCGGCCAGCTTCACCGCCGGAATGTTCATCGACTTGGCCAACGCCAGCCGCAGCGTCACCGGACCGTAGAAATCGTGCCCGTAGTTGCCCGGCTCATACGGCTTGCCGTCGAACCAGAACGTGGTGGCTTCATCCACCACCAGGCTCGCCGGCGTGAACACCTTGCCCTGATTCTCCTCCACCGCCGTGTTCAACGCCGCCGCGTACACAAACGGCTTGAACGCGGAGCCCGGCTGGCGCTTGGCCAGAGCGCGGTTCAACTGCGATTCGCCGTAGTTGCGCCCGCCCACCAACGCCTTCACCTCGCCGGTTGCCGGGTCCATCGCCACCAGCGCCACCTGTGCCTCGGGCGGAGCCTGCCCCTTCTTCACCCGGAATTTCTTGGCGATCAGCGCGTCCACTTCCTTCATGCCGAGCCGGACGGCTTCCGTTGCCTCGCGCTGCAGATTGAGATCCAGCGTGGTGAAGATGCGATAAATGCTGGCCTGAAAATCGTGCCCGTTGAACTTGTCGTCCTGCAGGAAGTCATTCACCAGATCCACAAAGTAGGGTGCGTCGGTGGATTCGCCCGTGCCGTTCGAAACCGTCAACTCGCTCTTGGCCGCCTCGGCGTACTCCCGGTCTGAGATATAGCCATTCTCCCGCATCATCGTCAGAATGATGTTCCGCCGGGCCTTCGCCCGTTCCGGCCACCGCACAGGATTGGTGAAGCTGGGCCGCTGAATCAGTCCCGCGATCGTCGCCGCCTCAGCCAGGTTCAGATTCGCCAGCGGCTTCCCCAGATAGGCCTGCGAAGCCTCCGCGACGCCGTGGATATTGAAGCTGCCGCGCCGCCCCAGCGGGACCTGATTTACGTAGAATTCGAAGATCTCTTCCTTCGTCAGCTTCTGCTCAAGCTGAATGGTCACCAGCGTCTCGGCGAACTTGCGCGACCAGGTTTTTTCCGGCGTCAGCCAGAACATCCTTGCCACCTGCATCGAGAGCGTGGAGGCGCCCTGCGCGTGCCGCCGCTCCTTCAGGTCCACCCAGGCCGCACGCACAATCCGGATGGGGTCAAAGCCCGCGTGCTGGAAGAAACGCTTGTCCTCGGCGGAGATCACCGCGTTCACCACCACTCTCGGAATCTCCTTGAACCGGACAATCCTGCGTTTCTCCCGGTTCTTGTCGAACAGATTCGTGATCAGTTCCGGTTCAAGCTGGTATTGTGTCCGCGCCGTGTGGTCGCGCAGGGAAATGATCTGCGAGAGCTTCTTGCCCTGGAACTTCAAAACTCCCGGCTCGTCGTCGAAGTACGAATCGGGACCCGGAAAAATCTCCAGCGCGTCCGCCCGCACGTTGTACCAGCCCATCCGGTTCTCTTTGCGCTCCGAATAGCCGCTGCGCCGCAACTGGTCCACCACTTCCCCGGTGTCCAGCTCGTCGCCCACCGCCACCAGCCGGGGTGCGGCGAAGATCTTGGAAGTGTTCGTGAACGGCCCGCCGGAAAGCTTCTCCTCAATCATCCGCGAGTACTTCATGTAGTAGTACGCGAAGGCGCCCGTGCCGGTGAGAAAAAGCATCCCGCCCAGGCCCAGAAAGACCAGCCCGGCACGGCTCAGCAGGACGCGCGAAAGAAAAGCTTTGCGTGGTACTTGAAGTTTCAGGGCCACGTTGGTTCTACCCCATTGTCTCACGGCGTACTACGCGGTGCGGGCTATTGGCCCATCACGCGCGCCAGCCGCTCCAGCGCCGGCTCCAGCCGCTGCGGCCGCGCCAGCACCCCCGCAAACAGGTCCCCCACCCGGTCGAACCGGTTGAGCGCGTTCCCGATGTGGAACTGCCCCGGCCGCAGCCCCGGAGCCACTTCCCGCCATTCAAGCGGAGTCGCCACCGGAGCCCCAGGATACGCGCGCAGCACGTATGGCGCCGAAATCGTCTTCCCCCGCCCGTTCTGCAGATAATCGAAGTAGACCTTGCCCGGCTCGCGCCGCGCCACGGCCCGCGGCGTGGTAAACAGGTCCGGCCGCTCCGCCGCCGCCAGCCGCGCCAGAATCTCGGCAAACGACCTTGTCTGCTCGTAGCTGTACACAGGCTCAACAGGGATGTAGATGTGCAGCCCGTCGCCCCCCGTCGTCTTGGGATACCCCTCAAGGCCCAGCAACTCGATCTTGCGCCGCACCAACTGGGCCGCCTCCACAATCTTGTCGTACCCGCATTCGTACGGGTCCAGGTCGATCAGAACGAAATCCGGGTTCTCCAGGGATCCCACCCGGCTCATCCACGGATTCTGATCGATGCACCCCAGATTCGCCAGGTAAATCAATTCCGCCCGGCCCGCCCCAATCACCTGATGCCGCGGCTCCCCGTCTTCCTTGATCAGTTCCGTCCGCATCCAGTCCGGAAACCCCTCCGCCGCCCGTTTCTGGAAAAAGCCCTCCTTCGAGATTCCGTCCGGGTACCGCCGCAGCGACAACGGCCGGTCCCGCCAGTGGGGAATCAGCAGCGGAGCCACGCCGTCGTAGTAGTTCAGTACGTCGCGCTTGGTGTAGCCCTCGGCCGGATAAAACACCTTGTTCAGGTTGCGAATCTGGAACGCGTGGCCTTCAATGCTGATCCGCACCTGGTCCGGCCCCGCGGCCAGCAGGGGCGCGCGTTCCGGCGGCGCGTCCGGCTCCAGGCGGCAGTCCCGCGGCGGCACATCTTCCCGGATCCCCACAAAAACCGGCGCCCGGAGCCGTTTCTCGCTGGTCCAATTCACGAACCGCACGGTGCAAACGGTCTCCGGACGCGTCCAGTGCACAATCTGTGGGACGTTGATCCCCCCCGGAAAGATAGCATCGGGCACGCGCAACAGGTCAAGCCGCCGGCGAATCCGCTCCATCGCCTTCCGGTCGAACCCGGTTCCCACATTGCCGGTCCACACCAGACGGTCCTTGTCGTAGGCGCCCAGAACCAACGCACCGAAGAAGTCGCGCTCGCCTTCGGTATAGCCGCAGATGACGAAATCCTGCTCCGTCACCACCTTGATCTTTACCCAGTCGCGCGACCGCGTCCCCAGGTACAGGCTGCTGGCCCGCTTGGCGACGATACCCTCTAGCCCCTGCTGCCGCGCCGCTTCCAACAACTGGGCGCCGCCGGCCGCGAACTGCCGGGAAAGCCTTGCCACGTTTGTCTCATTGAAAATCGACTCCAGAATCTTCCGCCGCTCCGCCAGCGCCACTCGCCGCAGATCATAGCCGTCCAGATACAGCAGGTCGAACACGAAGTAGATCACCGGGCGCGACCGTGCAAGCTGGGCCACCGCATTCGGGTCCGTCTCCATGATCCGCGGCTGGATGCGCTCAAAGCTCGGGCGGCCCTTCTCATCCAGCGCCGCGATTTCGCCATCCAGCACCACCTGCCGCCCGCGCAGGAAGTGCGGAAGCACGCTCAATTCCGGATACTGGCGGTCCTGGTTCAGCCCATTGCGCGACACCAGACGCAGTCCGCCATCGTTCACATAGGCGATGGCGCGCACACCATCCCACTTGATCTCAACGGACAAGCTCGAAATGACTCGTGCGGATCCTCCGCGGGTGTCTCGGTCAGAAATTTGCGGCAAAATGGCTGCCGCATACCGTCGCTCGGAGCACCCGAAGGGTGAAAATGGGCCGTCCATACGCGCTTCTCCGGTCCGCTGCAAAAATGCGGAATGAATAAGTCCGGTGTTTGCTTCACGCAGTTTTTTCAGCAGCGCAGGTTCGCGTGAACTTGCGCAAACTGGGCCTGCCAGGGGTAGCTCGTCGCCAGTGACAAAACGATCCGGCGCACACTGACATAGATCTGTGCACCGATCTTCAGCACCTTGACCCAGAAGTCCCGCAGAGTACCGCCGGCTGGCTGACTCAAAGAGCTTCCGGCCACCTTAGGCGGGGCTTCCTGTCCGGACGCTGCCGCAGCACCCTGGGGGACGGTATCCCTTATCATAACGGTGAGGGTTCATCGCCGATGGCTTCAAGCATATGGAAGGGTCACATCACGTTCGGGCTGGTCTCGCTGCCCGTTCGTCTGGTCGCCGCCGCGCGCAGTGAGACGGTCAGCTTCAACCAGCTTCACAAAACCGACCATTCGCGCGTGAAGCAGGTTCTGTACTGCCAGAACGAAGACAAGCCGGTCGCCCGCGCCGAACTCGTCAAGGGCTTCGAGTACGAAAAAGGCCGCTACGTCGTGGTGGACGAGGACGACATCAGGAAGATCATGCCCCGCACCGCCAAGGTGATGGAGATTCTTGAGTTCGTCAAGAGTGAAGAGGTGGACCCCGTCTGCCTTGAACCGGGATTTCCATTTTGGGTCTCCCGGACCCCAACAGTATACACCAACGCCTCACTCCCGTGCCGGATTTGATCAGAATCCCCTTTCCGAGGGCGGGCCAGTGCCTGCGGATGGCTTCTTTCGACCATCGCACAAAAACGAAAACTGACAACATGCCTGTTTCCAGCAGTTCTTTCGACACCTCTCCCTCCCAGCCTCCTTTCTCTCAAGATTTCCACCTCTCCGGGCCGATCTTCACCCCGCCGGCAGCGCCTCGATCCGCCGCACCATGCTCCCGAACAGCCGGCGCGTCAGATGGCTCTCAGCCAACATCAGCCAGTAGTAGCGGGCGTG
>Ga0194132_10005167_pt1 | contig 21452 bp, 21 predicted proteins | sample TA2KigOf80mmetaG_FD_148612 | JGI IMG/M metagenome (GOLD analysis project Ga0194132, IMG submission 148612) | Freshwater microbial communities from Lake Tanganyika, Tanzania - TA2015054 Kigoma Offshore 80m | ecosystem: Environmental > Aquatic > Freshwater > Lake | place: Tanzania: Lake... | reverse complement strand
GTCTATTCCGATTGCTGGAAGGGCTACAACGTGCTCGACGTATCCGACTTCAAGCACTTCCGGATCAATCACTCCGAGCTCTTCGCTGATCGGCAGAATCACATCAACGGCATCGAGAACTTCTGGAACCAGGCCAAGCGCCACATGCGCAAGTTCAACGGTGTCCCGAAGGCCCATTTCGGGCTATTCTTGAAAGAGTGCGAGTGGCGCTTCAACACCAGTGACCCATCCAAGCAACTAACCCAGATCAAACAATGGGTTAAGCGTCATCTCAGGTAGTTATCTGGGACAGCCCCTACAATATATATCTTGGGTAACTCGCCCTGCGCGCTAAGCCATTGAAAATGCTTTACTTACCGGACTCGACTTAGCCGCGGCCGTCCTTTTCGACGCGTACCGGGATGGGCGCGGCGTTCAAGGGCGGTGTATGTAGGCGCCGCTTCCGGGCACGCGCGATCATCGTGATCACGGTGACGAAGATCGTCAGCATGACGACGCCGAAGGCGAGCGCCAGATCGTCGAGCAGATGCTCGAAGGTAGCGCCGACGATGTAGCCGGTGCCGGCGAAGGTAACCGCCCAGATCCCGGCCGCGATGAAGTTGAGGACGAGGAAGCGAGGCCATGGAAGGCCGCTCGTTCCCATGGCGAAGGAGGAGAAGTTGCGGACGCCGTAGATGAAGCGGAAGGAGAGAATGAACCAGGTGTTGTAGCGGCGCAGCAGGTCGAGCGCGGCGTGCACGCCCGGGCTCCAGCGCGGGAAGCGACGTAGCAGCGCATCGCCCCAGCGCCGGCCGATCCAGAAATAGAGCTGGTCGCCGCAGAAGCTGCCGAGCCAGGCGAAGGCGATCAGGAGATCGAGGCGGAGGATGCCCTGCCGTGCAGCAAGGCCGGCGAAGAGCACGAAGGTCTCGCCTTCAAGGAAGGTCCAGACGAAGGTGATGGCGTAAAACCATTCGCCATACTCGCGGATGGTCTCGGCGATTTCCATAGGTCAGACGTACCTGCGTACGGTTAACAAGCAGTGGCAAGCCGCACACCGACCGCACGCACCGCGAAACCAATCCCGCACCCGAACCCCGCTGCTCCCAACGCCAACCCTGAAACGCTTCTCGTGGTTGCCGCCGACAATGGCAGAAGCACGACGGCAACTCCAGCAATAGCGACGCTATGGAAATGCCTCGTCATAGACAAAGAGGCCCGGCAACCCTCCGGTGTGGACGAATATGACCGAATCATCCTTCCGGTAGCGTCCCTCGCAGATGCGCTGAATGAGGCCCGCGAAGCCCTTGCCGGTATAGACGGGGTCGAGGAACAGTCCCTCGCACTCGGCGGCAAGGCGTACCGCCTCGACCATGGCGGGGCTCGGCTGGCCGTAACCGGGCCCGATGAAACGATCGTCTATGTCGATCGCGAGGGTCGCGAGCTTGGCGTCGAGCTGAAGCTCGGAGACCGTGCGATCGAGAAGGGGCTTCACTCGGCCCAACTGGATGTCCTTCCGCCGGCTGACGCAGATACCGGTCACCGGGGTCCCGACAGCGGCGAGGCCGAGCATGAGACCGACCTGGGTTCCGCCGCTGCCGGTCGCGAACACCACCTCGGCCGGACGAATGCCGAGCGCCTTCGCCTGCTGAGCAATCTCCTCGCCCGCCACTGCGTAACCGAGCGCTCCGATCGGCGACGATCCGCCGCTCGGAATGACATAGGGCACGCGGCCAGCGCGCCGTAGCTCCTCGGCGATCTTCGCCATCTCCTCGTCGCCGTTCGCTGTCGCCGGAACCCGTCTCATCTCGGCGCCGGTCAAGCGGTCCAGCAGCAGGTTGCCGCTGGAGTGATAGGCCTTCGAGCGATCGGCGACCGAGTCGGTCAGCACCAGGATGCATTTGAGCCCGAGCTTCGCGGCAGCGGCCGCGGTCTGACGCCCGTGATTGGTCTGCAGCGCGCCGACGGTGATCACGGTATCGGCGCCTGCCTTGAGCGCTGCCCCCATCAGATATTCGAGCTTGCGGCCCTTGTTGCCGCCGGCGGCGAAGCCGGTCGCATCGTCGCGCTTGACGTAGATCCTGGGTCCGCCGAGGCGGTCGGAGAGCCGCGGCATCGCTTCGAGAGGGGTCGGGCCATGGACGAGCTTGATGCGGTCGAGGCGGTCGAGCACGGGAAGGGCGGCGGACATGGGTCGGGCTCCAGGCGAAGATAGGCCGACCCTAGCGGCGTCCGGCGGCCTCCGCCACGGGCTCAAGCCCTTGCGTTTTCCGATGCTTGCGCCCGCTGGACCTCGTCGCTATAAACCCGCCTTCCCCGCAAGGGGCGACGTCCGCGCCGGGCCTGTAAGGGCATGCCCGGCCGGCGCGACCGGGATCCTTCAGATCCCCTCCAAGATGTTGAAAGGAAAGCAAATGCCCAAGATGAAGACCAAGAGCAGCGCCAAGAAGCGCTTCCGGGTCACGGCCTCCGGCAAGATCAAGATGGGTCCGTCGCGCAAACGCCACGGCATGAGCAAGCGCCCGCACAAGATGGTCCGAACCGCCCGCGGCTCCGAGATCATGAACGAGCGCGATGCCAAGATCGTGCGCAACCACATGCCTTACGACCTGTAAGGAGGGCATGACATGGCACGCGTGAAGCGGGGCGTTACCACCCACGCCCGACACAAGAAGGTCATCAAGGCAGCCAAGGGCTACCGTGGCCGCAACTCGACCAACTACCGGATTGCGCTCGAGAAGGTCGAGAAGGCGATGCAATACGCCTATCGCGACCGCAAGGCGCGCAAGCGCGAGTTCCGCGCGCTGTGGATCCAGCGCATCAATGCCGGCGCCCGTGCGCACGGCCTCACCTATTCCAAGCTGATGGCTGGCCTGAAGGGTGCCGGGATCGAGATCGACCGTAAGGTCCTCTCCGACCTCGCGATCAGCGAGCCGGATTCGTTTACGAGCTTGGTCAAGCAAGCCCAGGCCGCTCTCGCCGCTTAAGCCAAGTGGCACGATCCGAAAGGTAAGACGACGAGAGGGGCCGGAGACGGCCCCTTTTTCGTGGAGGACGACGATGCTCGATCAAATGGAGGCAACGCGCGGGGAGCTGATGAAGCTCGTCGACTCGGCCGCCGATCTTGCGGCGCTGGAGTCCGTGCGAGTCGCCGCGCTGGGCAAGAAAGGCCGCGTCACCCAGCTGATGCAGGGCCTCAAGGACATCGCGCCCGAGACCAGGCGCGAGGCCGGACAGGCACTGAACCGGCTCAAGGACGAGATCGAGGCCGCGCTGACGAAGCGGAAAGAGAGCCTCGGCGAGGCGGCTCTCGACGCCCGCCTCAAGACAGAGACGGCCGACCTTACGCTGCCCGTCCGTCCCGGCGGGCTCGGCCGCCTGCACCCGATAAGCCAGACGATCGAGGAGCTGGTGCAGATCTTCGGCGCCATGGGCTTCTCGGTCGCCGAAGGCCCCGACATCGACGACGACTTCCACAATTTCGGTGCCCTCAATTTCGGCGAAGACCACCCGGCGCGGCAGATGCACGACACCTTCTACCTGCCGCCGAAACCCGACGGCATGCCGATGGTGCTGCGCACGCATACCTCGACCGTGCAGATCCGCACGATGATGAAGGTGAAGCCGCCGATCCGCATCATCGTGCCGGGCCGCACCTTCCGCAGCGACTCCGACGCCACCCATTCGCCGATGTTCCATCAGGTCGAAGGCCTGGTGATCGACGAGACGACCCATATGGGGCATCTCAAAGGCTGTCTGATCGACTTCTGCCGCGCCTTCTTCCAGGTCGACGATCTGCCGGTGCGTTTCCGCCCCTCCTACTTCCCCTTCACCGAGCCCTCGGTCGAGGTCGATATCGGCTGCTCGCGCAAGGGCGGTGAGCTCAAGCTCGGGTCCGGCGGCGACTGGCTCGAGATCCTCGGCTGCGGCATGGTGCATCCGAACGTCATCCGCAACTGCGGCCTCGATCCGACCCGCTATCAAGGCTTCGCCTTCGGCATGGGCATCGACCGTATTGCGATGCTGAAATACGCCATCCCGGATCTGCGCCCGTTCTTCGACGCCGATCTGCGCTGGCTCAAGCATTACGGCTTCGTACCGCTCGATCCGCCGAGCCTGGCCGGAGGGCTCAGCCGATGAAGTTCACGCTTTCCTGGCTCAAGCGCCACCTCGCGACCACAGCGTCGCTGAAGGAGATCGGCGAGGCGCTGACCGGCCTCGGCCTCGAGGTCGAGGACATCGAGGACCGCGCCAAGGGCCTCGAGCCCTTTACCGTAGGCTATGTGGTTAAGGCCGAGCAGCATCCGAATGCCGACCGGCTTCGCGTCTGCATCGTCGATACCGGCTCGGTACAGGTCCAGGTCGTCTGCGGTGCGCCCAATGCGCGGACCGGCATGAAAGGCGTCTTCGCCGCCGCCGGGACCGTGATCCCGCGAACCGGCGCGCTTCTCAAGGCGGGCAACATTCGCGGCCAGGCCTCGAACGGCATGCTGTGCTCGGCCTACGAGATGGGCCTGTCGGACGATCATGAAGGCATCATCGACCTGCCGGCCGACGCGCCGGTCGGCATGCCCTTCGCCAAGGTGCTGGGCCTCGACGACCCGGTGGTCGAAGTCGCGATCACGCCGAACCGCGCCGACTGCCTGGGCATTCGCGGCATTGCGCGCGATCTTGCCGCCTTTGGCCTCGGCACGATGCAGCCCTTCGACATGACGCCGGTCAATGGCAGCTTCAAGAGCCCGATCCAATGGACGATCGCGTCCGGCACCGAGAAAGGCTGCCCGCAGGTCGTTGGCCGCCTGATCCGCGGCATCCGCAACGGGTCGAGCCCGCGCTGGATGCAAGATTGGCTGACCGCCGTGGGCCTCCGCCCGATCTCGGCGCTGGTCGACGTCACCAACTTCACCACCCACGACTTCTCGCGGCCGCTGCACGTCTTCGACGCCGACAAGCTTGCCGGCGACCTCATCATGCGCTGGGCCAAGCAGGGCGAGACCTTGGAAGCGCTCAACGGCAAGACCTACGCTCTTGAACCGTCGATGGTCGTGATCGCCGACGCGAAAGAGGTGCATGGCATCGGCGGTGTCATGGGCGGCGAGCATTCCGGCGTGACGGAGGCCACGACCTCGGTGTTCATCGAGTCGGCGCTGTTCTCCCCGAGCATGGTCGCGGCCACCGGGCGCAAGCTCAATCTCCAGTCGGATGCTCGTTACCGCTTCGAGCGCGGGCTCGATCCGACCTCGCCCGTCTGGGGCCTCGAGGTCGCAACCCGCCTCATCCTCGATATCTGCGGCGGCGAGGCTTCCGAGCTGACCGTCGCCGGCGCCGAGCCGAGCTGGCGGCGCAGCATCTCCTATCGCTTCGCTCGTTCACGCACGCTGGGCGGCATCGAGATCGCGCCGGCCACGCAGGAGTCGATCCTCCACCGCCTCGGTTTCGAGCCCAAGGGCAGTGGCGCCAAGATCGAGGTTTCGCCGCCCGGTTGGCGCGGCGACATCGAGGGCGAGGCGGATATCGTCGAGGAGGTCGTGCGCGTCAACGGCCTCGACAGGGTCGAGCCCGTATCGATGCAGGGTTCGGGGGCGATGGCGCAGCCCTCGGTCACAACGGCGCAGCGCCGGCCGATCCTGGCCAAGCGCACGATGGCGACGCGGGGCCTCATGGAGGCGGTCACCTTCTCCTTCATGCCCTCGGCGCTGACCGAGCTGTTCGGCGGCGTGCCGGCGGAGCTCAGGCTGCTCAACCCGATCGCCTCCGATCTGGATGCGATGCGGCCCTCGATCGTACCGAACCTGCTGATGGCGGCAAAGCGCAACCTCGATCGCGGCCTCGGCGATGCGGCGCTGTTCGAGGTCGCGCCGCAATACAAGGACGCTTCCCCGACCGGCCAGACCCTCGCCGCGACCGCGATCCGCATTGGCCGTGCCGTCTCGCGCAACTGGCAGAGCCCGGCGCGCGACGTCGACGCCTTCGACGCCAAGGCCGATGCGCTCGCCGTGCTGGAGGCGCTCGGCGCCCCGATCGAGAACCTGCAGGTCTCGACCGATGCGCCCGGCTGGTATCACCCGGGGCAGTCGGCCTCGCTCCGGCTCGGGCCGAACGTGCTGGCGTGGTTCGGCGCCGTGCATCCGAAGGTGCTGGCGGCGCTCGACCTCAAGGGGCCGGCGGTCGCCATGGAGGTCTTCGTCGAGCGCGTGCCGTTGCCGCGATCGAAGGGAACGGGTCGGCCGAAGCTGGAGCTTTCGCCGTTCCAGCCGGTCGAGCGCGACTTCGCTTTCGTCGTCGACGCAAATGTCGCCGCCGAGGCGCTGGTACGCGCGGCGCGCGGCGCCGATAAGGTGCTGATCGCCGACGCCCGGATCTTCGATCGCTATGTCGGCGACAAGGTCGGCCCGGGCAAGGCGTCGCTCGCGCTCTCGGTCACGCTGCAGCCCAAGGAGGCAACGCTGACCGATGAGGCGATCGAGCAGGTCTCGGCCAGAATCGTCGCCGCCGTGCAGAAGGCGACGGGGGCGACGCTCCGAAGCTAGGAGCCTGTCTGAGTAGTAGCCACGGCCTCAGTTGGGATGCGCGGCGGTGAGGGAGCGAAGCGCGCGCGACGGCGATGCTGGACGCATCGCCGAGCGCCCGCGACAAAGCCTTCGCCCTGCGCATCGCAACCCGAAGGGCCGTTGCTACTACTCAGACAAGCTCCTAGCCTCGCAGCCGTAAGGCGTCAGGCGTCGCCGATGGAGCGTTGGTGAGCGATTCGCTGCGCAGCTGCGCGATCACGCGCCCGGCAAGCAGCGGGATGACCAGGATCGCGAAGAGGAGCAGCAGCCGCACCAGCGGCGGGATACGGATTGAGCTCGGTCGACGCCGCATTCATGGCTCCTCAGGGCGATTTTCTTCGCCCCTCAGCCACAGCAAGAATGGCGCCGATCACGCGTGAGCTTCACCGCCTCCCGCAACCTTGCGGACCTCCACGAATTTTCCGGCTTGCCGCAGAGATAGCCCCTCGCGCCCCTTGGCGGACTCTCGGCAGATATTGCCGTTCGAGAGACCTACTGCGGAGCCGAGGCGAGCCGGACCGGGCTCAGGCACTCGCTGTCCGGCGAGGCCTGGGCGCCCGCCGTCAACGCCAGCGGCCCCGGCACGGCCGCAAGGTCGAGGCGGCTGATCGGAAGCTGGCGGCCATCCGGCAAGGTGAGAACCGCCTGACGGGTATCGCTGAAGCGCAGCGCCACGGCGCCTGCGTCCATCGTGTCCGCAGGGACGCGGTAGCTGCCCTGCACGGTCGTGCCCCCCGCCAGACGGAGCCAGCGGCCGCGATAGCTCCGATCGCCGTTCATCGATCCGTGCGAAACGTACCAGACGGGGTTGCCCCGCTCGTCATAGACCGCTGCCGTCAGCAACATGCTGCCGCCGCGGACCTCGACGGCGAAGCCGCGGCCGGGCTCGGCCGGGTTCCACCACCAACCGGCTTCCGGCTCGAACTCGGCGTCGCCAGTGCCATCGAGGCGATAGCGCTCCAGGGGCACGGTCCGGGTTCCCGGGAGCGTCAGCGTCGCCTGGGTCGGCGAGTGGAAGCGGATGCCGATCTGCCCCGCGTCGCGCGTCAGGCTGGCCTTGCGAAACCGTCCGTTGAGTGTCTGCCCCCCGCCATAGGCGACGAGGACGCCGGTGAAGTCGGCGCCGCAGCGGAGATCTCCCGCGGACAAATACCAAGAAGCGCGCCCATCGGCTTCGTAGGCGAGCGCGCCCACCAAGATCTGGCTGCCGCTGCGGTCGATCAAGAAGCCTCGGCCGGGCTCGGCCGGGTTCCACCACCAGCCGATCTCGGGTTCGACCTGAGGCCGCGCCGCCGAGGTGGCTGCCACGGGACGAACGATGGGAAGCGGCGGAGTTGCAACAGTGTCGTTGGCAAGCTCAGTCGGCCCGCCGCTGGGCGCGGCGAGGTAGCCTGCGATCGGCGCCCCGATCGAGATGACCGCGAAGATGATAAGAAGGCGGGCGAGAGGCGCCATCGACACCCCCTTGGGCTTCCAGCCTATGAGAGAATGCAACTCTACGGAGCCAAAGCCCCGAGGGGCTGTGACTGCAGTCACATCGGTCTATTTCAGGTGCCCTTGGCGTAGGTGACGAAGTCGTAGTCCTCGCCGCAGAAGCTGCGACGCAGCGACGAAGCATGGAGCCAACCATGCCTCTCGTAAAAGCCGCGCGCTAAGTGGTTGTCTCGGAAGCATTCCAGCGTCTTTGCGCCGCCCGCTTCCGCGCCTGCGAGAAGCGCCTTGCCGACGCCGCGCGCCTGCGCGCCAGGATCGACGAATAGCATGTCGATGTGACCCTGGCGCACCATCGAGAAGCCGACGATCCTGCCGCCCGCGATCGCGGCGACCAGATCGGGCCATTGCGCCGAGAAGCGTTCGATGAAGAAGGAGGGCGGGCGTTGTGCGAGCGAGGCCGGGCTCATGATCCCGGAAAACGCCTGATGGAAGGAGTCGTGGGCGACCTTCGCCAGCGTTTGGACATCCGCAGGCGTCGCTGGACGCAGCGAGACGGCGGTCATTCGGTGCCCTTGAGCCTCGGGTCGAGCGTGTCGCGAAGACCATCCCCGAGCAGGTTGAATCCTAGCGAGGAAGTGAGGATCGCAACGCCGGCGAAAATCGAGGTCCAGGGCGAGATCAACGCATAGCTCCGGCTCTCGGCCAGCATGAGGCCGAGCGAGGGCGTCGGTGGCTGCGTGCCGATGCCGAGGAAGGAGAGCGAAGCCTCGACCAGGATCGCCGTCGACAGCGACAGGCTCGCCTGCACCAGGATCACGCTGGCGAGGTTGGGAAGAATGTGGCGGAGCAGGATGCGAAGGTCGCCAGCGCCGATGGCGCGGGCTGAGACCACGAACTCGCTCTCGGCCAGGACCAGTGCCGGGCCGCGCAGCAGGCGCGCGAAGATCGGCGTGTAGACGATGCCGATGGCGATCGCCGTCGTCCACTGCCGCGGCCCCAGCAACGAGATGATGGCGATCGCGAGCAGGATCAGGGGAAAGGCGAAGAGCACGTCCATGCAGCGCATGACGACGCGGTCTGTCCAGCCGCGGTAAAAGGCGGAGATGACGCCAAGAGAGCCGCCGACGAGGAGAGCGATCGCGACTGATACCAACGAGACCGCAAGCGAGGCGCGGTAGCCGTAGAGGATGCGTGAGAAGTTGTCTCGGCCGAACTGATCGGCGCCGAGCAGGAAGCTAAGACTCGGCGCCTCCATGCGGTTGATGATGTTCTGCCCAATCGGATCGTAGGGCGCGATCAGCGGCGCGAAGAGGGCGAGCGCGCACTGGACGACGACCAGCGCGCCGCCGACCAGGACCAGAGGGTGGCGCGGGATCATGCCTCGCGCACCCGCGGGTCGATCGCGACATAGAGCATGTCGACGAGGAAATTGATGACGACGAAGCCCGAAGTCACGAGCAGGATCGTCGCCTGGATCAAGGGATAGTTGCGTTCGGCGATGGCGCCGATGACCAGCCGGCCGAGGCCCGGAAGCGCGAAGACCTGCTCGACGACTATGGCCCCGCCGAAGAGATAGCCCGCGGTGATGCCGACCGCGGTCACGAAGGGGATCAAAGCGTTGCGGAGCGCGTGGCGGAAGATGACCATGGTCTCGCTGACGCCCTTGGCGCGGGCCGTGCGGACATAGTCCTGGCCGAGAGCATCCAGCATCGCCGAGCGCATGATGCGCGAGAGCGAAGCCAGGATCGGCAGCGCCAACGACACCGTCGGCAGGAACATGCGCGACAGATTGCCGAGCGGATCGTCGCGGAACGGCACATAGCCGATCGAGGCGAAGCCGGGCGCCAGCTTGTAGAAGGTCAGGATCAGGATGATGCCGAGCCAGAAGGACGGCATGGTGACGCCGACGATCGTGACGACGCGGACGACATAGTCGGATGCCGAACGCCGCACATAGGCCATCAGGCAGCCGGCGGGAATGGCGAGCGCGACCGCGGTTCCAAGCGACAGCATCAGGAGCTCGACGGTGACACCGAGGCGGGCGAGGATCTCCTCGCCGACCGGCGCACCGGTCCACAGCGAGGTGCCGAAATCGCCGACCAGCACGCCGCCGATCCAGCTCGCATATTGCTCGAACAGCGGCTTGTCCAAGCCGATCTTCCTATAGAGCGCTTCCAGCCGGTCGGGCGTGATCTCGACATTGGCGCCGAGCATGATCTGCACGGCGTCGCCGGGGATGAAGCGGATCATCAGGAAGACCAACGCCGACACGCCCCAAAGGACGACCATCAGGTCGAGGAGGCGCTGGGCAAGGACGCGGAGCATCCTGGATATCTACCAAAAGATCGGCCTCGCTCCGAGGGTGCTCGGAGCGAGGCCTTGTACTTCCCGCTTCCCGGTGGCCGGGGAGCGGGCCGGGACTTGGCCGCTAGCGCGCGAGCGAGGTCTCGCGCAGATAGCGGGTCGAGCGGGTCGCGATCAGCTCATAGCCCTGCACGTTGTTGCGCACGGCAGTGAACAGGGTCGCATAGGCGATATGCGCGATCGGGCCGCGGCAGGCCAGGGTCTGCTGCGCCTGGGCGTAGGCGGCCTTACGCTTGGCCTGGTCCTGCATCGTGCGGGCCTCGTCGAGCAGCTTGTCGAGCTCCGGGTTCGAGTATTTGAACACGTTGGTCGACCCGCCGGTCCGGAAGGTTCGGTAGAAATAGTCGTCCGGGTCCGGGCTGCCGCCGTTCTGCGAGACGAAGCTCTCGAAGTTCGAATTCCGCCAGTCCTGGATGAACTTGCCCTGCTCCTGGATCTCGAGCTGGGCCTTGAAGCCGGCGGCATTGAGCTGCGCCTGCACGACCTGGGCGACGTCGCGGACGGTCTGGATCGAGCCCAGCACCTTGAGCGTCACCGGCACGTCGCCTGCGAAGCCCGCCTCCTTGAGCAGTGCCTTCGCTTTGTTAGCGTCGTGCGCGTAGCAGGAGAACTGCGAGACCGGGGTCGCCCACTCCGAGAGTGCCGGCGAGAGCGGCCCGCCGGGAACGGCATGGCCGAAATAGGCCGCCTGCACGATCTTGGCGCGGTCGAGGGCGAGGTTGAACGCCTCGCGCACCTGCGGCTTGTCGAAGGGCGCGATCGTCGTATTCATGCCGACCAGCGAATAGGCGAGATCGCGCGTCTCTAGCAGCTTGACCGTCGGGTTGCCCTTGAGCGCGACCGCGGTCGACGCGTCGATCGACGGCATGAACTGGTAGATGCCGGTCGAGATGCCGACCTGACGGGTCGAGGCTTCCGGCACGATGTTGATCTTGAGGCTGCCGAGCTTGGGCATGCCCTTGTCCCAATAGCCATCATGCTTGGTCAGCTGGAGATAAGTGTCGGGCACCCACTGCGTCAGCTTGAAGGGGCCGGTGCCATTGGCCTCGCGCTGCAGGTCGCCGTGATTGGACGGCACGATCGACAGCACGACCAGCTGTGAGAGGAACGGCGCCGACGGATCGGTCAACTCGACCTTAACGTCATCGCCCTGCACGGTCGTCGACTTCACCAGCGCGAAGCGGCTGGCAAAGGGCGACCCGGTCTCCTTCTTGAGCACGCGCTCGAAGGAGTAGACGACATCGGCCGCGGTGATCGGCTTGCCGTTGTGGAAGGTGCCGCCCTTGCGGATCTTGAAGACGTAGGTCTTGCCATCGGGCGAGATCGTCCAGGACTCCGCAACCGCCGGCACGACCTTGAGGTCCTTGTCGACCGCGGTCAGGCCTTCGTAGATGTTGCCGTTCACGAGCGCGGTCGAGAAGGCGGTGGCGACATGCGGGTCGAGGCCGACCGGCGAGGCGTCGGTCGCGACCTCCAGAACCTGGGCCGTTGCGGCCAGCGGAACAATGAGCGCAGCCGCAAAGGCGGCGCGCTTGACGAGACGGATCATCGGGCTTTCCTCCCAAGCAAAGTCGGCCCATCTCACACCGCGACAGAGCCGGCGTCAACACAGGCCTCGGCAGCTTTCCGGTCGCCGCAACTTGTGCTTGGAGGCAATCCGCCCATCCCCCATGATCCCGCCGATTCGACGGCAAAAGAGGCAAGGATGAGCGGGATCTTCACCGCCCTTGGGCTGATGAGCGGAACCTCGATGGACGGCATCGACGTCGCCGTCATCGAGACGGATGGCGAGCGGGTCGAGAGCTTCGGCCCATGGGCGACCTACCCTTATCCCGACGATGTCACGACCGAGCTTCGCGCCCTGGTGGCCGATGCCAGACGCGCCGAGACCGGCGATCATCGCGACCTCGACCGGCGGGTGACCGAAGCACAGACCCGCGCCGTCGAGCAGCTCCTCAAGGGAGCCGGCATCGATCGCTCTCGGATCGCCGTGGTCGGCTTCCACGGCCAGACCATCCTGCACCGGCCTGACAAGCGCGTGACCTATCAGCTCGGCAACGGTGCTGCGATGGCCGAACGGCTCGGCATCGATGTGATCAACCGTTTCCGCGATGCCGACCTCGCCGTCGGCGGCCAGGGTGCTCCGTTGGCGCCGCTCTACCACCGGGCGCTCGCCCGCGATCTCGAACGGCCGCTGGTCGTGCTCAATCTGGGCGGCGTGGGGAATGTGACCTATCTGGATGGCGATGTCGTGATCGCTTTCGATACGGGCCCTGCCAACGCAATGATTGACGATTGGGCTTTGAAGCACACCGGACGCGCCTATGACGCTGACGGCAAGCTTGCGGCCTCGGGGAAAGTCGACAAGGCCGTGCTGGCGAAGCTGATGGACAACCCCTACTTCGCGCAGAAACCGCCGAAATCGCTCGACCGCAACGACTTCTCGGCAGCACCGGTGCAGGGCCTGTCGCCGGCCGATGGCGCAGCAACGCTGGTTGCCTTCACCGTCTCGACCGTCGCCAAGGCACGCGACCACTTCCCCGGCAAGCCGAAGCGCTGGCTCGTCACCGGCGGCGGACGGCTCAACCCGACGATCATGCAATCCCTTGCCGAGACGCTGAAGGCGCCGGTGGCGCCGGTCGAGGCCGTCGGCTGGCAAGGCGACGCACTCGAGGCGCAGTGCTTCGCTTTCCTCGCCGTGCGCAGCCTCCGTGGCCTGAACCTCAGCGTGCCGACGACGACCGGGGCGCCGAAGCCGATGACCGGCGGCGTGCTGCATCGGGCGAGGAAGGCGGCTTGACCCTCGAGGCCGCGCTCCGCGAGGCTTTTGCGCCAGCCAAGGAGGCGGTCGCCTCCGGCCGAATCCCGGGCGCGGTCCTGGGGGTGGTCACGCCTTCCGGAAAGACGGCTGTTCACCTGACGGGACTCGCCCAGCGCGTGCCGAGGAAGCGAAAGCTGACGCGCACGACCTGGTTCGACCTCGCCAGCGTGACCAAAGTCGTGGCAACCACCACCGAGGTCATGAAGCTGGTCGAGGACGGCATCGTCGGTCTCGACGATCCGCTCTCGAAGCACATCCCGGACCTGCATCAGTACATTGCCGCCCATCCGATCCGGAAGCTGACGCCGCGGCAGTGCCTCTCGCACCAGACCGGCCTGCCGGCGGTCGAGCCGATCTACACCTGGGGCAACGATCCGGAGACGCTGAAAGCGCATGTCCTTCAGCGCAACTGGCCTTTCGGCGCCAATGTCTATTCCGACATCAACTTCATCCTGCTCGGGATACTGGTCGAGCGTTGTCGTGGCCGCTCGCTGGGCAAGCTGCCCCGCGGGCCGGGCTTGGGCTTCCTGCCGAAGAAGAAGAGCTTCGCCGCGACCGAGCATTGCATGTGGCGCCGGCGCGTGATCGTCGGCCAGGTCCATGACGAGAATGCCTGCAGCCTTGGCGGCTTCGCCGGCCATGCCGGGCTCTTCGGCACGATCGACGGCGTGCTGCGCTACGCGCGCGACCTGCTGAACGGCACGGCGTTGAAGCCGGACTCGATGGCGGCGATCCGAACGCCGCATTCGCCAACGCGCACGCTCGGCTGGGAGTTCCGCCATGAAGGGTGGTCGGGTGGCGATCGGTGCTCGGCCGGGACGATCGGACATACAGGCTTCACCGGGACCGGGCTTTGGATCGACTTCGACCGCGGCTATGCCTGGTCGCTGCTGACCAACCGCGTGCATCCAAGCCGACACGTCGAGACCGGCATCCAGGGTCTCCGCCGCGACGTCGGCGACCGGCTCGCCTCAACGCTCGCGCTTTAGCCTCTGTGTCTGCCTACGCCCGAGGTTTCCTGTTGGTGATGGCCGCGACCATCGTCTGGAGCTCGGGCGGCCTCATCGTCCGCTCGGTCACAGCCGACACCTGGACGATCATTTTCTGGCGCTCGGTCAGCTCGGCGAGCTTCCTGATCCTCTATCTGTGGATCAGCGAGCGCCGGCTGCCCTGGCAGGCCTTTCGCGCCTCGGGATGGGCGGCGGTCGCGGTCGGCGCCTGCTTCGCCGCCGCCTCGATGTCCTTCGTTCTCGCGCTCGGCCTGACTACGGTCGCGAACGCGCTGATGCTGCAGGCGACCGCGCCGATCATCGCCGGCCTCCTGGCACGCGTGATCCTGGGTGAGCCGATCGAGGCGCGCACCTGGACCGCGATCTTCGTCGCCGTCCTCGGGGTCGGCATCATGCTCGGCCGCGTTCCCAGCGGCACCGATCTTCTCGGCACCCTGCTCGCCTTCTCGAGCGCCTTCTTCTTCTCCTGCGCGGTCGTGATCGTGCGTTCGCGGCCCCAGGTGCCGATGGTTCCGGGCGGCTTTCTTGCCGCTGTCTTCGCCGCCTTCGTATCGCTGCCGCTCGCTTCTCCGCTCGACGTGCCGCAGGGCGAGTGGCCGCTCCTGATCTTCTTCGGCGCCGGCCAGCTCGGCGTCGGCATGGCGCTCTTCACCAATGGCGCCAGGCACATCCCAGCCGCGACGTCGTCGCTGATCTCGCTGGTCGAGACCGCGCTCGGGCCGTTCTGGGTTTGGCTCGTCTTCGGCGAGAATCCAGGCGCCTGGGTCTTGAGCGGCGGCGCCGTCATCGTCACGGCTCTCATCGTCCACACGCTGGCTGGACGACGCTAGTCGAGCGTCTCGACCTCGATCGGGGTCGGCGGATGGACGATGCGCTCCAGCGCCGGCACCAGCGCAAGCTCGCGCCGGCCCGCGGCGACCGTCGCCGCGATTGCTTCGGCCATGCCGGAAGCGGCGAGCCTGACCGCCTCGGAGATCGACTTCGAGTCGAGATAATGGCCGAGGATCAGCGCCGAGATCAGGTCGCCGGTGCCGTTGAGCGGACGGTCCACGCGCGGCGCGGTCACCCGCCACGCCCCCTTGTTGGTGACGGCGATGGTGGAGATGCGCCCGTTCTCGGGCAGTCCGGTCAGAACCACGATCCTAGGCCCCCGTCGCCTCAGCGCATGCGCCGCGACGCGCGCCGAGTCGAGGTCGCTTGCCTTCATCCCGGTCAACTGTTCGAGCTCGAAGACATTCGGCGTGCAGATATCGGCAAGCGGCACCAGCTTCTCGGCGATGGCCTCGGGCACGCCCGGGCGCACGAAGACGCGGCCCGCGTCGCCGATCACCGGGTCCAGCAGATAGATCGCCTCCGGATTCGCGCTCTTGACCGACGAGACGGCGTCGGCGACCACCGCCGCTGTCCCCGCCTTGCCGAGATATCCGGACAGAACGGCGCGGCAATCCTTGAGGACGCCGAGCGCCTTCAGGCCGCGCAATAGTTCACCGAGCTCGGCCGGCGGGACGATGCGGCCGGCAAAGCTGCCGTGGCCCGGGTGGTTGGAGAACGCGACAGTGTCGAGCCGCCACACCTCGTGGCCCAGTCGCATCAGCGGCAGGGCGGCGACCGAGTTTCCGACATGACCGAAGACGACGGAGGACTGAATGGAGAGGATCGGCATTGGGGCGCGAACCATGCCACAGCCCTGGATCGCGACGATGGAAATTCCGCCGCCGCGAAAGCGCGTGTTCACCTTCGGTCCCGTTGGAACGAATCAGTACCACTCAGATGCGAACGAAAGGCGAGCGCCGCTACTTCTTGTGGATGTCGTATTCTCTTATCCCAAGATCCGGCGTATCAGCCTTGAGCCAGCCAGTCCTCGATCAGCCGCCGGGCGATGGAATCCGCACGCGGAAGCATTTCGCCCTGCGCGCCAAAGTCGCGGAGTTCGGCGCGGCTGAACCAGGCGCAGTCCTCGAGCTCGCTCTCCGCCATCCTGATCTCGCGGCTCGCCGCCGTCGCGTGAAAGCCGATCATCAGCGAAGACGGAAACGGCCAGGGTTGCGAAGAGTGATAACGGACATCCGCGACGCGAATGCCGGACTCCTCGAACACCTCGCGCGCCACGGTCTCCTCCAGGCTCTCGCCCGGCTCGAGGAAGCCGGCGAGCGTCGAATACATGCCCGGCGCCCAGACCTTCTGGCGGCCGAGCAATGCGCGGTCCTCATCGTGGACAAGCATGATCACCGCCGGATCGGTCCGGGGGAAGTGACTCGCCTTGCAGCCGGGCGCGGTGCAGCGGCGGACATGACCCGCCTCGACGCTCTCTGTCGGCGAGCCGCAAACGCCGCAGAAGCGATGCCGCGCATGCCACCACATGAGCCCACGCGCATAGGCGAGCAGAGATCCTTCCTCGCGTCCCATCAGCGGTCCGACGCGTCTCAAGTCGATCCACTCGCCGAAACCGGCGACGCGGCGCTGCGCCTCCTCTTCGCTCCAATGCGAAACGTCGACGGCGAGATGCAGGCGCTCGCCGCTCTCGCCGAGCACGGCGAGCACACGCGCTTCGTCGAGCCAGCCGCGCACCGCATCGACGGAGAGCAGCACTGCGCGCGGCTGCTCGCTGCCGATCACGAGACTTCGCGTCTGCCAGACGGCGACGATGTGCGCGCGCGGCTCGCCGAGCACGCGCTCGACCCAGCCTTCCTCGGTGCGGAGGTGGGCGAGCCGGTCAAGCCCGCCCCCGGCGTAGAAGTTTATGCGATTCATCGAGGCCAAGGCTGCGCCTGAAACAGTGTGTCAGTCCAGCGACTTGACGAAGATGACCTTGCCGTCGTCGTCCGCATAGAAGCCGTCGAGCCGTGCTGCCTCGCGATAACCGCAGGCTGCGTAGAAGGCACGGGTCGGCGAATACTGGTCGCGTGAGGAGGTGTCGACATAGATCCGCCGTCCGCCGAGCCGGCGCACCGCTTCGGCGCAGGCCTGCTCGAGGGCCCGACCGACACCGCGGCCGCGACGTGTATCGTCGACGACGATCCAGTAGAGGTCGTGGCTCCCCCGCGTGCCGGCGATCGGACCGAAGCAGACATAGCCGACAGGCTGGCCGGCATCCTCGGCAAAGATGAAGCGGTAGCCGCTCGCTACCTCGCCCTTCGATAGAGCATCGTCGACGAGCTCGACCGCGATCTCCTCCTCGCTGGGCGAGAAAAAGCCGGTCGAGGCGACGAGGCGGCGGACGGCAATCCGATCTTCCGGCCTGACACCGGCGCGCAGCGAGACCGGCATCGGTTCAGCCGACAGCGGCCCGGCGAGCCGGCTCGAGGTCGAGAGGGCGGATGATCTCGCGAACGATGTCAGCCTGATCGAGACCGATGCGGCGCGCGGCGGCGACAAGGCCGGCATCGCTGGCGAGGCAGGGGTTGGCATTGACCTCCAGCACCCAGGGCCGCCCGCGCCGGTCGACGCGGAAGTCGATGCGCGCACAACCCGAGAGACGAAAGAGCCGCCAGCAGCGCCGCGCCATCGCCTCAAGGCGCGCGAGCAGCACATCGTCGCCGTCAAAGTCGTAGCGGCGCGGCGTGTTGTTGTAGGCGTGCGATTGCGGGTCCCACTTCGCCGCGTAATCGACCAGGTGCGGCTGGTCGGGGGCAAAGCCGACGAACTCGATCTCCGCCGGCGGCAAGAGCCGCGGCGACTCCGCTGGGCCGACCAACGCGAGGTTGAACTCGCGCCCGTCGATGAAAGCCTCGGCAAACCAGTCGCCGCCGAGACGCTCCATGCGCTGCGCCTGAATCGCCCGGAGCGCCGTTCCTTCGGCGATCGAGGAGGCATCGAGGCCGATCGAGGCGTGCTCCCAGACCGACTTGACGATGAATCTCCCCTCCGGGATCCGGCCTGCGGCAAGGTCCTCCGGCTCGATCCAGGCCGCGGTGTCGATGCCGACGACGGACATCGCACGCTTGGCGACGAGCTTGCTCGCGGTCGCGAGGATCGCGTCGGCCGAGCAGCCCGTGTAGGCGATCGCCATCGAGTCGAGGAGCTGCGGCACCACGCCGATCAGCGCCCCCTTGCCGTCGAGGGACTCGACGAGGTTGAAGGCGAAGGCGGGCTTGAGCCGCTTCAGGCGGTCGGCGAGTCGCTGCAGGTTGAGGTCGACCGGAATCGGCACCGGCTTCCAGCCGAGAGCCGCGAGCTGCGCCGAGACCTCAGTCACCTGCAGCAGCGTGTCCTGCTCGTCCGGCGGTGCGTCGGGAGCGACGCGGCCATGGACCACGGCGACGGCTCGCCCGCCACTCCTCATGCGCGCCTCACCACCCTTCGGCTCGCGGATTGGACGATCATATCGATCAGCGTCTGATAGGGTATACCGGCTTGTGTCGCAAGGATCGGGAGATCCGAATGAAGAGGGTTGAGGCCGGCGAGCGGGTTGACCTCGATGAATGACGGCCGTCCCAGCGCATCGCAGCGGAGGTCGATGCGGCCCGCATCGCGGCAGCTCAGCACCTGCCAGGCGCGGACCGCCACCTCCTCGGCCGCGCGAGCGGTTTCGTCCTTGACCAAGGTGTAAGTGACGCGGGTCTCGCATTCTTCCTTGTTCACGAGGCCGTAGATCGTGCTCTCGGCGGTGCCGAGAAAACCAACCTCAAGGGCTCCGATCGAACGTGTTTCGGCGCCTTCGCCGACGAGGCCGACAGTGAATTCGCGTCCAGGGAGAAACGTCTCGACAATCGCCGGCTGCTTGTAGGTCGCGATGATGTCGCGGCAGCCCTCGATCAGGTCGGCCGTGCTCTCGACCCGCGATTTGCCCCCGATGCCCCGGCCCGTACCTTCCGCGACCGGCTTGACGAACAGCGGGAAGGGCAGCGCGACCCGCTCCGCCTCTTCCGGCGTCGCGACCACGACGAAGTCGGCGGTCGGTATGCCGTGCGCGCGGACGACATGCTTGGTGAGGCCTTTATGCAGCGTCAGCGCCATCACCAGCGTGTCGGAGAAGGTATAGGGGATCGCATAGGCATCGAGAAGAGCCGGCACCTGCGCTTCTCGGCCGATGCCACCCATGCCCTCGCAGATATTGAAGATCAGGTCCCAGCGCTTGCCGTCGACCAGGCGAGCCGCGAGAGCCTTCACATTGCCGACGCGCTCGACCTCGTGGCCGAGTCCTGCCAGCGCCCCCTCGATCGACTCGACGGTATTGACGCTGTCGAACTCGGCGGTCTCCTCAAGGCTGTATCCCGCCTTGAGGTAGTCGTCGCGCAGATCGTAGGTGAAGCCGACGCGCATGGAAACGCCGGAGGTCTACTCCGCCGCTTGCTGGAGCGCGACCTGCCGGTTCGTGCCGACCCGTCCCTCGGGGTCCGTGTAGCGATACACGTTTCCTTCGAAGTTGCGGATCAGCAGGTCATCCCCCTCACGGCCGACGACGTAATCGGGAAGCAGCGGGATCTTGCCGCCGCCGCCGGGCGCGTCGATCACGTAATGCGGCACCGCGTAGCCGGTAGTGTGGCCTCGCAGAGCCTCGATGATCTCTAGGCCCTTATCGACCGAGGTGCGGAAATGCGAGGAACCGGTGATCGGATCGCATTGATAGAGGTAGTAGGGCTTCACCCGGATCTTGAGGAGCTCGTGCATGAGCTTCCTCATGACCTCAGTGTCGTCGTTGATGCCCTTCAGGAGCACCGTCTGGCTTCCCATCGGGATACCGTTGTCGGCGAGGCGGTCGGCAGCGAAGCGCACCTCCGGGCTCACATCGTCCGGATGGGTGTAGTGGATCGAGAGCCAGGCGCGGTGCCTGCGCAGGATCTTGGCGAGCTTGCCGGTGATCCGTTGCGGCAGCACCACAGGCACTTTCGAGCCGACGCGCACGAACTCGATGTGCGGGATCTCGCGCAGGCGCGAGAGCAGCCAGTCGAGCCGGTCGTCGGAAAGCGTCAGCGGGTCGCCGCCCGAGAGCAGCACGTCGCGCACCTGCGGCGTGCGCCTGAGGTAGGCGAGCGCGTTCTCCCATTGCTTGTAGTTGAAGCTGTACTCGCCGCCGGTTTCGCCGACCATGCGGCTGCGCGTGCAGTAGCGGCAATATGTCGAGCAGAAGCCGGTGGTCAGGAACAGCACGCGGTCGGGGTAGCGATGGACCAGCCCCTCGACCTCGGTGTCGTGGTCCTCGCCCAGAGGATCGTCGGCCTCGCCCGGCGTCTTCAGATACTCGGTGCCGACCGGGATATGCGTCCGGCGCAGCGGATGCTGCGGATCGTCGCGATCGAAGAGGCTCAGGTAGTAGGGCGTGACGCCGACCGGCAGAGAACCGCTATGCCGCGAGATCGCCGAGCGCTCATCTTCGGAGAGGGTGAGGATGCGCGCAAGGCTGTCGAGCGATCGGATACGATTGCGAATCTGCCACTGCCAGTCGTTCCACTCGGCGAGCGTGGCTTGCGGAAAGAACCGCCGGCGAAAAGCGTTGGTGCGATCGCTGATCGGAAACCTGGGCGCGGAGGCGCGCTTCTTCTTCCCTACCGACATCAGTCGGCGGGTGAGGGCCTCGACGGCCGCGGCGTTGCCTGAATCGCAGCCGCGCGTGTGGATGGTACTCGGAGGCTGTTCGGCGTCGTTCGGCATGGGATGAAAGGCTCCGGAAGGAAGTGGTCAGTCAGCGTCCGCAAACGGCTTCGCGCTCAAGCCGACTCGTCCCACCCTGTTGGAGCCACCCCGGCTCCTGACCTGACCTTCCGAAAATCCCATCACCGGATCGAACTTCGCTTGGACAGGGCGGACAAGAACTTGGGCACCGATTGCGGACCCGCCCCCTACATACTGGGGGTGATCTCCCTTGTAAAGACTTTCTGACTCGGATTCTCGTATAGAACCGCCATAAATACTGATGAACTGGCAGTGCTCCCATGGGCGCACTTGGTCTCATCTTCGATTGTTACAGCAAATCGGCCCTGCGCCCTCAATGAAGGGCTAAAGTATCACTGTAATATCGATTGGCGCCGACAAGACCCGTACGGCGCTTCAATGCTTGCGCTCCACACTGCAAATTGCGCCCGCAGCGTCGAGTCATGGCGAGCATCCGGCAAAGAGTCTTCCAAGTTCCGCGGAGTCCTTGCCGTCGCGACTTCAGATCCGCCCGTGCCTATAGTTGAGCTGCCCCCGGATTTTTTGGACACCGATTTGTCCAACCGGAGGCATTCATGATGAAGTCGAGCATGAACCAAATCGAAACCAACGATGTGAATGATGATACCGAGGTCGGCAGGGTCGAGCGCAGTTCGTCCGGGCAGTCTCCTGGCCATGTGTTCCCTGGCCAGGGAACGACGC
>Ga0194132_10005164_pt1 | contig 21465 bp, 25 predicted proteins | sample TA2KigOf80mmetaG_FD_148612 | JGI IMG/M metagenome (GOLD analysis project Ga0194132, IMG submission 148612) | Freshwater microbial communities from Lake Tanganyika, Tanzania - TA2015054 Kigoma Offshore 80m | ecosystem: Environmental > Aquatic > Freshwater > Lake | place: Tanzania: Lake... | reverse complement strand
GACGCCCCGTCCCGCAAACACTGGCCAGGATCTGCCGGGCCTCCCGTCGCGTGGTTGCGCGGCGTGCAGCAGTCCGCTGCGCCGGCCTCGCAGGATCTGCGGGCAACCCCGCCGCAGCAGTTCCGGCGGGCTTGCGCCCGCCGTCTCCGTGGCCCATCATCCGGCTACTGCAACAGTACAGCCTGCCGGAGCGGCGGGCTGGCCAATATGGGGGCAGGGTGGAAAAAATCTGGCTGAAGAGTTATCCGCCGGGCGTGCCGGTGGAAATCGACTGGCATCAGTACAAGTCGCTCGGCGATCTGTTCGAGCAGAGTTGCGGGAAGTTCCGCGACCGTCCCGCCTATTACAACATGGGCGTGACCATCAGCTTCGGCGACCTCGACCGCCTGTCGCGCGCTTTCGGGGCCTGGCTGCAGTCGAAGGGGCTGCCTAAGGGCACGCGCATCGCCATCATGATGCCAAACTGCCTGCAGTTCCCGATCTGCGCCTTCGGGGCGCTGCGCGCGGGCTACACCGCGACCAACGTCAACCCGCTCTACACGCCGCGCGAACTCGAGCTGCAGCTGAAGGATTCTGCCGCCGAAGCCATTGTGGTGTTGGAGAATTTCGCGCACGTGCTGCAGCAGGTGCGCGCGCATACGGCGGTGAAGCACGTGGTGGTGACTTCGCTTGGCGAGATGCTTGGGCTGAAGGGCATGATCGTCAATCTTGTCGTACGCAAGGTCAAGAAGATGGTGCCGGCCTGGGACATCCCGGGCGCGCTGCGCTTCAAGGATGTGCTGGCGCAGGGCGCCAGCCTGGAGCTCAAGCGCGTCGAGGTCGGCCACGAGGACGTTGCGTTCCTGCAGTACACGGGCGGCACTACCGGCATCTCCAAGGGCGCGACGCTGCTCCACCGCAACATCCTTGCCAATCTGGAGCAAGCCTGCGCATGGCTGCGGCCCTTCCTCGACGAGTCGCAGCCCCAGGCCATCATCACGGCGCTGCCGCTGTACCACATCTTTTCGCTGACCGCGAACGCCCTGCTCATGATGAAGCTTGGCGGCCTCAACATCCTCATCACCAATCCGCGCGACATTCCGGGGTTCGTGAAGGAACTAAGCAAGGTCCGTTTCACCATGTTCACCGGGGTCAACACGTTGTTCAACGCGCTAATGCAACACCCGGACCTGGGCAAGGTGGACTTCTCCGCGGTGAAGGTGACGCTGGGCGGCGGCATGGCGGTGCAGAAGGCCGTCGCCGACCAGTGGAAGAAGGCGACCGGCGTGACCCTGGTGGAAGCCTATGGGCTTTCGGAGACCTCGCCCGCGGTCACCATCAATCCGCTTGACCTCAAGGAATACAACGGCGCCATCGGCCTGCCGCTGCCCTCGACCGAGATTTCGATTCGCGGCGAAGATGGCAGGGAGCTGCCTTTCGGCGAGGCAGGGGAGATCTGCATTCGCGGCCCGCAGGTGATGGCCGGCTACTGGAACCGCCCGGACGAAACCGCCAAGGTGATGACTGCCGACGGATTCTTCACCAGCGGCGACATGGGCGTGATCGACCAGCAGGGCTATGTGCGCATCGTCGACCGCAAGAAGGACATGGTCAAGGTCTCCGGCTTCAACGTCTATCCGAACGAGATCGAGGGCGTCGTGGCCATGCACCCAGGTGTGCTCGAGTGCGCGGTGATCGGCGTTCCGGATGCGCATTCCGGCGAAGCGGTGAAATTGTTCGTGGTTAAGAAGGATGCCGCCCTGACGGAAGACGATCTGCGCAAGCACTGCCATGAAAATCTCACCGGCTACAAGCGGCCCAAGCACATTGAGTTCAGGGCCGAGTTGCCGAAGACCAACGTCGGCAAGATCCTCAGGCGCGCGTTGCGCGACGGCGGGGCCTGAGGCCGGCGCCTCAAGCAGCGCGGCCGCGCGTGCGCAGCAGGCGCGCGGTCCCGAAGGGTGGGTCGCACCTACACCGGAGGCGGGTTGGCGAGCTTCTTTGCCGCCTTCCAGGCCAGTCGCGAGAAGATCTCGTTGATCAGGGTCTCGCGGGCGACGGGCTTGTGCAGGAAGCCTTCGGCGCCTAGGTTGCGCGCCTGCACGTGCTCGTTCTCATCCTGATGCCCGGTGAGGACGACGACGGGAATGTCGCGCGAGGCCGGGTCCGACTTCAGCGCGGCGAGGACTTCCATTCCGTCCAGATAGGGCAGCCCGATGTCGAGCAGGATGAGGTCGGGCGGACTCTCCAGAATCGCCCGGATGGCAATGGCTGCGTCAGCGGCGATGCGAACCTTCAGCCCGCCGCTGGTCAGGTCGGCGCTGAGTAGTTCGAGCAAGGGGGTGTCGTCGTCGACGATGAGTACCGTGGGCATATCGGAGTCATGAATCGAAGTTTAGGAACAATAACCCGTTGACGCGGCTGCGCCCACCCCGATGAAGGGGTTGCCGCGAAATAGCAGGTGGCGGCATCCGGCTATTCTGTGCTGGCGTTCGTGGTGTGAGAGGTTATACCTCTATTTTTCAGTGACTTAGCGCTGCTCCGCGCGTGCAAGCCTTCGCCTCCAGTCGACTTCTGTTCCGGACCTCGGCTCATGTTGCGGCGAGGAATTCCCGAATGGTCGTACAAACAAGCACTTGTTACTTGCATTACTGCGTTGCACAAGAAATTTTCAGTCTGATATAAGGATACATCGATAGAGCTGTCACGAGGTTGCGATGCTGTATGCGCTCCACGACCTACAGCGCACTGTTATTGCTCCCTGGAACTATTTCGCCAAGGCGAGTCACGAACTGCTGACGAATCCGTTCAGCCCGTTCTCCCAGCTTCCCGCCAGCCGGCGCCTCGCGGCCAACGCCGAGCTCTTCTATCGACTCACCCAGGAATTCCACAAGCCCGAGTTCGGGCTCGACCATGCCGTCATCGACGGCGCACGCGTGGCCGTGGCCGAGGTCGTCGCTATCGACAGGCCGTTCTGCAAGCTGCTGCATTTTCGGCGCGAACTACCTCCTGGGCGCGCCCCCGACCCCGTGGTGCTGCTGGTCGCACCGTTGTCGGGCCACCATGCAACCCTGTTGCGCGACACCGTGCGCACGCTTCTGTCCGAGCATGAGGTCTATGTCACCGACTGGGTGGATGCGCGCATGGTGCCGCTGGCCATGGGGACCTTCCATTTCGACGATTATGTCGATTATGTCCGCGAGTTCATCAGCTTCCTCGGACCGGAGATGCACGTGATTTCGGTCTGCCAGCCGACGGTGCCGGTGCTTGCGGCCGTGTCACTGATGGCGACGGCGGACGAACCCGTCAAGCCGCGCACCATGATCATGATGGGCGGGCCCATCGACGCCCGCAACAGCCCGACGGCCGTCAACAATCTCGCCTTGCAGAAGCCCTATTCGTGGTTCGAGCGTACGCTGATCCAGCGCGTTCCACTCAAGTACCCGGGCGCGCTGCGGCGCGTCTATCCGGGCTTCCTGCAGCATCTGGGCTTCGTGGCCATGAACCCGTCGCGCCACGTCGACGCGCACCGCGATTTCTACAAGCACCTCGTTGCCGGCGATGACGATTCGGCGGCGGCGCACCGCAACTTCTACGATGAATACAACGCGGTGCTGGACATGCCCGCCGAGTACTATCTCGAGACCATTAAGCGCGTGTTCCAGGAATTCCAGTTGCCCAAGGGGCGGATGTTCGTGCGCGAGCAACTGGTCAGGCCGCAGGACATCCGGCACACCGCGCTGCTTACGGTGGAAGGCGAACTGGACGATATTTCGGGCAACGGCCAGACGCGCGCTGCACACGAGCTGTGCATCGGCATCACCGACGCGAGGCGCGAGCATTTCGAGGCGCCGGGCGCTGGGCACTACGGCATTTTCAGCGGCCGCCGCTGGCGCGAGGTGGTCTACCCGCGCGTGCGCGGCTTCATCCGCGATCGCGCCCGAGGCGGTTAGCCCGGAGGCGGCCCGCCATCGGCCTCAGAAAGGCCGGGGGCGTGAATCCAGCAGGGCTGCGATGGCCGGCCAGTTGTTCGGGCAGGCGTTGAGCAGTTCGCGCTTGCGTCCTTCGAGCACTCCGTAGTCCATCGCGAGTTATTCGGCGGCGATGTCGTCGAGCCGGTCGGCCAGCACGCGCGATGACGGGTCGAGGTTGAAGATCATGCCGAGGCCCGTTGGCGGCGTGGAGATGGTGTGCACCGCCAGATCGGGACGGTACTTGCGCAGCAGCAAGATGAGGCGCCAGATGTCGCCGCTCCAGAATGCCGTGCAGCGCTCGCGCATGGCGGTTTCCGCATCGAGCGGGTAGCAATCGTGGACGAGGACGACACTGCTGCGCGTTGACAGCCTCTCGATATTGATGAAATCGCGCAGTGCGTATTCGAACTGATGCATCCCGTTGATGAAGGCAAGCTCGATGCGCCTGCCGCCGAGTTCCGCGACGACATCATGCCCGGCAAAGAAGTCGTCGCTGGTTTTCGCGAACACGCGCTGGTTGGGGCCCGCGGGTTCGTCGAGAATGGGGTTCGGGTCGATGCCGATCGCCTGCGTCGACGGCGACACGACGCGCAACGAGGCGCCGCGGAACACCCCGACTTCGAGGTAGGTGCGCGGGTTCAGGTGCGCGTGCAGCCGGGACATGACGTGAAAGTAGTCCTCGCCGTGCAGTTCAATGTTGGCGAGCAGCATGTGGGCGGGATGGAAGCGGGCCAGTCGGACAGCTTCCTAGCACAGTTCGATGGTCCGCGCCGTGTTGCCGTCGATGTAATGCGCCAGCGACAGGTTGTAGAGGTAGCGGGGTTCGTGCGGCGACGCCTGTACGGCGCGCTCAAGGTGGGCTTTGGCCTCGCGTATCTGCTGCAGCTCGAGCAATGCCGTTCCGCGCATGAAATGCGCTTCCGGGTTGTCCGGCCATTGCCTCAGCACCGGCGTCAGTTCCGCGACGACCTCCTCGAACTGGTTGCACCCCAGCAGGCCCCTTGCCGACAACAGGCCCGCTTCGAGAGTCGCTGGAGAAGTCTCGGCCGCCGAGCCGCGCGAGAAGAGGCTGCAAATGAGCGTGCTCAGCATGCCGGCAGTCTAGTGAGGGCACATGGCAAGGGCAATCGACGCCGGCAGGCGATGTCAACTCTTGCCGGCATCCGCGGCATCCTCCTTGGCCGCGACCTCAATGGCGTCGGCATCGATGTCCGCTGCTTCATCTCCGCCGCGTACTGCGTCATCCACTGCGCTGGCCTCCTGCTCGGCGTCGGCGCCCGGGAGGGCGTCCAAGGCCCTGCGCGGCGCCGGGTACTGCACGACACGCTGGTCGATGGCGCCGAAGATGGAGTGGCCTGCCGCATCCAGCATCTCGATGCGCACCCGGTCTCCGAAGCGCAGGAAGGGCAGCGGGTCGCGCCCGGCAACGGCCTCGGTCGCACGCCGCTCGGCGATGCAGGCATGGCCCGCGGCATGCCCCTGGTTGGACACGGTGCCGGAGCCCAGGACGGTACCTGCGCCAAGGCGCCGCGTTCTCGCCGCGTGCGCGATCAAGTGAGGAAAATCGAACTGCATATCGCTGCCGCAATCCGGCTCTCCCAGCGTCTCGTCGTTCACGCTCACGCGCAGCGGTCGTGACACACGCCGGCCGTCCCAGGCGGCACCGAGCTCATCCGCAGTCACCGCCACGGGCGAAAACGCCGTGGCAATCTTGCCCTGGACCGGGCCGAGGCCCTTGCGGAATTCCCTGGCGAGCACCGCACGCAGGGAAACGTCATTGATGAGGACGAACAGGCGGATTTCCTCGCCCGCGCGCTCGTGTTTCACCGCCATGGGCACGTCGCCCAGGATGACGCCGAGTTCTCCTTCGAGGTCGATTTCCCAGGCTTCGCTGGCTGCTTCGATCGGGTCGCAGGCGCCAATGAAGTAGTCCGAATTGCCCTGGTACATGAGCGGGTCGCGTCGGGCATCGGGAGGCATGCCTGCGCCGCGGGCCTTGCGCAGGGCCTTGATGTGCGGCAGGTAGGAGCTGCCATCGAGCCACTGGTAGGCGCGCGGCAGCGGCGCCAAGCATTGCAGGGGATCGAAGGCAAATGCGCGGCCGCCAGGCTGGCGGTTCAATTCGTCGGAGAGATTCTGCAATTGCGGCGCGCAATAGCCCCAGTCGTCCAGCGCCGCCTGCAGGGTCGGGGCGACGTCAAATGCAATCTGCGCACGCCTGAGGTCGCGCGACACGACGGCAAGCGCACCGTCGCGGGTGTCGTTCTTGATGGTGGCCAGTTTCATGGGATCGCCGGAGTGGGATTCGGCATCTGTACCGCGGTTGCGGCGAAGTGGCATTCTACATTGCGCCCCTGTCGGCGGAGGCCGGGACCACGGGTCTGACAGCGATCGAAGGCGTACCAGCGGCGGGCGCGTAGAATGGCGCCCCCAACGGCATGGCCAGCGGGAATCCGATTAAGGCGGATGCGACCGAACGCGTCCCGACGTGCCGCTAGGCTCGCTTGATCCATCCGAAACCAGAATGAAAGGAACACCATGCAGCAACAGACAGCACCGGCGCTCGTGATCGACAAGTCCGCAACCGCGGTTCTTCTGATGGATTTCCAGAACGACATGGTGGAACGCGTTCCCGAGCCCGAGCGCACGGCGTTGCTGGAGAGCGCTGTGACCGTGCTTGCTGCGGCGCGCAAGGCAGGAATGCCGGTGATCTACATCGTGGTCGGGTTCCGCAAGGGCTATCCCGAAGTGAGCCCGCGCAACAAGCTGTTTTCTATGGTCAAGAATGCCGGGAGGCTGCTCGCGGGGACCCCGGGTACGGCGGTGCATGCCAGCGTGGCGCCACAGGCGGAGGATGTGGTGCTGACCAAGGTGCGCGTCGGCGCCGCATCGACAACACCGCTGGAAACCATGCTGCGGGCGCGTGGCATCACGTCGCTGGTGCTGATGGGGATCGCCACCAGCGGCGTCGTGCTGTCCACGATGCGCTGGGCGGCCGACATGGACTACACGCTGACCGTCATTGCGGATGGTTGCGCCGACTTCAACGCGGACACGCACCGGGTGCTGCTTGAAAACGTCTTCCCGGCGCAGGGGACGGTGGTCAGCGCGCAGGCGTTCAGGGCTGCCGTGGGGGGCTGACCAGGCACCTCGTCGTGATCATATTATGCGTGTAGAGCCATTACTGGCGAAGCGTATAGTGGTGAATTGATCATATTGACCGCCCGGGTCCGGGCTCTCCCGCATGGGGGCGGGAGCTGCGCGAGCAGCGATGGACCGTTCCGGCTCAGGCCGCCGCCGCCTTGTCCCCGGCCAGCGCCGCGTGGAATGCCGCGAGCAGCCTGGCTTCCTTCTTGCGCGCGAACTCGACACCGCGCAGCTTGACGTGGCCATAGCCCCGGATGTCCTGCGGAATGGCGGCAATGGCCGCTGCGGTTGCGAGGTTGTGTTCCGACAGGCCTGCGAGCAGCTTCTCGATCGTTCTCTCGTAGTCCGTGATCAGCTGCCGTTCCATGCGCCTCTCGGCGGTGCGGCCGAACACGTCGAACACCGATCCGCGCAGACCCTTGAGACGGGCGAGCAGGCGGAATGCCGTGAGTATCCAGGGGCCGAACTCGGACTTCCTTGCCACGCCGGTCACCGGGTCCCGAGGGTTCAGCACCGGCGGCGCCAGGTGGAACTTCAGCCGGTAGCTTCCTTCGAACATCGCATCGATTCTTTGGTGGAATTCCGGCTGCGTGTGCAGCCGGGCGACTTCGTATTCGTCCTTGTAGGCCAGCAGCTTGAAATAGCTGCTCGCCACGGCTGCCGTCAGCGCGGATTCCCGGGCGCCCAGCGCCGCCTCGGCGGCGCGCACGCGCCCGACCAGGTTCCGGTAACGCGTTGCGTAGGCGCTGTCCTGGTAGTCGACGAGGAACTCGCTGCGCCGGGATATCGTTTCGTCGAGATTGCGCGCCGGCGCGCGCGCGAAGGCGATGACCTTGCCCGGCGTGGCTCGTCTTTCCACGTGCGCGAGGTCAGCAGCTGCTCTGCGTCCCCACTGGAACGCGCGCTGGTTCAGCTTCACGGAGACATCGTTGAGTCCGATGGCGCGGTCGATGGACTCCGCTTCGAGCGGAATCCAGCCCTTCTGGAATGCGTAGCCCAGCATGAACATGTTGGTGGCGATGGCATCGCCAAGGAGCGCGCCCGCAAGGCTGCCGGCGGCGACGAAATCGGCATTGCCGTGAGCCACCGAGTCGAGGATGTTCTGCCGCAGGTCGCCGCCGGGCAAACGCCAGTCGGGATTGCGCGTGAATTCGGCGGTCGGTGCGGTGTCGGAGTTGATCAGCACGCGCGTGCGCTGCTCGTGCATCGTGGAGATCGCCTCGACACTCGTGGTCACGACGAGGTCGCAGCCGATCACGAGGTCCGCCGTGCCGGTCCCGACCCGCACGGCGTGCAGGGACTCGCTGCTGCGCCCCATTCGCACATGCGACATGACGGGGCCGAACTTCTGCGCCAGCCCCGACATGTCGAGCACGGTCGCTGCCTTGCCCTCCATGTGCGCGGCCACTGCCAGAATCTGCCCGATCGTGATGACGCCGGTGCCGCCAATACCGGCGATGAGTATGTTGTAGGGCTCATCGAGCGCGGGCTTTACCGGCGTCGCCAACGGGCCGAATTCGTCCGTCTCGGCCGCGCCGGAGTCGGTACTGCCCTTGCGCAGGCTGCCGCCTTCGACAGTGACGAAGCTCGGACAGAACCCCTTGAGGCAGGAGAAATCCTTGTTGCAGGATGACTGGTTGATGGTGCGCTTGCGCCCGAACTCGGTTTCCAGGGGCTCGACCGACAGGCAGTTGGACGCCGTACTGCAGTCCCCGCAGCCTTCGCACACCAGTTCGTTGATGACGACGCGCCGGGCCGGGTCCGGGTATTCATTGCGCTTGCGGCGTCGCCGCTTTTCGGAGGCGCAGGTCTGGTCGTAGATGATTGCGCTGACGCCCTTCACCTCGCGTAGCTCGCGCTGCACGGCGTCAAGGTCATCGCGGTGGCGGATGGTCGTGCCTTCTGCCCAAGGACAGCCCGGGGGGTACTTTTCCGGCTCGTCGGTGACGACGATGATTGGCTGCACGCCTTCGGCGGCAAGCTGCCGGGAAATCATGGCCGGATCGAGCGGCCCATCCACATGCTGGCCGCCGGTCATTGCAACCGCGTCGTTGTAGAGGATCTTGTAGGTGATGCTGACGCCGGCTCCAACCGCTGCGCGGATGGCGAGCAGCCCGGAGTGGTAATAAGTGCCGTCGCCGAGATTGGCGAAAACGTGAGGTGTGTCGGTAAACGGGGCCTGGCCGATCCACGGCACGCCTTCGCCGCCCATGTGCGTGAAGGTTTCCGTGCCGCGATCCATCCACAGTGCCATGTAATGGCAACCGATGCCGGCCATCGCGCGGCTGCCCTCGGGAACCCTTGTCGAGGTATTGTGCGGGCAGCCGGAGCAGAAATGCGGGCGACGGAGCGTGGTGGTGTGCGGCTTTTCCATGGCCTTTTGCTTGCGCTCAAGGTAGGCGACGCGCTCATGAAAACGCGAGCCGAGGACCGCGGCCAGGCCAAGCTTCTGCAACCGGCTGGCGATTGCGCCGGCGATGATGGCCGGCGAGAGTTCGTAGTGCGCCGGCAGCAGCCAGTTTCCCGCGGGCTGACCCGCGGCGATGGACCATTCGCCGTTGTCATCGAACTTGCCGACGACGCGCGGCGGGCGCTGGCCCTCGCGCCAGGTGTAGAGTTCCTCCTTGATCTGGTATTCAATCAGCTGGCGCTTCTCCTCGACGACGAGGATTTCTTCCAGTCCCGCCGCGAAACTGCGCGCGCCCTCGGGCTCCAGCGGCCAGGGCATCGCGATCTTGTAGACGCGCAGGCCGATGTCGCTGGCGACACGCTCGTCGATGCCGAGGTCGGCCAGCGCCTGCATGACATCGCCGTAGGACTTGCCAGTGGTCGCGATACCCATGCGTGCATTAGGACTGTTCAAGACGATGCGATCGAGCCGGTTGGAGCGGCAGTAGGCGAGCGCTCCGTACACCTTGTAGTCGAGCAGGCGGGCTTCCTGATCGATCCCGGGGTCGGGCCAGCGTATGTGGTTGCCGCCGCGGGGCATGGCGAAGTCCTCGGGCAGCACGATCTTGACGCGATCGGGATCGACGTCGACGATGGCGCCCGATTCAACGATGTCGCCGACGCATTTGAACCCGACCCAGCAGCCGGTGTAGCGGGACATGGCGAATCCGTGCACGCCGAGGTCGAGGTAGTCCTGCACGCTGGATGGGTGCAGTACAGGAATCATGCACGCCTTGAGGGCATGCTCGCTCTGGTGCGGCAGGGTTGACGACTTGCAACCGTGGTCGTCGCCCGCCAGTACGAGCACGCCGCCATGCTTTGAAGTGCCGGCCGAATTGGCATGCTTGAAGACGTCGACACAGCGGTCTACGCCGGGTCCCTTCCCGTACCACATGGCAAACACGCCGTCGTAGCGTGCACCGGGAAACAAGTTGACCTGCTGGGTTCCCCATACCGCAGTGGCGGCGAGATCCTCGTTGATGCCAGGCTGAAAGTGGATGCGATGCTCGCCAAGGTGCTTCGTCGCCTTCCACAGCGCCATGTCGAAACCTCCCAGAGGGGAGCCGCGGTATCCGGAAACGAAGCCTGCGGTATTAAGTCCCGCAGCTTCGTCACGTTCTTTCTGCAACATGGCCAGGCGCACCAGCGCCTGAATACCCGTCATGAAGACTTGGCCGCGCTTGAGCGTGTACTTGTCGTCCAGAGAAAACTGTTGCAGATGTTCCGGGGCGTTCACCGTGACTTTTCTCCCATCGCACTGTTGGCCGGGCTTCGGGCAGGATATCAAGTTACCGAAAGTATAGGAGTGACGACGCAGAAGGCCGGACTCGTCCCGTGAGCTTCTCCCCATGGGTCGCTCGGACGTTTCTGACGGTACACCGTTGCCAGCGGGCGAGCTGCGCGAGGGGGCTGCTGGTGAGCACTGACATTTACCGCTTGCCCGACTGCTTTCCGCCGGGTCTGATCGCCTGGTTGATTGACGCATCACGGCGCGGCATGGTCTGAATGCGCTGCACGCCATGGCCTTCGCGAGACGTTCCGGTATCGGCCGCATGCGATCCGCCAATATAAATGACTATTTGGTCATTAGTGAAGGGCTGACTTGCAGTCGCGGGCAATTTTCGATGTGCGGCGGGCTTGGTGCGCCGCAACAAAAATCCTCGGGTGCACGCGCTTCGGCAAGTTCCCCGGAATGGCTGCGGTTCCCCGCGGCACGTTGACACATTCGGAAAATCCAAGCATAATCAGACGTTTCGTTCGGAGGGGTTCCCGAGCGGTCAAAGGGATCAGACTGTAAATCTGACGGCTCTGCCTTCGAAGGTTCGAATCCTTCCCCCTCCACCAGGAATGCTGATGGCTCCGGGCTGTATTCGTCGAAACGCGGCCGCGGGTGTAGCTCAATGGTAGAGCAGAGGCCTTCCAAGCTTACGACGAGGGTTCGATTCCCTTCACCCGCTCCAGTGACGGGAGCGGCGTCTGAAAACGAAATTTATTGCAACGTAGCGGGATCTTAATCGGACGAATATACGGGTTTTGCGCCGATGTAGCTCAGTGGTAGAGCACTCCCTTGGTAAGGGAGAGGTCGCGCGTTCAATCCGCGCCATCGGCACCATCAGGATCGGGATTCTGGGATCAGGTTTTCAATTCCAATTTACAAGCAACGGGATAAGACATGTCCAAAGGCAAATTTGAGCGTACGAAGCCGCACGTGAACGTAGGGACGATTGGTCACGTGGACCACGGCAAGACGACGCTGACGGCGGCGATCACGACGGTGCTCTCCAAGAGGTTTGGTGGTGAGGCGAAGGCCTACGACCAGATCGATGCGGCCCCGGAGGAGAAGGCGCGGGGGATAACGATCAACACGGCGCACGTGGAGTACGAGACCAAGAGCCGGCACTACGCGCACGTGGACTGCCCTGGGCACGCCGACTACATCAAGAACATGATTACCGGTGCGGCGCAGATGGACGGCGCGATCCTGGTGGTGTCGGCGGCCGATGGCCCGATGCCGCAGACGCGCGAGCACATTCTGCTGGCGCGCCAGGTGGGTGTTCCGTACATCATCGTGTTCATGAACAAGGCGGACATGGTCGATGACAAGGAGCTGCTCGAGCTGGTGGAGATGGAGGTGCGCGAGCTGTTGTCCAAGTACGAGTTTCCTGGTGATGACACGCCGATCGTGATCGGCTCGGCGCTCAAGGCGCTGGAGGGGGACACGAGCGATATGGGCGAGGGCGCGATCATGAAGCTGGCCGATGCGCTGGACAGCTACATCCCGACGCCGGAGCGGGCGATTGATGGGGCGTTTCTGATGCCGGTGGAGGATGTGTTCTCGATCTCCGGCCGTGGCACGGTGGTGACTGGTCGCGTGGAGCGTGGCGTGGTGAAGGTGGGCGAGGAAATCGAGATCGTGGGCCTGAAGGCGACGATCAAGACGGTGTGCACGGGCGTGGAGATGTTCAGGAAGCTGCTGGATCAGGGGCAGGCGGGTGACAACATCGGGGTGCTGTTGCGCGGCACCAAGCGCGAGGAAGTCGAGCGGGGGCAGGTACTGGCCAAGCCGGGTTCGATCACGCCGCATACGAAGTTCGAGTGCGAGGTGTACATCCTGTCCAAGGACGAGGGTGGCCGGCATACGCCGTTCTTCCCAGGGTACCGGCCGCAGTTCTACTTCCGGACGACTGACGTGACGGGGTCCTGTGTGCTGCCTGAGGGCACCGAGATGGTGATGCCGGGGGACAACATCAAGATGGTGGTGTCGCTGATTGCGCCGATCGCGATGGAGCAGGGGTTGCGTTTTGCGATTCGTGAGGGCGGCAAGACCGTAGGCGCCGGCGTCGTCGCCAAAGTGATCGAGTAAGAGGGTCGGTGTCCCTTTTCCAGCTAACGATTCATAGAAATTGACAGGCAAATTATGCAGAGCCAGAAAATCCGCATCCGCCTCAAGGCGTTCGACTATCGACTTATTGACCAGTCGGCGCTGGAAATCGTCGATACGGCAAAGCGGACCGGTGCCGTAGTCAAAGGGCCCGTGCCGTTGCCGACTAGAATCGAGCGATTCGATGTGCTTAGGTCGCCGCACGTCAACAAGACATCGCGAGACCAGTTCGAAATTCGCACGCACTTGCGGCTTATGGACATAATTGATCCGACTGACAAAACGGTGGACGCGCTGATGAAGCTGGATCTGCCTGCAGGAGTGGACGTAGAAATCAAGCTTTAGCACTTGTTGTTCCGGGGCAAGGCGGGACCCAACCGCATCCCCCGGCATTGTGAACCGCCGGCCAATTGCAGTCGGCACCCGGACCCGCGTAGGGGTTGTGGGAAATTTATAAGAGGGCAAGACCATGAGCTTGGGACTCGTCGGCCGCAAGGTCGGCATGACCCGCATTTTTACTGAAGAGGGCGAGTCTCTTCCGGTAACCGTGCTGGACGTGTCCGACAACCGTGTTACGCAAATAAAGACGACAGCCATTGACGGCTACTCGGCCGTTCAAGTGGCATTTGGCAAGCGCAGGGCGTCTCGCGTCAATAAGGCCTTGGCCGGTCATGTTGCCAAAGCCGGGGTCGAGGCAGGAAGGACCCTCAGCGAATTTCGCGTGTCCGAGTCGGACGTTGCCAAACTGAAGGTCGGTGAGAAGATCAGCGCTGGCATATTCAAGGTTGGCCAGAAGGTCGACGTATCCGGCACCTCGCAAGGAAAGGGTTTCGCCGGAGTCATCAAGCGCCATAATTTTTCTTCGAATCGTGCGAGTCACGGTAACTCGGTTTCCCATCGGACGCCCGGTTCTATCGGACAGGCGCAAGATCCCGGAAGGGTGTTCCCTGGCAAGCGCATGTCAGGGCACCTTGGTAACGTCAAGCGGACTGTGCAAAGCCTGATCGTCGTGCGGGTTGACGCGGACCGTCAGCTGCTGCTCATCAAAGGCGCAGTCCCGGGAAGCCGTGGCGGCGACGTCGTTGTCCTGCCCGCGGCTAAGCCCGGCAAATCCAAAGTGGCACCGGCGCCGGCGGGCAAAGCCGCAGCGAAGCAGTGAGGTAACAATGGAACTGAAAATACTGAATGACCAGGGCCATAGTGCAGCGATGCTGGTTGCGTCCGACGCGCTGTTTGCTCGTGATTACAATGAAAGCCTCGTTCACCAGATCGTTGTCGCCTACCAGGCCAACGCGCGCAGGGGTACGCGGGCACAGAAGGGGCGCAGCGATGTAGCGAAATCCGGTCGCAAACCCTGGCGGCAGAAGGGAACGGGGCGCGCTCGAGCCGGAGATGCCAAGAGCCCTTTGTGGCGCAGCGGAGGAAGAATATTCCCGAATCTTCCTGATGAGAATTTCAGCCATAAGGTCAACCGGAAGATGTACAGGGCGGGGATGTGCTCAATCCTGTCCCAGCTGGCTCGGGAGGACCGCCTCAAGGTCGTTGAGAGCTTTTCAGTCCAGGCCCCTAAAACGAAACTGCTTGTGCAGAAGCTCAAGCAGATGGGATTGGACGATACCTTGGTGATTACCGCGGATGTAGACCAGAACCTTCTGCTCTCCGCCCGCAATCTGCAGGGAGTGATGGTTGTAGATGTCGCGCACGCCGATCCGGTTTCGTTGATCGGGTACCGGAACGTCGTACTCACCAAGCAGGCTGTGGCGAAATTCGAGGAGCTGCTCAAATGAGCCAACATGATCAGCGTCTGATGAAGGTTCTTCTTGCGCCAACAGTCTCCGAAAAAAGCACGTATGTCGGGGAAAAGCACAACCAGGTCGTATTTCGCGTGATTCAGGACGCCACGAAGCCCGAGATCAAGGCGGCCGTAGAGTTGCTGTTCAAGGTCAAGGTAAAGGGTGTTCAGGTTTCTAACGTGAAGGGCAAGGAAAAGCGCTTTGGTAGATTCATGGGACGACGGCGGAACTGGAAAAAGGCCTACGTTTCCCTGATGCCGGGGCAGGAAATCAATTTTCAGGCGGCGGAGTAAGCCATGGCTCTAATCAAAGTCAAGCCGACATCGAATGGCCGCAGGTCGGTCATAAAACTGGTTAATCCAGAACTGCACAAGGGTCGGCCCGTTGCAGGCCTCGTGGAGAGTCAGTCCAAGAAGGCGGGTCGCAATAATGCCGGTCGCGTCACCATGCGCCATCAGGGTGGCGGTCACAAGCAGCACTACCGACTCGTTGATTTTCGACGCGATAAGGATGGTATTCCAGCGCGTATTGAACGGCTTGAATATGATCCGAACCGGAGCGCGAATCTGGCCCTGCTCTGCTACGCGGATGGGGAGCGTCGTTACATTATTGCCCCGAAGGGGATTTCGGCCGGAGCGCAGCTTGTATCCGGGATCGAGGCGCCTATCAAGCCTGGTAATGCGCTGCCATTGCGAAACATTCCGGTGGGAACAACGATCCATTGCGTGGAGATGCAGGCGGGACGTGGTGCCCAGCTCGCGCGCTCTGCAGGTACCTCAGTCCAGTTGCTCGCGCGCGAGGGAAGCTATGCCCAGGTTCGCCTGCGGTCCGGAGAGATTCGCAAGGTACATGTGGACTGTCGGGCTACGATTGGCGAGGTTGGCAACGAGGAGCATAGCCTGCGCTCGATCGGGAAGGCCGGGGCGGTGCGTTGGCGGGGAATTCGACCAACTGTCCGGGGCGTCGCAATGAACCCCATCGACCATCCGCATGGAGGCGGCGAAGGAAAGACCGCAGCTGCACAGGATCCGGTCAGCCCATGGGGAACCCTTGCAAAGGGTTACAAGACTCGCAAGAACAAACGTACGCGCGGAATGATCGTCCAGTTCCGCCACAAGAAATAGGGGTAAGCGATGGCACGTTCTGTCAAGAAAGGCCCGTTCGTAGACCAGCACCTTGTGAAAAAGGTGGATGCCGCTCGTACCTCGCATGACAAGCGCCCCATCAAGACCTGGTCCCGCCGCTCGACGATCCTGCCCGATTTTGTCGGGCTGACAATTGCTGTCCACAATGGTAAGCAGCATGTCCCTGTGTATATCTCGGAAAACATGGTCGGACACAAGTTGGGGGAATTTGCGTTGACCCGCACGTTCAAGGGGCACACCGGGGACAGAAAAGCCGCCTCGCCGGCTGAGAAGACGTAAGGGGGTTGTGCAAATGGAAACTCAGGCAAGGCTTTACGGTGTCCGCCTCTCGGCGCAGAAGGGACGCCTGGTTGCAGACCAGATCCGCGGAATGGCGGTCGAGTCGGCGCTCAACCTACTGACGTACAGCCCCAAGAAAGGGGCCCGAATCATCAAGAAGGTGCTGGAGTCGGCAATCGCGAACGCCGAGCACAATGATGGCGCGGATATCGACGAGCTCAGCGTAAAGAAAGTACTTGTCGAGCAGGGCACAACCATCCGGCGCTTTCAGGCGCGAGCCAAGGGTCGCGGTAATCGGATCTGCAAGCCGACGTGCCACATATTCCTGACGGTTGGCGATTCTGAGAACAAGAAGGTCGCCGCGCCCGTGCGCAGGACCAAGAAAGCGCAAAAGTAAAGGATAGGCCATGGGACAGAAAATCCAACCGACCGGTTTCAGACTCTCGGTCAACAAGAACTGGGCTTCGCGCTGGTTCGCGAACAGCAAGCATTTTGCGGGCAAGCTTAATGAAGACCTGCGTGTGCGCGAGTACCTTAAGAAGAAATTGGCACATGCCTCCGTTGGGAAGGTCATCATCGAGCGTCCGGCAAAGGATGCGCGAATTACGATACATTCCGCGCGGCCGGGAGTCGTGATCGGCAAGAAGGGCGAGGATATCGAGGTACTGAAGGCCGACCTGCGCAAGCTGCTTGGTGTGCAAATGGTGCATGTCAATATTGAGGAAATCCGCAAGCCCGAGATCGATGCGCAGCTGATCGCCGACTCAATCACGCAACAGCTTGAGAAGCGGATCATGTTCCGTCGCGCGATGAAGCGTGCCATGCAGAACGCGATGCGGCTTGGTGCCCAGGGCATCAAGATCATGAGCGCAGGCAGGCTGAATGGAATCGAGATCGCACGCACCGAGTGGTACCGGGAGGGTCGTGTGCCCCTGCATACCTTGCGTGCCGATATCGATTACGGGGTGTCCGAAGCGAAAACCACCTATGGGGTGATCGGGGTGAAGGTCTGGGTGTACAAGGGAGAGGTATTGGCCAAGGCGGATCATCTTGCGGCTCCCGCGGCCCCGGGAGTTGAAGACCCGGCTGCTGCAAGGAGAGTCCGCAAGGCACCTCCCAAGGTTTCTCCTGAAGGCCAGATTAAGAAGGCGATACCGGTTGAGGAGCCGAAGCCCAAGCCGGCGAGGAAGACGGCACGGAAGCCCGCAACAACTGCAACGGAGGGAAAGAAGGCTAATGTGGGGGGTGAAGCTCCCGCCAAGCCCAAGACGACGGTCAAGCGCGTGCGCAAGGCCAAGAATACGCCGGGCAACCCGTCGGACTCCGGCGGACCGGGCGTAGTGCAGTAATTCGATATCGACAGGACGGCACAATGCTTCAGCCATCACGAATGAAATACCGAAAGCAGCAAAAGGGCCGCAATAAGGGCGTTGCCACTAGCGGTACCAAGGTGTCTTTCGGAGAGTTTGGACTCAAGGCCACTGAGCGTGGGCGCTTGACTGCACGGCAAATCGAGGCCGCTCGTCGCGCCATGACGCGCCATATCAAGCGGGGCGGTCGGGTATTCATCCGGATATTCCCGGACAAACCGATTTCTCAGAAGCCCGCGGAAGTACGCATGGGAAATGGCAAGGGCAATCCCGAATATTTCGTTGCAGAAATTCGGCCAGGCAACGTGCTGTACGAGATGGACGGAGTGAACGAGGGAACGGCGCGGCAGGCATTTGCGCTAGCAGCGGCAAAGCTCCCGCTGAAGACCACTTTTGTCTTCCGTCTAGTCGGGTGACCGGGAGTAACGAATGAAGATCAGTGAACTGCGCGCCAAAGACGAGGCGCAATTAACGGCGGAACTCGAGGCGTTGCTGAAGGCGCAATTTTCAATGCGCATGCAAAAAGCTACGCAACAACTGACCAATACAAGTCAATTGAGGAAAGTCCGTCGCGACATTGCGCGCGTTCGTACGCTCCTGAGCGAGAAGGCGGCCACAAAATGAGCGGAAAGCAAAAGACGGGCAGGATCCTGATGGGACGGGTCGTCAGCGACAAGATGGACAAGACCGTCACGGTGCTGGTTGAACGCCGGGTGACCCATCCATTGATGGGCAAGGTCATCACACGATCAAAAAAATACCACGCCCACGATGAGCGGAACGAATTTCATGAAGGCGACTTGGTGCAGATCGTGGAGACACGCCCACTTTCAAAGACCAAGGCATGGCGAGTGGCGAAATTGCTGGAAAAGTCGAAATCTGCTTGATTTTCGTACACAAAAAAATGGCATTCGGGCTATACTTAAATGCTGTTCGGATTCTGTCTGCAGGAACTGGCCGGGCTCTGCCAAGGCCCTGAGCGAGCACAGCTTCCGATGTGGTAACGCCATTTGCCCCGGACGGGGTCCAAAACTGTCGTCTGCCGGTACCCGGGTAGAAATTCCGGGTCAAAGCGGGATAAGTTGGAGATTGAATAATGATTCAGATGCAGTCAGTACTTGACGTCGCCGATAACACGGGCGCGCGTTCGGTGATGTGCATTAAGGTGCTTGGCGGTTCCAAGCGTCGTTACGCATCCATCGGCGACGTGATCAAGGTCAGCATCAAGGATGCTGCGCCGCGCGGTCGCGTCAAGAAGGGCGAGGTCTATAACGCTGTCGTCGTTCGTACGGCCAAGGGCGTGCGGCGCGCGGATGGAAGCCTGATCAGGTTTGATTCGAATGCTGCCGTCCTGTTGACCCAGAAGATGGAGCCTATCGGTACCCGCATATTCGGGCCGGTGACGCGGGAACTCAGAACCGAGCGATTCATGAAGATTGTCTCGCTCGCTCCGGAGGTGCTTTAGCCATGTCGCGAATCAAGAAGGGCGATGAAGTAATTGTTCTCACCGGCCGCGACAAGGGAAAGCGCGGGGTGGTTGCGCGGCGGGTCGACAAGAATCACGTGGTGGTTGAGGGCGTCAATCGCGCCAAGAAGCACGTCAAGCCGAATCCCATGAAGGGACAGCAGGGCGGAATCGTGGACAAGGACATGCCCATTCACATTTCCAATATTGCCTTGTTCAATTCTCAGACGCAGAAGGCCGACAAGGTGTTGTTCAAGGCGCTCGAAGGCGGCCGAAAGGTGCGGGCGTTCAAATCCAACGGCGAAATGATTGATGCTTGACCGGGCGTCCACTGACACGACCCAAAGGAAACGATGATGGCTCGCTTGCAGCAGGTATACAGAAAGAAGGTCGTTCCCGATCTGATGAAGAAGTTCGGGTACAAGACCTTGATGCAGGTTCCCCGTATCGAAAAGATCACGCTCAACATGGGCGTGGGTGAAACAGTGCAGGACAAGAAAATCCTTGATCATGCAGTCGGTGATCTGACAAAAATCGCCGGACAGAAACCAGTCATTACCAAGGCCAAGAAGTCCATAGCGACCTTTAAGGTACGAAAGGACTACCCGGTAGGGTGCATGGTGACCCTGAGGGGCGCGCGGATGTACGAGTTCCTGGACCGGTTGGTCACTGTCGCGATCCCGCGCATCCGCGACTTTCGCGGGATTTCAGGGCGGGCGTTTGACGGTCGCGGAAATTATTCAATGGGCGTCAGGGAACAGATCATTTTCCCCGAGATCGAGTACGACAAGATCGACGCGCTCAGGGGTTTGAACATCAGCATCACAACGACGGCGAAGTCGGACGATGAGGCGCGGGCGCTTCTGGCGGCCTTCCGGTTCCCGTTCAAGAACTAGAGGAACTACCATGGCTAAAGTCGCCCTGATCAACCGTGATGCAAAGCGCCGCAAGGTCGTGGCCAAGTTCGCAGCAAAGCGCGCCGAGCTGCTCGCGGTAATGAACGACGCAAAACGATCCGATGATGAGCGTGCAGAAGCGCGACTCAAGTTTGAGGCGTTGCCACGTAACGCGTCGCCCACCCGTCTTCGCAACCGGTGCCAGCTTACCGGGCGTCCTCGTGGCGTTTACAGGAAATTCGGTCTGGCGCGGAACAAGCTGCGCGAAATGGTGCTTCGCGGCGAAGTTCCGGGCATGACCAAGGCGAGCTGGTAAGGAGAACGCATGAGCATGACTGATCCCATCGCCGACATGCTGACGCGCATACGCAATGCGCAGATGGTCGGCAAGACAACGGTTCTGATGCCTTCGTCGAAGCTGAAGGCATCCATTGCCCAGGTCCTTCAGGAAGAAGGCTACATCGACGGATTTTCGCGCCGGGAGAACGGCGGCAAGCTCGAGCTTGAGATCCATCTCAAGTACTACGCCGGCGCGCCAGTGATCGAGAAGATCGAGCGAGTTTCACGGCCAGGTCTGCGGATTTACAAGGGGTGTGACGACCTTCCGAAGGTGATGAACGGGCTTGGCGTCGCCATCGTGTCGACCTCAAAGGGCGTGATGACTGATCGCAGGGCGCGTGCCACCGGGGTCGGTGGTGAAGTGCTGTGCATAGTCGCGTAAGGGAGGGCTTATGTCTCGCATAGGTAAGAGTCCCGTTGCACTGCCAAAGGGTGTGGAGATCACGATTGTTGATGATCAGGTGTCGGTCAAAGGTCCGCTCGGTACCCTTAGCCAGCGGATCAACGGCAAGGTCAAGCTGACGAAGGAAGGCGAGCGATTGGTGTTTGGTGCGGTTGATTCATCTTCGCAGGCCAATGCAATGTCTGGGACGATGCGGGCGCTGGTTGCGAACATGGTGACGGGTGTCACCAAGGGCTTCGAGCGAAGGCTCGCTCTCGTGGGCGTGGGCTTCCGGGCGCAGGCCCAGGGGGACAAGCTGAATCTGGCGCTGGGGTTTTCTCACCCGGTAGTCCATCAGATGCCCAGGGGAATCAAGGTGGAGACGCCGACCCAGACCGAGATCCTTCTCAAGGGCACGGACAAGCAACTGGTTGGCAAGGTGGCGGCGGAAATTCGCGCGGTGCGCCCGCCAGAGCCCTACAAGGGCAAAGGGGTACGGTACGCGGACGAGCGCGTCGTCCTCAAAGAAACGAAGAAGAAGTAGAGGTAGACACTCATGATCGACAAGAATTCGTCAAGACTGCGGCGCGCTGCGCAGACCCGCAGCAGGATTCGCCAACTCAGGACGGTGCGGCTTGCGGTGCACAGAACCAATTCCCACATCTATGCACAGGTTTTCGCGGCAGATGGTGCAACGGTGATCGCGAGTGCGTCGACCGCGGAAAAGGAAGTGAAGACCAAGTTGCCGAACGGTGGCAACACTGCGGCTGCAGCGGTTGTTGGTCAGCGCATCGCCGAAAAGGTCAAGAAGCTCGGCATCGAGTCGGTAGCGTTCGACCGCGGAGGATATCGATACCATGGCCGCG
>Ga0194132_10005163_pt1 | contig 21466 bp, 20 predicted proteins | sample TA2KigOf80mmetaG_FD_148612 | JGI IMG/M metagenome (GOLD analysis project Ga0194132, IMG submission 148612) | Freshwater microbial communities from Lake Tanganyika, Tanzania - TA2015054 Kigoma Offshore 80m | ecosystem: Environmental > Aquatic > Freshwater > Lake | place: Tanzania: Lake... | reverse complement strand
GTGGCGCCAGCGATCCCGGCAATGATGCGACCAATGAACAGCCAGGTCAGGGTCGGTGCAAAACCCATCAAGACATAGTCGACAGCAAGCGCGGCCAGTGAGGCGAGCAGGATGGGTTTGCGGCCGTGCCGATCGCTCAGGTTGCCGAGAATCGGCGAGAAAATGAACTGCATCGAGGCGTAGGCCAGGGTCAGCCAGCCGGCGATCGGCGCGGCATCGGCCAGCGTAAGACCGGAAAGATTCATCACCAGTTGTGGCGCAACCGGAATGATGATGCCGATGCCCATCGAATCGATGAACAGCGCCATCGCCACGATGGGCAACATGCGGCGACGCGGATCAGCAGTGGTCATGTAAGGCCAGCTCCTTTGGAGCGACGATAGCGCTCCACCATTTCGAGCGCCGAACGTTCGGGCGGCGGGAGTTCAATATTTGTAGTGGCAAGCGGTGTGGTGCGCTCGCCCCAACGTACGAGATGCGCACAAAAAGTCAGGCCGCCACCGAAGGCCGGCATCAAGAGTATCGCGCCGGGTTTGACACGTTGATCTTCCAGTGCTTCGCAGAGCGCGACCGGAACGGTAGCTGCCGACATGTTGCCGTAACGACCTACGCTGACATACACGCGATCCATCGCGACGCCGGCTCGTTTGGCTACTGCCTCGATGATGCGCAGGTTGGCCTGATGCGGCACCACAAGGTCGATGTCCGTCGGCGAAAGTCCGGCGCGCTGCAGCACATCTTCGCTGGCGAGCCCCATGCCCATCACCGCTTTTTTGAAAATCTCCTGGCCTTCGAACTGCCATTCGGTAGCGCCGAGCATGCGGCCTTGATGCACGTATGAACCGCCTATCCCATGAATACGCAGAATCTCGCGTGCTTCGCCATAGCAGCCGAGTTTCTCGAGCATCAAGCCTTCGTCGCGATCGGTGGCCTGCAGCACCACTGCGGCAGCACCATCACCGAACAGCACGGCGACATTGCGATCGTTCCAGTCCATGTACGGCGAGATCAGTTCGCCACCGACCACGAGTGCGTTGCGAACAACACCGGTTTTGATCATCGCTGCGGCCGTCGAGAGTCCATAAAGAAAACTTGTGCACGCGGTATTGACGTCCATGGCGCCACAGTCTTCGGCACCCAGCATCTTTTGCAGACCCGAGGCCATGTTCGGGCATTGATCGTCGTGGGTGGTGGTGCCAAAGACGATCAGGTCCAGATCTTTGGCCTCGAGCCCCGCGCAGGCGAGCGCCCTGGCCGAGGCGACATATGCCATATCACCGAGCGATACATGCGAGATGCGCCGCTCGCGGATCCCGGTGCGAGTGGTGATCCACTCGTCCGTAGTCTCGATGAAGGTGGCAATGTCGGCATTCGACAGGATGCCCGCTGGCAGGCACTTGCCCCAGCCCGTAATGCTTGCATTCAGCATTTGAATCCCCCGCTCGGGTCGAGGATACCCGTCTTTCTCCGTTCCGTCAGTCGGCCAAGGCAGAAGGGAGTTGCGGCGGCCGATGGGTGGCAGCGTTTATGGTCGACGTCGCGCGTGATCCGCGGGGGATAAAATCATGTGGATGCCACCACTGGAAGACGCCTGGCAAGGCAAGGTCCAGTTCTACGAGCTCATCTTCGGCACCTGGACGGTCTATGTTTTTCTGGTTTGGTTCTGGCAGCGCCTGCTGAAAGAGCCGCTCGATGAATGGCGATACGTCCTCATCAGCTTCTTTGGCGCGGGCGCTTTTTGGGTCAATCACTATTGGCTCTACGCGCCGAAGCCGACTTGGCTGATCCTCATCAATCTTTATGCCGTGTTCTTTTTCATCGCCTGGTGGGCGATCGGCATGCGTGGGCGCAAGCGCTCGTTTGCCTGGAGGCTCGGTGCGTTTGCGGGCGCGGCGATTTATACGGTGGCTTTCATCCTGTTCGAGCAGCTCGCCCGCTACGGCGTCGAGCGTTGGGGGATGCACGAGTTCTGCTGGATGACGATGTCGTTCTTCGGTTTCTGGTGGCTGATTCTTTGGCGCTCGCGCTCGACGGTAAAACCTAAGCCGACCCATGAGGATCCTTATCCGAAGCCGCAGTGGCGCGGCGCCGGTGGAAATCTTTGACTGGAGCGGCGAGCGAACTCAGACCGCGCCCAAGACCTCGAGCGAGACGCGCTCGGCCGATTCGAATGCGCCTTCCATGCCGCGGCTGCCCACCGAGGTGTGTTCGCCGCAGAAGAAGAGTCGCTGGTGCGGCTTGGCGATCGCTGCGCGCAACTCGCGAACTTGTCCGGGCTGAAAGATCGCCCAGTCGCCTGCCGCAAACGGATCTGCAGCCCATGAGTGCGCGCCCGCCACGGTCAGCAAGCCTTTGGATGCCGGTCGCAGACGCTCGAACTCCGCGATGATCAGCCGCTTGGCATCTTCCATGCCGAGTCGATCGACATAGAGCGCATTGAGTCCGCGCGCCCACACCGTGAGGCTCGTGACTTCGTCGTCGGTCTTGCCAAATTTTTGCGCGAGCACGAGACCCAACGGACCATCGGTCCACATCGAGGGCGACATGCCATCGCTGAGCCAAAACGGTTTTTTGGCGACGAGATGAAACTGCGTGATCGGGATATAGCCCAAAGTTTGAATGGCTTTGTGCTGCACGGGTTCCGGTAGCGGGTCGATGGCCACGTGTCGCAGGGTCGAGAACGGCATGGAGCAAACCACGGCCTTGGCGCGATAGACCCGACCACTGCTGCAGGTGACTTTGGCGCTGCTGGCGTCGACTTCGATCGCGCTCACGCGGCAGTTCAGCAGCAGATCGCCCTTGAGTCGCTTGGCCATGGCGATCGGCAGGTTCTGGTTACCGCTTTTGAACGCACCGACCAGCAGGCCCGGCGGTGCAGCGGTGGGTGGCGCAGCTACGGGCGGCGCACCTGCAGGTGGCGTAGCCGCAGGCATCTGATTCGAGGCACCCGTGCGCGAGAACGCCGAAATCGCCCCGCGATTCACAGTCTGCCAGTGATCCGCGAAGGCTTGCTGCAGCAGCGAAACGTCGTGCGAGGTCGTGCCGTAAGCGATGTTGGTGTCGAAGCCGAGTTTGATCATCGCGTCGGTCGCGCCGTGCGCGGTCAAAAATTCGTGTACCGAAATGTCGTACTGGGCGTGCCCGGCATCATGCCAATTCTCGAGATCGCGGAACGGCATATGTTTTTTGAACAGGTCGTCGGCCCAGGCCCAAGGCGCAAGCTTGCGTTGTTCGCCTGCAAAGGGGTTACGCGGATGGTTCACCCAATCCTTGAGCGGGATACGCTCGCCGCCGATGAACAGTTCCTGTCCCGCGCGATTGGCAAACAGCCGCGGCGCCAGATTGACGATCTCGACCTTGTTGCGCGCGGCTGCCGCGATGCAACGGCCGTAGGCATTGGCGATGGTATTGCCACCAACTTCGGGGTGCCCCGGCACATCGAACAGCGTGAATACGCGCCCACCGACTCGGTTTCGACCCTCGAGCACCAATACTTTGAGACCGTTTTCTTCGAGTGTGAGCGCCGTCTCGAGGCCCGAGAGGCCGGCGCCGATGACGATGACATCCGGATCGCCAGACCCTGCGCTGTAGGCGGTGCTCGAAAGCCCTGCAACAGCTGCAGAGACGGCGGAGGTTACGACGAATTCACGACGGTTCATGGCCATCTGCCACCCCATTTCGTTAACGCAAACGACACACTCTGATCTTTGGCTCGGTGATCGAGCCCACGTAAAGCCTGCCATCAAACACCGCACCGACACTACCGGCAGAAATACCTTTGCCGTCGTCGACCAATACGGTCTGTGTGACACCCGCCGAGTGGCGTAGGATCGTGGTGGGCGATGCATGGCCGGGATCGCCGAAGTGACGGACCAGATCGAGCAACTTGGCGTGTACCGCAATCCAGAGCGTGCCATCGCCATCGACGTTGACATTGTCGGGCGAGCCTTCGAGCGGTACATGATTCACGAAGCGCAGTTCACCACTGACCGGGTCGCGGGCGTAGTTCGCGAGCCGTTTGCCCAGAGTTTCGGCGACATGAATTTTGAGCCCGTCGGGTGACAGACCCATGCCGACAGCACTTTTGAGCCCGTCTGCAGCCACCCGCATGGTTTGACCGTCGTAATACACGACGGTCGACAAACCACTGCGGAACACGAACTCCCGCATGCGTTCGAGTGCGTTGATCGCGCCTTTGTCGTTGGCCACGTAGAACTGACTCGGACCCACCGCAACGATGGCGTTGGGCGAGAGCAGCAGCGGATCGCGCACCGTACCGAGATGCAAAAATCGGCCATCCGGCTGTTGCTCGAAGATTTCGACGGTGTGTGCAGTATTCGGTGGATGACTGATCACGAACAGCCGCTGTTTGCCGTCACCCATTCGATAGAGCGACATGCCGTGCGGGCGAAACGCCGGTGGTGCAGCGACCAGTGCAGGCATGGCCTGCAGCGGATCGGCGGTGAGATCGAGTTGCAGAATAGTGCCCTCGACATTTTCACCTTTGACCAACGCCCGTCGATCGAGCGATGACAGATAGGCAATGCTGCGATTGCGATCGATCTGGATGTCTTCGGCACTCGCGGACAGCGGCAAGGTGTTGCAAACGCCGGGTGATCGCAGCGTGAGCTCGCGGAAGGCGCCGCCAAACGACATGAACTCGAGCGTGAACACGGCAACGATCAGCACGAACGCCGCGACGGCAAGTAAAACTCTTTTTTTCCAGCTCACTCGCTCGAACCCCCGGTGCCGTTGACTAGGCACGCGGTCCTCTGGCGTGGCCCTTCCTCGTCGGTAGCCGATTGTAGCGCGGACTTGGCCCGCCCCAATCCTGTCATGTGATCGTGGCCGCGGTGCGCAGACCCTCGATCATCGACGTCCGCAGCAAATAGCGACGCGCCTCGGCGGCATCGGCCGCCATGGCGCGCATCTCTGCTTGCTGCATTGCGCGTCGTTGCGGATCGCTCTCTTCCAGCGTTTTCTTGTTACTGATCGTCTGGGCCTGCAAATAGCGCTCTGCGACATCGCGTCGCTGACGATCATAGCGATCGAGCAGCGCATCGTTAGCGCCCTGCCAGATACAGCCCAGACAATCGGCGAGGCTGTAGGCATCGTGGATGCCGAAATTCAGTCCCATACCGCCGAGCGGGTTGTTGACGTGCGCAGCGTCACCCACCAGCAGTACGCGTCCGCGACGATAGGTTTCGGCGACCCGCTGATGCACTGCGTACAGGTTGATATGGATGACTTGGCCCTGCCGACTCTCGGGTACAAATGCCGCAAGCCGCGCCTTCGCCTGCTCGAAATCGAGTAGGTCGCTCTCCTGTTCCTCGGGGCGCGTCGGAAAAACACAGCGCCAGATTCCGCGGCCATCGCCCGGAACTTTGAAGGTCGCTGCCCACTCTTGCGGGTCCATGGTGTAACTGCTGTATGCAAAGCCTAGCGTTTCGAAGTCGAAGGTCGTGGTGATGACCAGAAAGCGCTCCGGCCAAGTAAAGCCGCGGAAGTCGATGTTCTGGCTCTTGCGCACAACGCTGCGTCCGCCGTCGGCCCCGACCAACCAGCGTCCGTCGAATTGATCGCTGCGACCGTTGGCGTGCTGCACGCCCACCTCGACGCCTTCGGCATGCTGGGTGACTGCAATGACCTCGACGCCGTGCAGGATGCGCGCGAGCGGCGAGGCGGCAACCCGGCGCTCCATCATTCCCACCAACTTGTGCTGCTCGCACTGCAGCCGATACGGATAGCGCGTATCGTCGGCGAGACTCTGCAGATCGAATTCCGCCACCAAGCCCTCGCGCCGATCACGATATTGCCACCGGCGGGCGATGATGCCGCGCTCGTGCAGTTCAGCGGTTACCCCTGAACGTTCGAGCATTTCGAGGGTGGGCGGGTGATAAGTGGCGGCGCGTGGGTCGGCATGCGGGCCTTCGCCACGCTCGAACAGCAGTACGGGCACGCCATGCTCGATCAAAAATAGCGCGGTCGCCATGCCGGCGGGGCCACCGCCCGCTACCAGCACACGCACCGCATCACTTTCAACCATCAAAAATTTTCCAGCGTACTGCCGTAGCCTGCGACTCGATCCTCGATGCCGCTGCGACGCAACGCGTCCCAGTAGGTGACGGTGTTGATCGCCAGTACCGGCTTGCCCAGCCAGCGTTCCGCTTCGGCGCAGAGTTTGATCGCCGCGAGATTCGTTCCAACCTGCACGATCGCCTCAACGTCATCGCCATCGAGTTGCCGCAGTGCATCGATCACTTGTGATCGCGTGGTGTGTGCGATCTGGATGGGCGAGGGACACTTCAGGCCGAGCAAACGCAGGATTCGAAAGCCCGCTTGCTCAAAGTATTGGCGAACCTGCTCGTCGCCGCGAGGTTGGTGCGGCGTGAGCACAGCGATCGATTTGGCATCGAGGCGGCGCAAGGCGGCGACAGTGGCCGTCGAGCCCATCGAAATACCGACGCCTGCTCGCTGCGCGAGTTCCTGCTGCAATTCGTCTGCCGCTGCGACTCCGCCCCAGAACGCCTCGAGCGCCACGCCCATGATCACGTGCGTCGGTTGACAGGTCATTACCTGATCGATCGCACTGCGCATGCCATCGCGCATCGCTTGTACGTGCTCCATGAACGCTTGTTCGGTAGTGAGCGGGCGCTCTTTGATGCTGATGCGCGCAATGTGGTTGGTGACGCCCACGGGGCGGAGCATTTCCGACTCGGGTTGGCAGGTGGTGTTGGTCGAGGGCACTACGATGGCGATGCGCGCCCGATAGCCGAGTTGATCCGTCATGGTGATTTGGTGCTGCCGCCGTCGATGGTGAGCGAGGTACCGGTGAGGTGCGCTGCGGCTGGCGAGGCGAGAAAAGCCACATGAGTGGCGATTTCTTCGGCCGTCGCGAGGCGTCGCAAGGCGGTCTTTGCCGAAAATTTGCTCTCTGCTTCGGCAACGCTGCAGCCTTCGCGAGCGGCTGCTGCCTGCATCAAGGTATTCCAGCGCGATGAGCGCACGGGCCCAGGGTTCACGGCGTTGATCGCGACGCCGTGGGGACCGAGCTCTTCCGCAAGTCCGCGGACGATCGCCAGTAACGCTGCGTTGGCCGCCGCGCCGGGCAACATCCGTGGCTCAGGCTGGCGCGCAGAATTGCCGACCACCAACACAATGCGGCCGCTACGCTGTTTGACCATGCGCGGTGTGACTGCCCGCAACGCACGGATCGTGCCGAATAGTTTGATCTCGAGGTTGCTGCGCCAGGCCGCATCGTCGATTTCCCAGAACACGCCGCCTTGTGCAGCGCCCGCTGCGCTGATGAAGACATCGAGGCCACCGAGTACCCGCTCGGCGTGTTCGATCGCGCGATCGGTGGAGTTCGCCTCGGCAAGATCGCACTCAATCGTCGCGTGAGTGGCTGTGCCGGCAAGCTCGCGAGCAAGCTTGTCGAGGGCTTCGCGGCTACGCCCAAGCAAGGCAAGGGTAGCGTCCTCGTCTGCAAGTTGCTTCGCAATGGCACGACCCAAGACACCGTTGGCGCCACAGAGTACGACACGCTGTCCTGCCAGGCCGAGATTCATGGGTCAGCCGCGGCTGCGCGCGAGCGCGGCGCCGGCGCCGAGTGCGCGCAGTTTGCCGCGGGCCAATTCGGCCGAGAGCGGTGCCATACCGCAGTTGGTGCAGGGCAGCAGTCGCGATTTTTCGACATGCCGCGTCGCCTCGAGAATGTTGTGCGCGACTTCCTCGGCACTCTCGAGCTTGCCGGGCAACACCTCGATTGCGCCGACCAGCAATTCTTTCTCAGGCAGCAGCCGCAACACTTCGTGGGGTACCCGAGAGCCGGCGAATTCCAGCGATACCTGCTGGACGCTGCTGGCATTGATCCATGGAAAAATCCGCTCGTATTGGCGCCACTGATCGCCGAGTGATTCCTTCCAGCGGATATTGGCTTCGATGCCGTAGCCGTAGCAGATGTGCACGGCCGTCGTCACCGACAAGCCCTGTAGCGCCCGCTCGAGCGCCGGCAATCCCCAGTCGCGCACCTCGTCGATGAATACATTGAACGCCGGTTCATCGAACTGGATGACATCGGCTCCGGCAGCAACCAATTCTTTGGCTTCGGCATTCAACAGTTCGGCGAAGCGCATGGCCATATCTTCGCGCCGGCCGTAGTAGCCGTCGGCGAGGGTGTCGCAAATGGTCATCGGGCCGGGCAGTGTGACTTTGAGCCGGCGCGTGGTTTGTGCACGCATGAAGGCGGCGTCGGCGGCGTGGATGGCCTTGGGTCGTGCAAGCGGTCCGGTGACCGTGGGTACATCGGCCTCGTAGCGATTGTTGCGGATACCCATCCGCGTTTTGCGATTCCAATCAATGCCCTCGAGTTGCGCGAGGAAGCCGTGGACGAAGTGGATGCGGAACTGCTCGCCGTCACCGACGATGTCGATTCCGGCCGCCTCTTGCTCGCGCAGCCATTCGAGCGCAGCGCGCTCTTTGCCGTCTTGCAGGGCTTGGCCGTCAAGACGCCAGGTGGGCCAAAGTCTTTCGGGTTCAGCGAGCCAGTCAGGTTTGGGCAGGCTGCCTACGGTGGTAGTTTCGAACACCGTGGAATCTTAACCACGGAAGCCGTACGCCCGGGTCGGGGGTGACGGCATGCTCACCTAGTGGAGTGGTCAGCTCGGAGTCGTCCGGGGTGGAGCGAATCTGGCGATCCGCCCCACCCGGAACATCCTTGGACGGGTGTATCCCTACATCCGGACTTCCCTGTCCGGGACGGCACCCCGGACAGGGCGCCGAGTCCATCGAAAACGTTGCCTTAGTTCGGCAGCAGCACGCTGTCGACCGCAACCACGACGCCGTTGGTGGCGTTGAAGTCACCGGTCACGCGGGCGCCATCGACGCGCAGGCGACCACGAACGAGTTCGAAGTTCACGTCGTCACCGGCGACCGTCTTGGCGCTGCGAGTGCGCTTCATGTCGTCGGTCTCGAGCGCCTTGCCCGGGACGACGTGGTTGGTGAGCAACTTGACCAGCTGGTCCTTGTTCTCAGGACGCAGCAGCGCCTCGAGTTGAGCCGGCGGCAGCTTGGCGAAGGCTTCGTCGGTCGGCGCGAAGATCGTGACCGGACCGTTGCCGGTCAAGGCGTCTTGCAAGCCGGCGACCTCAATGGCCTTGGCGAGAGTGGTGAAGTTGCCCTTCTCTTTGGCAATATCGAGAACGTTGGTTGTTCCGCTGGCTTGAGCGGCAACAGCAGCGAGACCCAGGAGGGCAGCGGCGACAGTGGCCTTGGCGTTGATATAATTCATGACAGTACTCCGTATGTTTTGGCTTGAGGCGTACCGCGATCCTGCGTACGCAATCTTTCGACGAGCGAGATAGTGACAGCCGACCGCCGTTCTGTCAAGATGTTGTACAACCAAAGGCTGGACAGAAGCTGAACAAACCATGAACAGGCTTGCGATCACATCGGCAGCTGGGCAATTCACGATCAAGGCGGTGGCGCAGGCGACCGGCCTTTCGGTCGAGACCCTGCGTGCGTGGGAGCGCCGATATGAAGTGGTAACGCCCCAGCGGGATTCCGCCGGTCGGCGGACCTATTCGGCGGCGGACGTCGCGCGGCTGCGCTTGTTGCGGTCCGCAACCGAGCTGGGCCATACCATCAGCCGCCTCGCGAGGCTCGGCGAGGATGATCTCGCCAAACTGGTGGCCGATTCCGGTGGTCAGGCCCGGCCGGGACCGAGCCGCGGGCAGTCGTACGTAGAGCGCGCCATCGATGCGACTGAGCATTCCGATCCCTCGGGCGTCGAAGAGGTGCTGACCTCGGCCGTTGCGTTGCTGCCGCCTAACGAAGTGGTCAACACCGTGCTCGTCCCGCTGGTCCGCGAGGTCGGCGAGCGTTGGCATCGGGGTGATGTCTCGATCGCTCAAGAGCATATGGTTACTGACATCGTCCGTCGGCTTATCATTAGCGTTTCGCGCGGCTATTTGCGCTCTGATAACGGCCCGTGCCTCGTGCTCGCCACCCTGTCTGGCGAGCGCCATGAGCTCGGCATTTTGATGTGCAGCTGGCTCGCGGCGACGCGTCGGTTCCGCACTCACTACTTGGGGGTGGATGTGCCACCCATCGAAATCGCCCGCTTCGCTCTCGAGGTCGATGCCCGTGTCGTGCTGGTATCGCTCGTCATGCCGGAAAACGAAGTCCCCGTCCTTGAGCAATTGCGCCAACTTGCCGAGTATCTCAGCGGTCGTTGCGAGGTGTGGATCGGCGGCATGGCGGCCCGTATGGTGTCGGTCGAGGAACTACCCACCGGTTGTTTATTACTGCCCACCGGCTACGATTTTGAGCAGCGCCTGGACCTGCTCGCTGCGCGGCACTTTTCCTAAAGGGCGGTCGGTACAGTCACAGAAACCGATGGTCATTTTTTGTTAAGAGCCTTGTTTTTAGCGTTGGAAAGCGTTTAAAAGCGAAGGATGAGTAGTCAGAGTGTGGCGAAAAGGGCAATCGTGGCGCTGTTGTGCGCTCTTACAGCAGTGCTCGGGGCCTGCGGTGGAGGGGGCTCTTCGAGCGTGGCCTCGCCGCCAACAGCAATGGCGCCACCAATCAGCAAAGTCGAAGCCTTTCGGTTTTTGAATCAAGCGACCTTCGGTGCCACCGAAGTCGAGGCTAACCGACTGATTGCGCTTGGCGACTCCAACAACGCCTACTCGCGGTGGATTGATCAGCAGATCGGTCGCGAGGCCACTCTGCTATTGCCAGCAGTCGAGGCAGCATACCCTGATCCGATTCCAGTGAACTTCAATATTGCGTCGCTAAATGGCGATCGCCTCTCGCAATGGTTCACCAACACGCTGCGCGGGGAGGACCAACTTCGCCAACGCGTCGGCTTCGCGCTCTCCGAAATCTTTGTCGTATCGCAGGTGGGTGCACTGCAAAACCTGCCGAATGCCACCGCCGATTTTCACGACATACTGGTACGTGGTGCTTTCGGTGATTTCCGTGTTCTGCTTGAGAATGTCACGCTACATCCGGCAATGGGTGTGTATCTATCGATGCTCGGAAATCAACGTGCAGTGGCCAATACCAATCTTCGGCCTGATGAAAATTATTCGCGCGAGATGATGCAGTTGTTCAGCATCGGTCTGGTGCAGCTCAATGTCGACGGTACGGTACGTAACGATGCAAGTGGGCAACCCATGGCGAGCTTCAATCAAGAGGTCACCGAGGGATTTGCGAGGGTCTTCACAGGATGGAAGTGGGAATGCCCGACGACCTTGCCCGCTTGTACTTTTGCGACGACGCGTCCGCAGCTCGCACCCGTAGCGGGTTACAATCAGGTCCGCCCGATGCGTCTGTACCCCGACTTTCACGAAACGGGTACGAAGCTGGTTCTCAACTATCCGGGCGTCACGTTGCCCAACGCGACCATCCAGGCAGGTCAATCCGGCGCGCAAGATCTCAAGGATGCGCTCGATAACGTTTTCAATCATCCAAATGTTGGACCATTTATTTCCAAACAACTCATTCAGCGCTTGGTAACCAGCAATCCGTCGCCTGCTTACGTGCAGCGCGTCGCCGAAAAATTCAACAACGATGGCGCGGGTCGTCGAGGTAATCTGGAAGCCGTTGTCAAGACGATCCTTCTAGACCCCGATGCGCGAAATCCCGCGAGTGGCACAGCTGCTGCGAGCGCAGGCAAGCTCAAAGAGCCGCTGCTGCGTCTCACGCAATTTTGGCGCGCCTACGAGGCTACCTCGCGATCAGGACGCTTAGGAGTTGCCGCGAACTTTTCGGGTGGCGCGAGTGCGGTCTTTGGTCAGGCGCAAGGCAGCTCGCCCTCGGTGTTCAATTTCTTCAGTCCTTTTTATGCACCGCCAGGTGAGATTTCCGACTCCGGCCGTGTGTCGCCCGAGATGCAGATTGCCACGGAATATGTGAATACGCAGATCGCGAACTTCTTCTGGACGCAAGCTGTATCTCGTACACACGCAGCGACTAATCTTGCAGCCGATATTATGTATATTAATACGACCGAGGAGCTCGCGGTCGCCAACGATAGCGAGGCGCTCATTAACCGTGTCGCTGAACGACTATTAGGCGAATCGGGGCAAATCTCGGCTACGCTGAAGGCTCAGGCTAAAGCGCAGATCGAACGAACCGTCGTGCCGGCGACCAACCCCAATTCAGCGCTGGCGACTCGGACAGCGGATGCCATTTTCCTTGTGGCGACTTCGCCCGAATTCGCGCTGCAACGCTGAGCTGAGGAGGTCTGCATGAATCGTCTCCGACGCAAGTTCCTCAAGGCTGCCGCTGCGGGTGGTGTCGCCTATGCCTTCGGACGTACTGCCGGCACGGTGTATGCGCAGATGACGGGTACAGGTGGCTTCGCTGACTATAAGGCACTCGTTTGTCTGTTCATGTTCGGTGGCAACGATTCCTGGAACATGGTTGTTCCATCGAGCACGGCCGAGTACAACGCTTATTCACGGTCGCGTGGTGGCGGTACGACCTCAAGTCTTGCCGTAGATCGTACCTCACTACTGCCGATTACTCTGCCGGGTCAGGTGGCGGGAGATCTCTCTTATGGCTTTCATCCGAGCATGATCGGCGCGCGAGATTTGTTCGCGCAAGGCAAGCTTGCAGTGATGGCCAACATCGGACCGTTGATTCGCCCAACTACAAAAACACAATATCAGACCGCCGGCACTACGGGGCACGCTTTACCGCCCCAGCTGTTTTCGCATAACGATCAGCAGGATCAGTGGCACAGCCTGCGTGGCCGAGCAACGATGAAGTCTGGTTGGGCCGGTAGAGTGGCGGACGTGCTCAATGCCCAGGCTGGCAATCAGGGCCTGTCAGTCAATGTGTCGCTGGCCGGTCAAACCTTCTTTCAGGCCAGTGAAATCGCTAAGCCCTATGTGATGGGTGCGAACGGTCCGACGCAGTTCGCCGCCTTTCCGACATCCGGCGTCGGCCCTTTACGCCGCCAGTCTTTCGAGTCGGTGCTGACAGCGACTATGGGGTCATCATCAAGTTCAATGTACGAGCGTGCCTACGCAAGCGTACAGCAGCGTGCCGTGCAGTTCGCCGATCGCATCACCCTCGCAATCGCAAATGGCTATAGCTTCAATGCTCTGCCTAACACCGGTACGCTGTCGTCGCTGCAGCAGCAGTTACGAACGGTGGCCAAGATCATTTCTGTGCGGCAAAACCTCGGACTCTCCCGACAAATATTCTTTGTTTCGACAGGCGGTTTTGATCAGCACGATGACCTTGTACGCGACCAGCCTGGCCTTCTTTCAAATATCAGCAGCTCCGTCAAGATGTTCTACGATTCGATTCGTGAGATCGGCATGGACAACAACGTCACCCTGTTCACCCATTCCGATTTCGGTCGTACGCTCACCTCTAATGGCGACGGTTCGGATCATGCTTGGGGCGGTGTACAGATGGTCGTGGGTGGGGCGGTTCGAGGCGGGCGTTTTTACGGTGCATATCCGCTCTTGGAGAACGGTGGGTTGTCGGATGTCGGTGGCGGACGTATCATCCCGAGCATATCAGCGGATCAGTACGCAGCGACGCTCGCGAGCTGGTTCGGTGTCGGTGATACCGACCTTGTGAAGGTTGCGCCTAGTATTAATAATTTCGCGGCACGCAATCTCGGCTTCATGGTTTGAGCGCAGGCGATGGCGCGAGGGAGCGCGCTACGAAGCGCGCGATGCCATCGCCGCCCGGCCATAGGCTGCGCTCGCTGGGCACGACCGCGGGGCCGCTGACCACGCCGCAGTGATAACGTGCGCGCCCCGCGTCGACCCAAAGCTCATCGGCCTCGGCGACGACCGCACCCCAGTGCCGATCGATTACCCGAAACCGTTCCATTTGCACGTCGAACCAAAGATTTCGGTGGTGCGTGACCCGTCGAACCTCGAGTACATGAGTGGCCGCCCCGGCAACGGCGTTAGCGGCGTCGGTGATCAGCCGATCCGGAAACCTCGTCTGTAGTGCTGCCAGCCAAGGTTGCGGCGATCCGTCTTTGCTATCGAGCAGAATGAGCGGCGCGTCTGTTTTTTGTGCTGAACGATAGTCAGGTGTGGCATAGGCGTGGCATAGCGGCTCGAGGTGCGCTGCGCCGGCCCAGCCCCAGACGGCCGCTGCGAGCGGTACGCTCGCCGGGACCGCGAGAGCCCACAGACAATTGCGTATCCAGCGACGACGTTGCCCCTCACCCTCGAGCCGAATGACATCGGCCAAGGCGAGTAACAGCAGCGATGCCGGCACCGCCGCAATCGTGAAGATGACGATGCCGAGCGCGAAGTCGTTCAAAGAATGAATCGGCTGAGATCTTCGTCTTGCGAGAGCTTGCCCAGGCTCTCGTTGACATAGGCGGCGTCGATGGCGAGGGTGGTTCCGGGGCGTTCGCTGGCTTCGTAGGAAAGATTTTCCAGCAACCGCTCCATCACCGTATGCAGCCTTCGCGCGCCGATGTTCTCGGTGCGTTCGTTGACGTGAAAGGCGATTTCAGCGAGTCGACGTACGCCCTCGGCGGTGAACTCGACCTCGACGCCTTCGGTGCGCAACAACGCTGCGTACTGCGTGGTCAGCGAGGCATCGGGCTCGGTGAGGATGCGCACAAAATCTTCGATCTTCAGCGGCTCGAGTTCGACGCGAATCGGGAACCGGCCCTGCAATTCGGGGATGAGATCGGAGGGCTTGGAGACATGGAAGGCTCCCGAGGCGATGAACAGCACATGATCGGTTTTGATCGGGCCATATTTGGTGTTGACCGTACAGCCCTCGACGAGGGGCAGCAGATCGCGTTGCACGCCTTCGCGCGAGACATCGGCGCCATAGGTGTCTTGTCGTCGACAGATTTTGTCCACTTCATCGAGAAAAACGATGCCGTTCTGTTCGGCATTGCGGACCGCGCTGGCGCGCAGCTCTTCTTCGTTGAGCATCTTCGCCGCTTCTTCGTCGATGAGCATCCGCGCAGCGTCACGGACTTTCATTTTTTTGGCACGGGTCTTGCCGGCACCAAGATTCTGGAACATGGTCTGCAACTGTTGTTGCATCTCTTCCATGCCGGGCGGCGCCATGATTTCGAGTCCGCTGCCCATGGCGCGCAGCTCGATTTCGATCTCGCGATCATCGAGCGAGCCCTCACGCAGCATCTTGCGGAATTTCTGCCGAGTATCGGCATCGCGGGGCTGCACCGGCTCGTCCGTGGAGAAGCCCATCAGCTTCGGCTTCGGCAGCAGCGCATCGAGGATGCGTTCCTCGGCGGCATCGGCGGCGCGATCACGCACACGCGCCATTTCTGCTTCGCGTGTGATCTTCACGGCAACGTCGACTAATTCTTTGACAATCGAGTCGACGTCGCGACCGACGTAGCCGACCTCGGTGAACTTGGTGGCTTCGACCTTGACGAAGGGCGCGTTGGCGAGGCGCGCGAGCCGTCGGGCGATTTCGGTTTTTCCGCAACCGGTGGGGCCGATCATCAGAATATTCTTTGGCGTGATCTCCGGACGCAGACGTTCTTCGACCTGCATACGCCGCCAGCGGTTGCGTAGGGCAATGGCCACGGCGCGCTTGGCGGCTGCCTGACCGATGATGTGTTTGTCGAGCTCGCCGACGATTTGTCGCGGCTTCAGTGCGCCGTCACTCACGTATGCAGCTCCTCGATGACCAGGCTTCGATTGGTATAGATGCAGATATCCGCTGCGATATTGAGCGAACGCTCGACGATCTCGCGTGCGCTCAGGTCGGTATTCTCGAGTAGCGCGCGCGCCGCGGCCTGCGCATAGGCGCCGCCCGAGCCGATGGCTACCAGATCATGTTCCGGTTCGATCACATCGCCATTGCCCGAAATCACGAACAGCTTGTGCGGGTCGCCCACGAGCAGCAAGGCCTCGAGACGACGCAGATAGCGATCGGCGCGCCAATCTTTGGCGAGCTCGATCGCAGAGCGCGTGAGATTGCCGAACTTGTCGAGTTTGCCCTCGAAGCGCTCGAACAAGGTGAACGCATCGGCCGTGCCGCCGGCGAAACCGCCGAGCACCTTTCCTTGACCGAGCGGCCGCACCTTGCGTGCATTGCCTTTCATTACGGTCGTGCCGAGGGTGACTTGACCGTCACCGCCGATGGCAACGACGCCTTTGCGCCGCACCCCGAGTATGGTGGTCCCGTGCGGATTGAAAATTTCACTCATGTCTTCTTCCTTGCCCGCGGGTGGGCCCGATCGTAGATGCGGGCTAAATGCTGGAAATCAAGGTGGGTATACACCTGAGTGGTGGCAATGTCTGCGTGCCCGAGTAGTTCTTGCACACCGCGCAAGTCCTGGCTGGACTCGAGCAGGTGCGAGGCGAACGAGTGACGAAAGAGGTGAGGGTGCACGTGGACGGGCAAACCTTGCAGCCGCGCCCAGCGGGCGACGCGTGTTTGTATGGTGCGCTGGCCCACACGCCGCCCACTGCGGCCGGTGAAGAGCGCGGTTTCACCGTCGGCGGCAGAGCTTTTTCTTGCGGCGAGCCAGGTCTCGAGGGCTTCGATGGCCTTGCGACCGACCGGCAAGATCCGGGTTTTGTTGCCTTTGCCCGTTACCCTGACGGTGCGGTCGGCGAGATCGAGAGCGCCGAGATCAAGACCGATGAGTTCAGAGAGTCTGAGCCCCGAGGAATAAAATAACTCCATGATTGCGCGGTCGCGGATGGCGAGTGCGTCGGTGCCAGGAATCTCGAGGAGCCGCGTCATTTGATCGACGTCGAGCGTATCCGGCAGACCGCGCCGCGCTTTGGGCGCGCGCACGTCGGCAGCCGGATTGTGTTTGAGTACCCGCTCGCGTTGCAGGTAGCGCAGAAAGGTACGCACTGCCGAGAGGCGGCGTTGCACGCTACGCGGTGAAAGTCCGGCGGCGTGAGAGCGGGCCGCAAACAGACGTAGATGCTGCATATCGAGGCCGTCCCAGCGCTCGATGCCGTTCGCGTCGCACCATGCAATGAGGGCGTCGATCTCGCGCAAATAATTGCTGCCGGTGTGCGCGGAAAGCCGGCGTTCGGTACCGAGATGAGTACCGAAGCGATCACGCCATCCTTGCGCCTCCGGCGTCACACCCGCGGTTCGACGCCGCAGCGCGCCAGTGCCGCGCTGATCATCTCGCCGATACGGGCGAGGAAGTCGGTGCTGACGCCAGGATTGAAACGATGCGGGTCCGTGCTGCCGAGCAGTAGTGCACCGCGCGATGCGCCAGCGCCGATCGGTACCAGTGCCATGGATGCCACTTGCATGCCTTGATCGCCGAACAGCGCCGTACGCCGCGACTCGGCGAAATGGCCGCAACGTGGCCTGCCCGCAGACAGCAAAGATTCGACGACACCGAGCTCTGACCCGGACAGCAGAATCTTGCAGGGCGTGACCTCGAAATCTTCGCGCATCGAGGCGTCGACCTGCGCACAGATTTCTTCGGTCGTACGGGCATGCAGCAGGCGCAGCGTGAGCTTGTGGACTCGCTCCGCGAGCAGATCGTTGCTGCGTGCCACTCGGATGAGTTCGGCAAGACGCTCGCGGCTCACGGCCTGTCGCTCGCGCAGCGCTTTCACCTGGCGCTCGACCAGCGATATCGCGCCGTTACTACTGTGTGGCACATGCAGTTGCTCGAGCAGCTGCGGATGCTGATCAAAAAAATTCGGATGCTGCTCCAGAAATCGTACTACTTCATCGCTACTGACCATTGGTCGTTGCTCCCGATACTCGACTCAGGCGAATTGCGACAGATCGACCTCGCCGCGGAATGCGACGGCTGCCGGACCTGTCATCCAAAGATGGCCACCTTCGCCCTGCCAGCGCAGTTGCAGCGCGCCTCCCGGCAGCGCGATCTCGGCCTCGGCTGCCAGCAGCCCCTGCCGTCGCGCGCTTGCCATGGCGGCACAGGCGCCGGTGCCACAGGCCCTGGTTTCGCCGACACCGCGCTCGAATACGCGCAGGCGGGCGTGTGCCGGATCGATCACTTGCAGAAAACCCACATTGGTGCGCTGCAGAAATCTTTGATGAGATTCGAGCCGCGCACCGAGTGTGCTCACCGGCGCCTCGTCTACCGACGATACTCGCAGCACGATGTGCGGATTACCCACCGAGACTTCGGTGAACAGGATGTCTTTGTCGTCGATTTGCAGTGTCGATTCCTCGGGGCTCGCGAAACGCGGTACACCCATGTTCACAGCGATCATGCCCGGCGCGACGAACGCGGCTTCAACACGGCCGCCGGGGCTGTCGAGTTTCAGCGTGGGCGCAGCAGCTCGACCTTGCAGACGCAGCCACTCGGCAACGCAGCGCACACCGTTGCCACATTGTTCGACCTCGCCACCATCGGCGTTGAAGATGCGGTAGTAGGCAGCGGCATCGGCTTGGTGCGGTGGCAGGATGACCAGCGCCTGATCGAAGCCGATGCCGGTGTGGCGATCGGCAAGCGCCCGCCAGCGTTTTGCCGTGGGCAAGGCGTCGTTAGCGTGTGCAGCAATGACCATGAAGTCATTACCCAACCCATGCATCTTGGTGAACTGCAAATTCGCCATGGTCAGGGCATGGCCGCGTGATCGCGGAAAACACAGCGGTCCATCACGGTGAAGAGCCCGGCATTGCGGGCGCGCCGCGCAGCTTGCTCGTCGATCACGCCATCCTGCAACCACAGTGCCGGCATGCGCAGCCGAATGCAGTCGTCGACGATCGCTGCGACATGCTCCGGGCGCCGAAATACATTGACGATATCGATGCGCTCATCCGGGCTCAATACATCGCCCAGTTGATCGAGCGAGGGCACGCAGCGTTCGCCGAGAATCTCTTTTGCTGACGGCGTGACGGGAATTACCCGATAACCGTAGCGCTGCAGCGAACGCGCCACGCCATGGCTCGGTCGCGCGCGGTCCGCGCTCAGCCCCACCATGGCAATGGTGCGCACGCGGCGCAGCAGGGCAAAGATATCGGGCAGGGGCGGATTGGCAAACGGTGCGTTTTCGAACAATTCTTGTTTGAGACGAAACACTGCGGAGATGTCCTCTTCGCCATATCCGCGACGAATCAGTTCGGCATATTCGCGCAGCATGTCTTCGACGACCGGTAGTGACACGCCTCTCGCGGCAGCCATGTCGTGGCAGATGCGCAGGTCTTTCTCGTGCAGACGCACGCGGAATCCCGCCGGAAAACTGCTGCGGATCATGTTCGGTGCGCGATTGACGAAATACCACGAACTGCCGGCGCCTTGACCGAGAGTTTCGACTACGCGTTCGAGAGGCAGTTGCTGCGCGCGGGCAAAAGCCATGGCCTCGCCGACGGCGCGGATAATGCCGGCGCACATGATCTGGTTGGTTGCCTTCGTGGCTTGACCTGCACCGTGCGCGCCGAACAGTCGTACCGTCTTGCCCATGGCTTCGAGTACCGGACGAGCACGTTCGAAATCGTGCTCGTTACCGCCGCACATGATTGCCAGCGTGCCTTTTTGTGCGCCCTCGACCCCGCCACTCACCGGACAATCGAGAAGGGCCGCACCGCAGGTCGAGAGCCGCGCCGCGGCGCTACGCACTGTATCCGCGCTGACGGTGGAGCAGTCGATCACGATCGTGCCCGGGCGCACGCTCGTCGCCAGCGCGTTGACCACCTCGAGCACATCGGCATCGGCCGAGACGCAGAGCACGAGCACCTCGCAGTGCGCAGCGAGATCGGCGGGATCGGTCGCGGCCTGACAACCGAGTTCGGTCGCGAGCGCGCTGGCCTTGGCGGCGCTGCGGTTCCACACCCCGGCCAGCAAGCCCGCCTTGTGGAGATTACGCGCCATGGGAGCTCCCATCGCGCCGAGACCGAGAAAACCTGTCCGCATGCGCACATCTTATCAGGAGCAATTCACCCCAATGAAAAAGGGCGACCACCTTGCGATGGTCGCCCCAGAGGTTTTACGGAACGGGGGGACGAATGTGCCGTAAAGAAATCAGTTGTAGTAGGCCCGCTCGTTGTGCTCGTTGGTATCGAGGCCTTCGCGCTCGTCCTCTTCGGCGACGCGCAGACCGACCATGAGATCAGCGATCTTGAAGGCGATGAAGGCAGTCACTGCCGACCAGACGATCGTCACGCCCACGGCCTTGGCCTGAATGAGCACCTGCGTCGCGATCGGGTTCGTGCCGACCGCGGCCGTGACCCAATCGGTGACGAGGCCAGGACCACCCAGCGAGTGGCTGTTGAACACGCCGGTGAGCAGAGCGCCGAGGATACCGCCGATACCATGCACGCCGAAGACGTCGAGTGAGTCATCCGCTTTGAGCAATTTTTTGAGACCGGTCACACCCCACAGACAGACGAGACCAGCGGCGAGACCAATGATCAGCGCGCCCATCATGCCGACGTTACCCGCCGCAGGCGTGATCGCAACCAGACCCGCAACGGCACCTGAGGCAGCGCCCAGCATGGACGGGTGACCTTTGAGCACCCACTCGGCGATCGACCAGGCGACCACGGCGCCTGCCGTGGCGAGCAAAGTATTGAGGAATGCGAGTGCCGCGAAGTTGCCGGCTTCGAGAGCGGAGCCGGCGTTGAAGCCGAACCAGCCGACCCACAGCAGCGAGGCGCCGACCATCGTGTGCACCAGGTTGTGCGGCGGCATTGGCTCGCGACCGTAGCCCACGCGCTTGCCGACCATGTAGGCGCCCACGAGGCCCGCGACACCCGCGTTGATGTGCACGACTGTGCCGCCGGCGAAGTCGAGCGCACCCCACTGCCACAGCAGTCCCGCCTTTGCCGTCATGGCATCGGCGACTGCGGCATCGGTGTAGGCGTCGGGCCCCATCCAGAACCAAACCATGTGCGCGATCGGCAGATAGCAAATGGTGAACCAGATCACCATGAAGATGAGGACGGCCGAGAACTTCATGCGCTCGGCGAAGGCGCCGACGATGAGTGCGCAAGTAATGCCGGCGAAAGTCGCTTGGAAAGCGACGAAGACGATCTCGGGAATGTATACGCCCTTGCTGAACGTGGCGGCGTAGGCAAAGGTGCCTGCCACCGGGTCCCATACGCCATCGAGGAAGAGTCGTGCCGTACCGCCGAGGAAGGCACTGCCCTCGGTGAAGGCGAGCGAGTAACCATAGATGCACCACAGCACGACGATCAAAGAAAAGCCGACCATCACCTGCATCAGTACCGACAGAATATTCTTTGAGCGGACGAGGCCACCATAGAAGAGCGCGAGTCCGGGGACGGTCATCAACACCACGAGCAACGTCGATACCAGCATCCACGCCGTGTCGCCCTTGTCGGGAACCGGCGCATCCTGCGCCAGGGCGAGCGCCGGAGCGAATGCTCCGCAGGCAACTGCCGCCACGGCGGCAAGTCGGCGTCGCAGGTCTTGTACAGCCGCAAAGCTGCCTGCTGCTTCGATGAATCTGTTCAAAGTTTTCATGAGAGTCTCCCTGCTCGCCGTGAATTCAAGTTGCCGCTACGCCTGTTTCGC
>Ga0194132_10005162_pt1 | contig 21468 bp, 22 predicted proteins | sample TA2KigOf80mmetaG_FD_148612 | JGI IMG/M metagenome (GOLD analysis project Ga0194132, IMG submission 148612) | Freshwater microbial communities from Lake Tanganyika, Tanzania - TA2015054 Kigoma Offshore 80m | ecosystem: Environmental > Aquatic > Freshwater > Lake | place: Tanzania: Lake... | reverse complement strand
TTACGCTCATTGAATTGTTGGTTGTTATCGCTATTATCGGTATTCTTTCTTCTGTTGTTGTCACATCTCTAAACTCTGCGCGGAAGAAAGCTCGCGACGCGCGACGCGTTGATGATATTAAACAGATTCAATTAGCGCTTGATCTTTATTTTGAGTCAAACCAAGGAAAGTATCCTAGAAATCTAGACTCGTTAGTTACAGGTGGTTTTATACCGAGCAAACCTATTCCGCCAGCACCAGCTGGTACTCTAGATGGTGATTATTATTATGCCCCGCTTTCAAGTTGCACCTCGTATCATTTAGGCACGCCACTTGAGGATCAAGACCATATTGCGTTAAAAAGTAAAACAAATGCAACAGCGGGTACTATATCTACATCTCCACCATGTCCTGGGACAGGTGTTGCGAACGGCAATGGCCACAACAGCACAGATTTTGATGGGACTACAAGCGGTGTCTATGATGTAAAGCCGTAATGTTCTATTGGGAAATCTTAGCAGTTGTATTTTTACTCGGCGTTTCTATAGGAAGTTTCATCAACGCGTGGTCATTCAGATACTCCTCAACTGCGTTCGGAACAAGCGGGACGCGTTCTATTTTTTCTCCTTCTGCATGTATGCACTGTGGACGGCGACTCGCGTGGTATGAACTTTTTCCAATTGCGAGTTTTCTTGCTCTGCGCGGCAAGTGCCGCACTTGCCGCGTAAAACTTTCTCTGCAATACCCGATTGTTGAACTTATTACAGGTATCGTCTTCGTTCTTATCTTTTGGAAATTGCAAATCTCCGATTTTTCTCTTGAATCTTGTTTCTTGTTTCTCGCTTCTTTTTCATTCTGGTCTTTAATCATCGCGATTTCCGTTTATGATTTTCGCGAGAAAATTATTCCAGACGGCGCGGTGTATTCCGCGGCGGCGCTCGCTCTTATCTCAAATCCTAAAAATTTTCTCGCGGGAATTATTCTTGCCGCCCCGCTTGCGGCTTTTTGGTTTTTTTCACGCGGTAGGTGGATGGGATTCGGAGACGCGAAACTTCAGCTTGGACTCGGTTTTCTTCTCGGACTTTCAGTCGGTTTTTCTGGTTTATTGTTTGGATTTTGGCTCGGCGCGTTAGCTGGGGTTTTTCTTATGATTATCAAAAAAGCCGGAATGAAAACCGAACTGCCGTTTGGTCCGTTTCTTGCGCTAGGCGCATTCATAGCGTGGCTCGCAAATTTCAATGTTATGATATATATATGGAACGCGGGTTTTCTTTGATGGAGATGATGATAGTAGTGGCGCTTTTTACTATCATAACAATTTCCGCGCTGATGGTTCATTCCAGGTTTGGTGAAAACATTTTAATGACCAATCTGGCGTATGATGTGGCGCTGTCTTTGCGCGAAGCGCAATCATATGGGCTTTCCGTCAGGCAAAGTCCGCTTGGAAACGGGAATTTTGATATCGGATACGGAGTTCATTTCAAATCGGATAGTTTTTTTGTTTTCTTTGCTGACAGAAACGGAAACAAAAAATATGACGGAACAAGTATTAACGGAAAATGCGTTGTGAGCAATGAGTCGGAATGTTTGAAAGTTTATCGACTTGAAAAAGGAAATAGTATCGCGTTTTTTTGCGGCATACTTGCATCATTCGGTGCTCTGGAATGCAGGAATTTTATTAACAATGAACAAACAATATCTTTTGTAGATATAACATTCATACGACCAGAACCCGACGCTTTTATACAAACCGATTTGAATCCTAACAACGAAATGAGGTATCGTGGCGCAGAAATTGTTGTTGTATCACCGCGGCGAAAAGCAAGTCGCACGATTGATGTATATCAGACGGGGCAGATATCAATAAAATAGAAACATGATTCAAGATTCAAGAAGCAATAGAAATGGATTCACGATTATTGAGATGATAATGGCGGTCGCGGTGTTTACCGTAGTTTCTTTAATTGCGACGGGCGCGCTTCTTGCGATTGCGGACGCAAACAAGAAAGCGCAGACATTCAAGTCGGTCGTGAATAATGTGAATTTCGCGCTTGAAAGCATGGCCCGCAATTTGCGGACGGGTTCAAATTATTCTTCTGAAGCTTTTTTACAAACATCAAGTTGTTCGACGGGATATAAAGTCGGAATTTCTTTTACTTCACAAGAAGATGAGAGTGTTTCTTATTTTTTGTTTGGAACGCAAATAATGCGACAAGTTAATGGTGGAACGGCGGTAGGAATTACCGCGCCAGAAGTAAAGATAACCCGTTTATGTCTAGAAATTCTCGGCACTGAATCAGGCGACAACATTCAGCCGAATGTTTTAATGATTGTCGGCGGATTGATGGAAGGAAAGACGAAACTGCAGTCGCGTTTTGATATACAGACGCTTATTACTCAGCGAATAATAGACAATTAAACTCGATGCAAATCTACAAATTACATTCGAATCTAAGAATAAAACATGAATTTTTAAATTCGCGGCATTCGCGTCCGCCGCAGGCGGATTCGCCAGATTCGCATCGGATTAAAGGATTTTCATTAATTGAAACACTTATAGCGATAGTAATTTTGGTGAGCGCGATTGTCGGGCCTCTTACGCTTGCTCAGCGCAGTATCCGTTCCGCTGTTTACGCGCGCGACCAAATTACGGCGAGTTTTCTTGCTGAAGAAGGTGTTGAGTTTATTCGTATGTATAGGGATGGAAATAAACTTGGAAATAAAAATTGGTTGAACGGATTTTCTGACTGCTTTGTAACCAGCGATAGAATTTGTTATGTGGACGCGACAAGAAGCGATAATACGCGCAATTATATTCAACAATGCAATGAACGAAATGGATTGTATGGAAGCGTTTGTCCGGTCATTTCTTTTAAATCAGATAACGGATGGTATGGATATCCGCAAAGAGGTGAATCTGGATGGACTGACACGCGATTTGTGCGCGAAATAGCGATTACAACTATTCCGCGTGGAAATAATACAAATGACAAAGAAGCGAAGGTGGAAGTGACTGTTAAATGGAAAACAGGCGACTTACCGAATCGAAGCGTAGTTGTGCGCGATTACATTTATGATTGGTAGTACTCGATGCGAATCTACAAATATGAAATGCGAATCTACAAATAAAACACACAATGGATTTACACTTTTGCTCGCGTCTCTTGTTGGGTCGCTTTTGTTGGCGCTCGGCATAGCTACTTTCAACATAATTTTGCGCGAGTTAAATCTTTCTTCTTCCGTGCGCGAATCACATATTGCGTTTTATGCCGCTGATTCTGGATGGGAATGCGCGTTTTATTGGGATACGCAGAAAAAATTTGCGACATCCACTTTTTCTTCTGTTCCAGAACCAACATCAATAAATTGTCAAAATGTCTCGGTCGGTGTTTCTTCATCTCGCGAGACTTCGTCAGCTACTTCAAACTTTTTGATAAATCTTGAAGGTGGCGCGTGCGCTTCAGTTTCGGTTTACAAACACGATGATGGGCTTCGTGGCGACAAGACGTCTGGAGACAAAATTTCTGCAACGACGATAGAATCGCGAGGAAAAAACAATTGTTCAACGGAGGCGGTGCGCGATCGCGTAGAGCGCGCAATCCGCGTGAAATACTAAACCGTCATTTTTACGATATTTTAATTGATATGCACACTAATCATAGCGATCGCGATTTTTAGTGTATGTTCGACTACATCTTGTTTGTTTGTCTTCAAGCAACATCACTCTGTTATTCTTCATGCGGAAGATTAAAATATTCTCGGAATGAGCCGTCATTTTCTACAGCATCTGCAATGATATAAATCAAATCGTGTCCTATTTTGAATTCGGCTTTGATGAGTGCAACTAAATCTTCACAATCATAAGGGTAAATGAACACGCTGCGCTGGAGTGGAACAAAGCCTATATGTTCCAGAGTTCGCCGGATATAATCGCGGTCCAATTTTCGCTCTTCTTGAATATCAAAAATAAGAATGCGCCATTTCTTGTCCCATCTTTTAGGAATTGTTTGTTTCCACTTTTCAAAACTATTTCTTTCCCAATATTCTAGACGATCTTGACCTTTTGCGGTTAATCGCAGGTATCCATTTCTGTTCTTGGCCAAAAATCCCTGAGCAACTAATCGTGTTTGTGCTCGGCGGATAATTTCTCTCTGTCTATTTTTAGGAGATATTCCAAATGATTCTAACATCTTGATGGCGTTTGGCGTAGCAAGTGCAACAGTTAACATTCCTGCCATTGCAATAGTCTTTAAAATAATTCTTTGTATGTTATTTCGTTTCGCTTCCTTTTTTGTTTTTTCTTCTAATATACCCATATATTGAAATTATACACTAATTATAGCGATCGCAAGAATAAGTGTATATTGACAATAAATAAGAAGTGTGTATAATATAATATTAGTAATTAGTAAGTATACAGTGAGTTCCTTGCAAAACTTTGTAAAACACAACAAACAAAACAAGTGACGAATCCAGTGCTTTTGGAAAAGTGTTGGACGAATCACTAAACAGCGAAGAAAGGAAATATGGGAAAAATCACAGTAGACCAATCCCATCAGATAATGGCGATATTAGCCACCAACATCAACTGGAGCGTGATTGATTTTGAGAAATCACGGCTTCAGGATTTGGTTATCAGAGATCCTAAAGGTGCGGGAGAACGGTTCGCTCTCTTCCTACAAAACGGTGCCAGAGTCAATATCGCAGGAAACATGAAAATCACTCCCAAGCCGTTCGACCCGGTGAAATTCATCGGGAAAGATTGGTCGCTCGTAGCAGACGAGCACGACGCGCGCAATGACACGCTAATCGAGGTGGACTTTATGAAGGTCTCTTTTGAGACATGTCTCAAAGAAGGCGAGATACACATCAAGGGGGAGGAGAAACTGAAGCGTATGAAGGAGAACGGCAAGATTCGCCTCGGCGCCACGGTCTTCATTGGACTCTGGAAGGACTATCAAATGCGAAAAGATAACAGTGTTCTGGAACATCTCTATCGCGAAAAGAGGATTACCTATATGGACTTTTTTGGTGATGTCCTGCTCGACCCGGACGGCGACTGCCATGTCCTCTACCTCCTCCGCAACGACGGCGGGTGGTACTGGTACTACAGCTGGCTTGAGCGCGGCTGGTATGCTGTTTACCCATCCGCCTCTCTCGCAAGTTAGGTTTGGATTTGAAACTTAGTTTTTTAAATTCAGACCTTAGGTTTCCCCGACTTTGTCTGAAATGATGAAGTCGGGGATTTTTTATGGTATAATATCGTTGAAATATGTCGCAAAATGCGCCAAAAGAAGCGCGGGAAAGAGTGGAGAAATTAAAAAATGCGATAGAAAAATATCGCTATGAATATCATGTTCTGGATAAATCAGACATTTCTCCAGACGCGCTTGATTCTCTAAAGCGTGAGCTTTCGGGGTTGGAGAGAAAATATCCAGAACTGCTTACAAGTGATTCTCCATCACAAAGAGTTGGAGGCGCGCCGCTTCCGTCTTTCAAGAAAATTAAACATAAAGTTGCGCAATGGTCTTTCAACGACGCGTTTTCTGAAGAAGAAATGCGCGAATTTGATTCGCGCGTGAAAAGATTTTTGAAGCAGGCGACAGGAAAAGATGAACACCCAACTTACACTTGCGAACATAAGATTGACGGGCTGAAAATAATTCTTGAATACGAAGGCGGATTACTGAAAACTGCCGCGACGCGCGGGGATGGAATTATAGGCGAAGATGTAACTGAAAATGTAAAAACAATTGAGTCAGTCCCATTACGTCTTCCAGAACCGCGCTCGGTAATTGTAGAAGGTGAGTCGTGGATTAAAAAAACCACTCTGGAAAAATTAAATACTCTCCGACGAGCTCAAGGTGAGGAGCAGTTTGCGAATCCGCGAAATGTAGCCGCGGGCTCTATTCGCCAACTTGACCCTAAGATTGCCGCGGAACGGCATCTGGAAGCATTCATTTATGATTTACCTCAATCTGACACGCAAATTCCAACAACTCAACATGAAGAGCTTTTATATTTGCAAAAACTCGGCTTCAAAGTGAATAAATATTTCAGACATTGCAAAAACATAGAAGAAGTTATTACGTATTGGAAAGAATGGAAAAATAAAAAGAATAAAGAAGAGTATTGGATGGACGGCATAGTCGTGAAAGTTGATGAGCGTTCTTTTCAGGATGCGCTTGGATATACGGGAAAAGCGCCAAGATGGGGAATTGCTTTTAAGTTTCCGGCAGAGCAGGTGACTACGAAAATTGAAAACATTTCTTTTCAGATAGGACGCACAGGAGTTATAACTCCAGTTGCGCATCTTGCCCCGGTTTCCATTGCAGGTTCTACCGTGTCGCGCGCGACGCTCCACAATGAAGACGAAATTAAACGGATTGATGTGCGCGTCGGGGATACTGTGGTAATTCAGAAAGCAGGTGATGTTATTCCGGATATCGTATCGGTTGTACAAGAAATGCGGACTGGAAAAGAAAAACCGTTTGTTTGGCCAAAAAAGATTACGGAGTGCGGTGGTGATGGAAGTATTGAACGCATTCCTGGCGAAGCGGCGTGGCGGTGCGTAAACAAAAACTCTGCCGCGATGCAGCGGCGAAAACTTTATCATTTTGCTTCAAAACACGCTTTTAATATTGAACATTTGGGTCCGAAGAATATAGACGCGCTTTTGGACGCTGGATTGATAACTGATTTTGACGATATCTTTTCTCTCAAGCGTGGAGATTTGCTTTCAATTCCGCGTTTTGCGGAAAAATCTGTGGACAATTTACTTTCCGCGATAGAAATGGCGCGAAAAGTTTCTCTTGCGAAATTTTTAGTGTCCCTGTCAATTCCGCAAGTCGGAGAGGAGACAGCGGAGGATTTGGCGAATAATTTTAAGACGATAGAAAGATTGCAATCCGCAAAATTTGAAGAATTGGAAAAAATAATAGGTGTTGGACCCGTTGTCGGGCGCGCGATTGCCGATTGGTTTATTAAAAAAGAAAATACAGCTCTTGTGAGCCGTCTTTTGAAAGAGGTGAAAATAGAAAAAGTTGCGCCGCCGAGCGCCACACAGAAGCTGGTAGGAAAATCTTTTGTTATTACAGGCACATTAGCGGGAATGGAGCGCGATGAAGCAAAAGCGAAAATCAGGGCGCTCGGCGGCTCCGTTTCCGAATCTGTCTCAAAAAAGACGTCATTTGTAATCGCGGGCGAAAACCCAGGCTCAAAAATAGATAAAGCAAAAGAACTTGGCGTGAAAATAATTTCAGAAAAAGAGTTTCGTGATATCATCTCTTTATGAAGTCTAAAAAGTCGGAAGAAGGTGTTGCGTTATACAGAAAATATCGTCCGCATAAATGGGAAGAAGTGGTTGGGCAGGAAGAAGTTGTGGCGGCGTTGCGAGGCGCGCTGGAGCGTGGACGGGTTGGGCACGCTTATCTTTTTACTGGTCCGCGCGGGACTGGAAAGACATCTGTCGCGCGGATTTTTGCCGATGTTCTTGATACCGCTGATGTTGATTTGCACGAGATGGACGCGGCATCAAATCGCGGAATAGATGAAGTGCGCGCTCTGCGCGAGGCGGTGCTGTCTTTGCCTTTTCAGTCAAAATATAAAGTTTATATTTTGGACGAAGTGCACATGTTAACCAAGGAAGCGTTTAACGCGCTACTTAAAACACTTGAAGAACCACCTTCTCATATTGTCTTTATTCTTGCGACAACAGAGTTGGAAAAAGTGCCGGAAACAATTGTGTCGCGGTGTGAGGTGCATTCTTTCAAAAAACCCAGTCAGAAAACTCTCGCGGAAATTATAGCGTCTGCCGCGAAAAAAGAAGGTTATGCGCTGGCGCATTCTTCCGCTGAATTAATCGCGCTTGTCGGCGATGGTTCTTTTCGTGACGCATACGGTATTTTGCAAAAGGCGATTGCGATTTCTTCCGATAAAAAAATCTCAGATGAAGAAGTCCTGCGTGTAACTGGCGCTCCGCGCGGCGAGCTCGCGAATCGCGTGCTCGTCGCGCTTGCTTCGCGCGATGCTGGAAAAGGTCTCACGGCAATTGCCGATGTTGTTGAAAGCAACGCCGATATGAAAATATTCGCGAAACTTGTTTTGCAAAAACTGCGCTTCGCGCTTCTTTTGCGGGTTGCGCCGGAAATGGAAAAAGGAATTGCTGAAGAATTATCAAAAGAGGATTTTGAATTTTTAAAAAAACTTTCTAAAGAAAAGACAATAACTTCAGCGACTTTACTGACAGTACTTGAATATTATGACTTATTAAATCGCGCGAACATTCCACAACTTCCGCTTGAGCTTGCAATTATAAAATTATGTGATAAAGTATCTGACGGAAAGACAGTCGTTCGTTGAAGAAAGAAAGTAAGAAAAAAATGAAAAAGCAGAAAATATACTTCGCGCGGCACGGCACTACAGAAGCAAACAAAATTAAACGGCACATGGGATGCCTTATTGATGAACCTCTTAACCAAGAAGGGCTACGAGACGTTTATGTACTTGCAGAATCAGTGCCTCGGTACATTGATGTGATTGTTTCTTCACCACTAAAACGTGCACGACAAACCGCGGATATCGTGGCGGGCGCGCTCCGTATTCCTGTGGTGGAGGACTCTAACTTAAAAGAAAGAGACGGTGGTTCTCTTTCTGGTAAGCTTTGGAGCGACATCAAAGTGGAAACCGGTGGGGTAATAGACATTGAGAAACTGAGGAGCAACTTTGAGATTGACTACAAGACATACGGAGGCGAATCGCCGGTGGAGGTAAGGGCACGGATACAACGCTTTCTGGCACGTGTGCGGGAAGAATGGAAAGACAAAGTAGTTCTCGCTGTGACTCACGCTGGTATTATTCGTGTTTGCACACTCTTGGCTGGATATTCCACTCCGCCTCGTATTGGAAATTGCAGCGTTGTGGAGTTAGAGATCTAACCTCACTTGCTAGGCCGCGCATCTCGCGTGGCCTTTTATTGTGTGAAAAAAGTACTGACTTAAATCGTAAAATTGCTGGATTGATTGAAGGCGTGGTAGAATACTTTGACAGATTACATATTGCGGGGTCGTTTATTGGGGGGTCGTCTAACGGCAGGACATGGGCCTTTGAAGCCCAGTATGAAGGTTCGATTCCTTCCCCCCCAGCATTATTAAATTAATAGCTTTAATAAAATAAAATCCCTATGTCGTTAACTGATATGGAATTGTTTATGCAGGAACACACGCTTGCTTTTCTTTTTATAATCGCGTGGTCGCTTTTGTGGAAGGGAATGGCGCTTTGGCGCGCGGCGCAAAAAAATGAACAGGTTTGGTTTGTCGCGATTTTACTCATAAACACAGTCGGTATTCTTGAATTGTTATATCTCTACGTTTTGCCGATGTTTAAGAGCAAGGATACAGAGGTCTAATTTTCACGAATCTTTGGATTTGTCTAGTTTTGTTTTTAGATTCTCTGTGGTATATATACTGATATGCAAAAGATAGCACTATGTTTTTTACTGTTTGTTTTTGCTTTTTCTTTTTCCGGAATAGCGAGCGCGGCGCTAGATCCGGTTATTCCTTCATCAAAAGCGGTCGGCTCACCGCTGTCTCTTTCTATTGAAGATAATGGAGATACTTTAATTGAAGGGGCGCGCATTTTGCAAATTAGCGGCACAACTCTTTTTGCCGCGCAATATTGGGGTGTTCTTCCTGTTCGTTGGGTTATAAGAACAAATGAAAAAACAAAATACACGCACAGGTTCGGAAATCCAATTGTATTCTCAAAACTTTCTGTCGGTGATTTTTTGACAATTGAAGGTGCTTTTAACGGAAGTTCTGATTCAATGGGAGTTGATGCAAAGTCCATTAAGAACTGGTCTGTTTCAACGGAAGGTTCTTCTTTTGCGGGAAAAGTAGTATCGGCGCCTGACGTAAATGGAGCGTTTATTTTGCAACAAGGTGATGGAAATACCGTTTTTGTGAAGCCGAACCCAAACGCGTCGGTCTTGCGGGGAGTCGTTCCAATACAGCCGGCGGCAATAGTTCTAAACGATACAATTCTTGAATCAACGGGCGTATACAATCACCTTGACCGATCGCTCGCCGCTAATTCAATAAAGATTTATCAAAACAAGCAGAAGTTTGCCCCGCGAAATTTTGAAGGAACAATGATGCGTTTGGACGGCACTACATTACCAACAACCGCAACAATTAAAGTCGGAAACACTGAATATCGAGTTATTCTTTCGGAGAAGGCGTCTATTTTAAAAAAGGATAAATCAAAAGTAACTCTCCAACGATTTATGGAAGGTGATAAGGTTCGTTTTTACGGTTCAATAAGAGAGGCGGAGTGGACTACCGTTGATGCAGAGGTTCTGCGAACATTGGAGTTTTAAAGTCTAATTGGAATACTGAAATAAAAAATCGGAAGCACAACCTTGTGCTTCCAATGTGAATGTAAGCGATTTAGAGAATTTTGGTGATTGCTTCTGCAATCCCGCTGAACGCCAGCGACTTTTCGTACTCATCGGTTATTTCCGAAGCCGCCTTGCGGGCAGATTCGAAATCTTTTGCGTCTTTCGTTGCTTCTGCAATCCCGCTGAACGCCAGCGACTTTTGGTACTCATCGGTTATTTCCGAAGCCGCCTTGCGGGCAGATTCAAAATCCCCAGTCTTTGCGTATGCCTCTGCAATCGCTCGGAACACCCGCGACTTTTCGTACGCACTGGTTATTTCCGAAGCCGCCTTGCGGGCAGATTCGAAATCTTTTGCGTCTTTCGTTGCTTCTGCAATCCCGCTGAACGCCAGCGACTTTTCGTACTCATCGGTTATTTCCGAAGCCGCCTTGCGGGCAGATTCGAAATCTTTTGCGTCTTTCGTTGCTTCTGCAATCCCGCTGAACGCCAGCGACTTTTCGTACTCATCGGTTATTTCCGAAGCCGCCTTGCGGGCTTTTACCAACAGATTTTGCATCAGCTTTTTAAGCCCGATGCTGTTGCTGTCATCAATCAAGCCTTGAATCGCCTCGCGGCCGATTCTTCCTTGCTTAATTCCCTCAAACAACTCACAGAGTTGTTCTATTGTTGCTTTCACAATGTACTCTTTCTATTTTTCTTACCACACGGGGTCGTTGTGCGCATCACGCGACACAGTCCACAAACGCCTAAATCCGCACTGGCAAGACCATCTCTATTATAAAAGAAGCAACAAATCGTGTCAAATCTTTTTGTATAAAATCTTTTAACGCGGTTTGAGAGGGACTTTTTTGATGATATCTATGATTTCGTCGTCGTTGTCGGTGATTGTGTAAAGGTTCATATCTTTTTTGTCAATCGCGTTATTCGCGCGGTAGATATTCCTGTTTATAAAATCGTGCATTTCTTCCCAGTAATCTCTTCCGACCAAAATAATAGGAATGCGCCGTATTTTGTGAGTTTGTATAAGTGCAAATAATTCAAAGAGTTCATCAAGCGTTCCATAACCGCCTGGGAAAAATAAATAACCTTCCGCGGCGAAAGAAAGCGCCACTTTTCTCACAAAAAAATACGAAAACTCCATTCCGTCTGTAGTGTATGCGTTTTTCTTTTGTTCATTAGGTAGTTTTATATTCAGTCCTATTGATTGTCCTCCAGCTTCAAACGCACCTCTGTTTGCGGCCTCCATAATTCCGCCCCCCCCTCCGGAAATAATCGCGTAACCAAGATCTTTTACTATTCTTGCCGCGAGTTGGCGCGCGTGCTGATAGTGTCCATTTTCATCAGTAAATCGTGCCGAGCCGAATATTGAAACAGAGCGTGGATAATTTCTTATTAAAGTAAAACCTGAAATAAACTCTTGTTTTATTCTCTCGGCGCGCTCGGCAATAATTTTATCTGTTTCTCCCTTAACTAACGGAAGCTTTTGTATATTATCTCCATTGTGCATTTGATATATTATAATCGCCGCGCGCGCTATTTGCAATTGTCCACTAAGTTGTTAGTGTGGATTATTATGAAATCCTTTTCATTTTCAATAGAAAAGAAGTTGCCTAGGAAACTTGGTCGCGCTGGCAAAATTAAGACACCGCACGGAATTATTGAAACGCCGGCTTTTGTTTCTGTAGGCACGAAAGCGACAGTAAAATCGCTTACTCCTGAAATGTTGAGAGACATAGGCGCGCAAATTGTTCTTGGAAATACTTTTCATTTATATCTTGAGCCGGGAGAAGAAATTGTAGAAAAAGCATGCGGGTTTGGAAAGTTTATGGGATGGAATGGTCCAACAATGACCGACTCCGGCGGCTTTCAGGTGTTCTCGCTTGGCGCGGCGTTTGGAAACCGCGAGTCAAAAATAAAATCCTCTCCACGCAAAATAGGCGGATTTAATACTACTGCGACTAAAAAAGCGCGGATTGATGAAGATGGCGTCTCTTTTTTTTCACCGAGAGATGGAAGCGAACATAGATTTACTCCGGAGAAGAGCATTGAGATTCAGCATAAACTTGGCGCGGATATTATTTTTGCTTTTGACGAATGCACTTCTCCAACCGCACCATATGAATATCAGAAAAAAGCGATGGAGCGGACACATCGCTGGGCGGAGCGGTCGCTAAAAGCTCATCAGAAAGCGAAGAAAGTCCTGGAGCTTTCTGAGCTTTTTGGAATCGTACAGGGTGGAAGATACGAAGATTTACGCAAGGAAAGCGCGCGCGTGATTTCAAAGTTAGATTTTGATGGCTTCGGAATAGGTGGCTCTTTTGATAAAGAGGATATGGGAAAAGCTGTGCGATGGGTGAATAAAATTTTGCCGGAAGAAAAACCAAGGCACCTTTTGGGAATAGGCGGAGTGGAGGATTTGTTTTCTGCCGTGGAAAACGGATGCGATACATTTGATTGTGTCGCGCCGACGCGCGAAGCGCGCACGGGCTCTATTTATTCTTCAAAAGGCAGAATAAACATCACGAACGCTCGTTATAAAACTGATTTTTCTCCGATAGATAAAAATTGTCCTTGCTATACATGCAAAAACTTCACAAAGGCGTATATCTCGCATCTATTCCGTTCAAACGAACTTCTCGCTTATACTCTTGCTTCAATACACAATTTATATTTTTTTATTTCTCTGGTAAAAAATATGCGCCAAACGATTCTTGACGGAAAATTTGAAAAATACAAAAAAAGCTTTCTTTCCAGTTTTCGCGCTTGATATTAAAAGTGTGGCGACATCCACCGAAGAGGCGGATGTGTTAATATAATTTTCTATGAGCTTAAAGATTGGAATAGTGGGGTTGCCTAATGTAGGAAAGAGCACTCTTTTTAACACGCTTACGAAGCAAAGTGTTCCTGCTGAAAATTATCCTTTCTGCACGATAGACCCAAGCATCGGAATTGTGCCTGTGCCGGACAAACGTCTCAACGCGTTGAGCCGTTTGAGTAATTCAAAGAAGACGATTCCAGCTATTGTAGAGTTTGTTGATATCGCTGGACTTGTGAAGGGCGCGAGCGAAGGCGAGGGATTGGGTAACAAATTTTTGTCACACATACGTGAGGTGGACGCTATCGCGGAAGTTGTGCGCGTGTTTAAAGACAGAGACATTATCCATGTCCATGAAAAAGTTGATCCTCTCTTTGATATTGAAATTATTAATTTAGAGCTTGAACTTGCCGAATTGAAAAAACCGATTTTGTATGTTCTTAATTCATCTGACGCAAGCGAAAATGTCACCGAAGAGATAAAAAATAAAATTCCCGGACAATATATTATTGTTGACCCAGTGTTTGGAACCGGAATAGATAATCTTATTGTCGCGGCTTACAAACTTCTTGATTTGATTTCTTTTTTCACCACTGGAGAAGACGAGACGCGCGCGTGGACGACAAAACGCAACAGCACTGCGCCAGAGGCGGGGAAATCAATCCACACCGATTTTCGCGACAAATTTATCCGCGCGGAAGTTATACATTACGATAAACTTATGGAAGCGGGTTCGTTTGCCGTGGCGCGCGAAAAAGGTTGGTTGCGGACGGAAGGGAAGGAATATGTTGTGCAGGACGGAGATGTGATTGAGTTTAAGATATAATTACAAATAACAAATAACATTAGCAAAATGGAAAAACCAAAATTGACTCCAAAGGATTTCTTTTTATACATTGGCGCGCTGATTACGCTCTACTGGAGCTCTGGCGCCCTAATCGCGCTTTTGTTTTCAATTATTGATGTTCAGTTTCGCGACCAGCTTCAATATTATGTAGACCCGTATTCTGGCGGAATCCGTTTTGCTATTGCGTCTTTGATAATAATTTTTCCACTGTGTCTGATTTTGTTCTCGGCGATAAAGCTTTCGGCGCAGCGCGAGCCCGAGAAGCTCGGGCTCGCGCTGCGCAAGTGGCTTTTTTCACTTACGATTTTTGCTTCCGGCGCGGCGCTTATCGGCGACTTGATCGCAATTCTGAACGGATTTCTTGGGGGCGAGCTTAAATCACATTTTGTTTTTAAAGCGCTTGCGGTGTTCGTTGTCGCCATTATTGTGTTCTGGTATTGCTTTCTTGAAATGCGCGTCCGTGTTGATAGTCAAATTGGCGTGCGAAAATCATTTGTGTTTGGAACGGGTGTGTTAGTTATCGCGTCAATAGTTTACGGATTTATGGTAATGGGTTCGCCGAACACGATACGCAAAATGCGCTTTGATGAACGTCGCGTTTCCGATTTGCAAAGCATTCAGTGGCAAGTTGTGAACTTCTGGCAAAAAAAAGAAAGAATGCCAAAATCGCTTTCTGAACTTAATGATCCGTTGTCGGGATATACAGTTCCGGTTGATCCAAGAACAAGCGATTCATATGAATATGTTTTGGGCGCAGGAAAAGCATTTAATTTGTGCGCGACATTTGAATTGCAAAGTGGGGGGAATAGCGACGGAATTATTCTGGAATCTACAAAACTTGAAATAGATGTATCAATGGACAACTGGGGGCACGATTCTGGTCGCGTATGCTTCTCACGCACAATAGACCCTGAACGCTATCCGCCTTACACAAAAACAAGATAAATGTCATTTTTTGTGGTAGGATATTTCTCATGAAATCCTATGAACATTCGGCGATTGAGAAGAAATGGCTGAAAAAATTGGGCAAAAAGACATATAAGACAAATGATGTAGTTTCCGAAAAGGAAAATTTCTATCTATTAACTGAATTTCCATATCCGTCTGGAAATCTCCATGTCGGGCACTGGTATGCTTTTTCCATTCCTGATATTTTGGCGCGCTTTTTGAGAATGAAAGGAAAAAATGTTTTGTTTCCGATTGGTTTTGACGCGTTTGGATTGCCTGCGGAAAACGCGGCGCTTAAGCACGGTCTTAATCCGAGAAAATGGACGGAAGGAAATATCGCGTATATGCGCAAACAACTCGCTTCAATGGGCGCGTCTTTTGATTGGTCGCGCGAAGTCGTAACTTGCGCTCCTGAATATTACAAATGGACACAGTGGCTTTTTTTGCAACTTTTTAAGCGGGGGCTTGCTTATCGCAAAAAGACAGCGGTGAATTGGTGTCCGTCCTGCAAGACGGTTCTTGCAAACGAACAGGTAAAAAACGAAAAATGTGAACGGTGCGATACTACTGTTGAGCAAAGACAAATGGAGCAGTGGAGCATGAAAATTACGGAATATGCAGAACGGCTTTTGTCGGATTTGAAAAAACTTGATTGGCCGGAACCGATAAAAGAAGCGCAGAGAAATTGGATAGGGAAGAGTGAGGGGGCGTTAATAAAATTCGAAATCAGAAGCACGAAATCCGAAACAAATTCAAAAATTGGAGAGATAGAAATATTTACAACAAGGGCGGACACGATTTTTGGCGCGTCTTTTGTAGCGATTGCTCCGGAACATCCGCTTGCGAAAGACGCAAAAAACATTCGCGCGATAAATCCGTCAAACAACGAAGAGCTTCCGATTTTTGTAGCCGATTATGTTCTGCAGGATTATGGAACAGGCGCGGTTATGGGGGTGCCAGCGCACGACGAGCGCGATCATGAGTTTGCTATCAAAAATAATTTACCTATTAAAGAAGCACCGTTTGCTACTGAAGTGCAACTTGCTCCTATTGCAAAGAAGACAATTTCTTACAAACTTCGCGACTGGACTGTTTCGCGACAGCGCTATTGGGGAGTTCCGATTCCCGTTGTTAAATGTGAAAAATGCGGGTATGTTCCAGTTAGAGAAAAAGATTTGCCTGTGAAATTGCCGGAAATAAAGGATTTTAAACCTACAGGAGACGGAAAATCGCCGTTGGCGAAAGTTGAGAAGTGGAAAAATGTAAAATGCCCGCAGTGCGGAGACAAAGCGGAGCGCGAGACAGATACACTTGATACTTTCGTGGACTCATCATGGTATTTTTTGCGCTACACCGACCCGAAAAATAAAAAAGAATTTGCGTCGTCTGCAAAAATGAAAAACTGGATGCCGATTAATTTTTATTCCGGAGGCGCCGAACACACAACTATGCATCTTCTGTATTCGCGTTTTTGGCACAAAGTTCTTTTTGATTGCGGACTTGTCGCGGACGACGAACCGTATGTCCGTAGGATGAATCGCGGACTGATTTTAGGTCCTGACGGACAAAAAATGAGCAAGTCGCGCGGAAATGTAATAGATCCAGATGAACAAGTAAAAAAACTTGGAGCGGATACAGTCAGAATGTATCTCGCTTTCATCGGACCTTACAACGAAGTTGGTTCGTATCCGTGGAATCCTGACGGCGCCGTAGGCGTGCGGCGGTTTTTGGAGAGAGTTTGGCGCTTACAAAGTCGGATACAACATCTCCCGCCTCGGCAGAACTCGGCACCCTCCTCAAGGAGGGAACTAAAATCCTCCCTTGAGGGAGGTGTCTCGCGAAGCGAGACGGAGGATGTAAATGTTTTTCTTCATCAGACGATAAAAAAAGTAAGCGAGTCGATAGAAACATTCAAAATGAACACTGGCGTGTCTGCTCTTATGATTTTATTGAATGAATTTGAAAAACAAAAAGAAATTTCACAGGATGATTACAAAATATTTTTGCGACTACTCGCGCCGTTCGCGCCGTTTATAACAGAAGAGTTGTGGGCGTCTATTGGTAATAAAAAATCAATACATTTTGAAAAATGGCCGGAGTATGACGCAAAAATCGCGGAAAGCGAGACAGTTACGATTGTCGTCCAAATCAACGGAAAAGTCCGTGGTAGTTTTTCATCAGAGCGCGGAATTACGGAAAGCGACGCTTTTTCAAAATCGGAAGCGCTTCCAACAATCTCCAAACACATTTCGGGTAAAACTATCGTCAAGCGCGTATTCGTAAAAGACAGATTGGTGAATATCGTGGCAAATTAAGGGTTTTTGGGGAATTAGACATACGAAATCACAAAAGTGCTTGACTTTTTTTGTATGTGTATGCTATACTATTCCTTGCTAGAGTAGGATGTCTGAGCAAAAGTATGGTCCCGTTCGTTGGACCTAACTTGGACTAAAAAACCTCTCAAAGCGCTCTACACTCGCTTAGCGGAGTGACAGAGGCAAAAAAAGACAGCTAGGTCTGTGCACATGATGTTCCGCGGTCGTGCGCAGGAAGTCCAGCGGTGAGTTCTCTCAGATCTAAGTCGACAAGATCTTCTGAACAATATGCGTTGGTCGCGTTAGACCATGTCGCGAGGCGGAAAGTGATCCTTCAAAAGATACACAACCGCCTGACAGCCGACCTTATCTCCTAGGGATGGGTCGGCTTTTTCTTTGGGCATCACCACCCCGTCCCGCCTACGGCGGGACACCCCTCCTCAACTGAGGAGGGGATTTCTAAATCTTCTCCTTTACTAATGAGGAGTGCCCCGAGTTTTTCGAGGGGCGAGGTGGTTTGTTCAGTAATTAAATTTTCTGGTGTTATAATCTTCTCATGTCCCCATTTGCAGTTAAGACAAATATTTTTGAAGGACCTTTGGAGGTTTTGCTTAATTTGATTGAAGTGCGCAAGCTTTCAGTAAGCCAGATTTCTTTAGCGCAAGTTGCTGACGATTTCGTTCAATACGCGAAAAAGTTTGAAGAATTTCCTATTGCGGAAAGCGCTAATTTTATTTTAGTTGCCTCCACTCTTCTTTTGATAAAATCAAAATCGCTTTTACCGTCTCTTGAATTGACCGAAGAAGAAAAAATGGATATCGGCGAACTTGAGCGGCGGCTCGCGGCTTATAAAAAAGTGCGGGAACATGCAACGGCACTTAGGGCGCGTTTTGGTAAAAAAATACTTTTTGAATTTGAAGAGCGCCCGCGCGCGGTTGTTTTTTCTCCTGATAAATCTCTGACAAAAAATTCCATTGTTGAAGCAGTACGCGCGCTTCTAGTGAATTTTCCGCGCGCGGGCGTTTTGCCGAAAGTCGTTATTGAAAAAGTTTTGTCTCTTGATGAGATGATTGCGCGCTTAACAGGAAGAATACAATCGTCTTTGCGGCTTGGATTTAGCGATTTCGCAAAAGCTGGCGCGAAAGCGAAAAAAGAAATCATTGTGAGTTTTCTCGCGATGCTTGAATTGGTGCGGCGCGGCGCTATTCGCGCGACGCAGGAATCGCAATTTGGAGATATAATGATGGAAACAGACGAAGTTGCCGTCCCAAAATATCAATAAAATAAAATGGACATTTCCGCGAAACTTGAAGCGATTTTGTTTTACAAAGCAGAACCGATTTCCGTGAATCGGCTTGCTGAAGTTTTGGGAGTTGATGAAAAAGATGTTCAAAATGGTTTGGTTGAATTAGATAAAAAATTGGCTGGTAGGGGAGTCGTGATTGTGAGAAGTAAAAATGAAGTTGAGTTGCGCACTGCTCCGGAGACAAGCGGACTTATAGAAAAACTCTTGCGCGAAGATGGTTCTCGCGAACTTGGAAAAGCGGGAGCGGAGACGCTCGCTATTATTTTGTATCGCGGAGTCGCGTCGCGCCGGGATATTGACTGGATTCGTGGAGTGAATTCTTCTTTTATAATCCGCGAACTTTGCGCGCGCGGCTTGATTGCGCGTTCTTCCAGAGACAAACGCGGATTTGTTTATGAACCGACGGCGGAACTCTTAGCGCACCTTGGAGCCGCGCGCGCGGAGGATTTGCCTGATTACGATAAAGTTAAAAAAGAATTGGAGAGTTTTGTTGCGGAAAGTCCACAAATTTCGTAAGATTTTTTTATGAATGAATACATTAAGTTTTTTGCGATTTTTGCGATATCAGGCGCTCTTGCGGGCGGTATTTCTTTGGTTCCTAAAACCGTCGCGCCGAAAGTTTATGATAAAAATTCCGCAGGCACAACAAGAGTAGTCGCGGAACAAACCGAACAAAGTTCTGACTTTGACGCTTTAGGAATTATGGCTCGCGCTGTATATGTTTTAGACGGAGCTACAGGAAAGGCGATTTTTCAGCGCAATGCTTACGCCCAACTTCCACTTGCTTCTCTTACAAAAGTCATGACGGCGGCTACCGCGTTGTCTATAGCGCCTACATACGCCCTTGTGCCTGTTGCGGACGGAGCGGAACAATGGACTCTTCAAAATATACTTTCGTATTTTCTAACATCTTCTTCAAATGGAGCGGCGGCGGCCGTTGCGCAAGCGGCAGGGAGTTTTGTGTCAAACAGCGGAACCGGTGACAACAACAGAGAAGCGTTTATTGTTGAAATGAACAGAAAAGCATCCGAACTTGAACTTTCGGAAACATATTTTCTGAATGAAACAGGTCTTGATGAAAATCTGGAGATTACGGGTGGGTATGGTTCTGCTCGGGATGTGTCGCGCTTGATGCTATCTGAGTTAGAAGCGCACCCAGAGATTTTTGATTCAACCACTGCGCAACACGCTAATTTCAAGGAAGAAAACGGAAATTCTCATGAAGCGGAAAATACGAATAAAATTGTCGCAAATATTCCTTTGTTGCGCGCTTCTAAAACCGGATTTACAGATCTTGCGGGTGGAAACCTGTCGGTTATTTTTGACGCAGGAGTTGCAAAGCCGATTGTGATAACGGTTTTAGGTTCTACGCAGGAAGGAAGATTTGCTGATGTGAATAATTTGGTGCGTGCAACGCTACAATACTTACAAAGATTTGACCTTTAACTTTTTTCTTATGGTACTAAATGTTTTAAAAACACTTTTGCCCGGTATATTATCTTTCGGAATCGGAATTGGGATCGCTCCATTTCTAACACATTTTTTATATGCGAAAAAGATGTGGAAATCGCGCGCGGGAAAGAAAGCGTTGGATGGTTCCGATACGCCGATTTTTAACAAATTGCACGAAACGCGCGAAACAGGAACGCCGAAAATGGGTGGAATTATTGTCTGGGCAACAACGATTATAACAGCGCTTGTATTATGGATTTTGCCGCAAATAATTTCTTCTGGAATTTTTTCAAAATTGGATTTTATTAGTCGCGGACAAACTTGGCTTCCTATTCTGGCGCTTTTACTTGGCGCGATTGTAGGTTTGCTTGACGATTTTCTTGAAGTAAAAGGGAGCGGCTCGCATATTGCTGGTGGCCTATCTCTCACGAAGCGGCTCGCTGCCGTGGCTTTAGTTTCTTTGCTTGCGGCTCTATGGTTTTTTTATAAGTTGGAAGTAAACTCGATTACTTTTCCGTTTTTAGGAGAAATCTCACTAGGTTGGGTATTCATTCCGCTTTTTGTTTTAATTGCGCTCGCTGTTTATTCAGGCGGTGTTATAGATGGAATAGACGGGCTCGCCGGAGGCGTGTTCGCGATAATGTTTGGAGCATACGCATTCATAGCCTTTTTTCAGAATCAATTTAATCTAGCAGCATTTTGCGCCGCATTAGTCGGATCGATTCTTGCTTTCCTGTGGTTTAACATTCCGCCCGCGCGTTTTTATCTTTCTGAAACAGGAACAATGGCACTCACAATCACACTTACAATAATCGCTTTTATGACGGATGTTCTTGGAGAAGGAAAGGGAATTGCGGTGTTACCGATAATTGCCGCGCCGCTTTTTATAACTACTCTATCTGTGATCATTCAGATGGTGTCAAAAAAGTGGCGGGGCAAAAAAGTTTTTCTTGTCGCTCCGCTCCATCATCATTTTGAAGCAATTGGTTGGACACCAGCAAAAATTACAATGCGTTACTGGGTTCTTTCCGTTTTGTTCGCAATGATAGGAACAATCGTTGCGCTTATAGGGTAAAAAAAACACCGCCACGATTCGCATCGTGGCGGTTGAATCAATTTCGCACGTCAGTTAGAGTGCGCGCATCTCCCGTATAATGTCGTCTATAGTTCGTTTATGGACTGGCGGTGGAGATGTTGGTGATGGTGGAGTCGCTTCCTCTCTTTCGTTGAGAATTTTCCCCGCTTCCTTCCTCAGAGAAGCCACATACCGAATGACATACCATAGGTCATCATTGGTCGGGTTCTTGCTTCCACAATTTCCTAGCCCTTTCTTTTTCTTTCATTTTCTTTCCTTTCTTATATTTTCTGTTTCCACTCCAGACCTTATCACTATATAATCTGTGTGTCAAG
>Ga0194132_10005159_pt1 | contig 21471 bp, 18 predicted proteins | sample TA2KigOf80mmetaG_FD_148612 | JGI IMG/M metagenome (GOLD analysis project Ga0194132, IMG submission 148612) | Freshwater microbial communities from Lake Tanganyika, Tanzania - TA2015054 Kigoma Offshore 80m | ecosystem: Environmental > Aquatic > Freshwater > Lake | place: Tanzania: Lake... | reverse complement strand
GCGCGTCCGCGGCGCCGGCCTCGGCGCGCGCGAGCAGCATCGCCGCGCGATGGCCTTCCACCGCCGCGCGGCGCGTGCCCGGGTCGAAGAACACGGTGCGTGCTTCCTGCTGCGTCTGGCCGCCCGTGTCCGTGACACTCACGATGATGACGTTGCGGCCGGGCCGCAGCGTGACCGGCACCTCGAGCGCGACCTCGGCCGGCGTCGCGGGCTCCTCACGCCGCCACGCCTCTTCGCCGTTGACGCTCACCGCCACCCGGCCGACCCCGCGGCCCGCCGAGGCGCGGCCCGTCACGGTGACGCGCGGCTCCACCGCCTCGCTCCGCTCGGGCGGATCGCGGAGCGCGACCTGCACCGGCTCGCCGAGCTGAGGGTCCGTTGTCAGCAGGCGGAACGCGAGCAGCCCGACGTGCTGCCCGTCGGCGGCCACGAACTGGCGGATCGCGGGCGCGTACCACATGCGCAACGTCCACGGGGGCGCGTTCTTGCGCACCTCCGGCTCATCCGCGGTCAGCGTGTACACGACACGATAGGCCTCGAAGCGCCCGGCGGGGACGCGGACTTCCTCCCACGCGTCCACCACCCACGAGAGCGTCGCCGCCGCGCTGGTGCGGAAGCGCATGGTCCGCGCGTAGGGCTGGCCCGCGCGGTTGGTGAGCCAGTGGGTCTCCTCGAAGTCGAACGCCCAGCGTCCCTTCGACGCGCCGCGCTTGCCGACCGCCAGCGGCCATTCGAGCCGCGCGGGAGGATCGAACGTGAAGCGGTCGCCGGGGCTGCCGGATGCGGTGGAGAGATGGAGCAGGTCGGTGCGCTCGGGCACCAGGTCGCGCGTCATCCACATGACCGCGCCACCGTCGCCGCGCGTGAACCGGTACGAGGTCTCCGTCGCCGCGGTCAGCTCCCACAGCCCGTCGGAGCGGATCCAGCGATGCCCGATGGCGTAGGCGGGGCGCTCCGCCGGCGGCGCGCTGGTCGCGAGCGGCTTCACGTCGACGGTGGCGCAGCCCGCCGCGGCGAGCGCCAGCACCAGCCCGAAGATCGCGCGGCCCACGCGGCTCAGTGGCGGAAGTGGCGCAGCCCGGTGAGGACCATCGCCATCCCCCGCTCGTCGGCGGCGGCGATCACCTCGTCGTCGCGCAGGGACCCCCCCGGGTGCATCACCGCGGTGGCGCCGGCCTGGGCCACGACGTCGAGGCCGTCGCGGAACGGAAAGAACGCGTCCGAGGCGCAGACCGTGCCCTGCGTCTCGAGGCTCATCGCGCGGGCCCGCATCACCGCGAGGCGGGCCGAGTCCACGCGGTTCATCTGGCCCGCGCCGACGCCGATCACCTGGTCCGTCGTGGTGAGCACGATCGCGTTGGACTTGGCGTGCTTGCCGACGCGCCACGCGAAGCGCAGCGCGCGCAGCTCGCCCGCCGTGGGCGCGCGCTTCGACACCACCTTCAGCGCGCGCTCGTCGAGGTCGGCGAGGTCCGTCGACTGGGCGAGCATCCCGCCCAGCACGCTGCGGTACTCGGTGAGGCGCGCCGGGAGCGCCCGGCGGTCACAGGGGACCTCGAAGATCCGGCAGCGCTTCTTCGTCTGCCGCAGCTCCTCGAGCGCGTCCGGCGCGAACGCCGGCGCGAAGAGGATCTCGACGAAGATGCCGGCGAGCGCCCGCACCACGTCCATGTCGAGCGTACGGTTGACGCCGACGATCCCGCCGTAGATCGAGACGGGGTCGCACGCCTTCGCCTTGGCCATCGCCTCGCCCACCGTGCCACCGAGCGCGGCCCCGCACGGGTTCGTGTGCTTGATCACGACCGCGGCGGGCTCGTCGAACTCGAGGAGCAGCGCGAGCGCGGCGGAGAAGTCGAGCAGGTTGTTGTAGCCGAGCTCGGGGCCGTGCAGCGGCTTCATGGCCGCGAGCCCGATCGCCGGCCCGCCCTCCACGTGATAGAACGCGGCCGTCTGGTGGGGGTTTTCCCCGTACTTCAAGGGCAGCGCCTTGGGACCGCCGAGGCGTAGCGCGCCGGGATACTCGTCGGCCGCCGCCGGCGCCGCACCGAGGTAGCCGGCGATCGCGGCGTCGTAGCTCGACGTCCGCCGGAACGCCTCGGCGGCGAGCCGCGCGCACGTGTCCTTGCCGAGCACGCCGCCCGTGCGCTCGAGCTCCGCGAGCACGGCCGCGTACTGTGACGGATCGGTGACCACGGCCACGGCCTCGTGGTTCTTCGCCGCCGCGCGGATCATCGTGGGGCCGCCGACGTCGATCTGCTCGATGGCGTCGGCGCGGGTGACGCCGGGGGTCGCGATGGTCGCTTCGAACGGATACAGCGCCACCACCACGAGGTCGATCGGCGGAATGCCGTGGCGCTCCATCGCGTCGAGGTGGGCGGGCACGTCCCGGCGGGCGAGGATGCCGCCGTGGATCTTCGGGTGGAGCGTCTTCACGCGGCCGTCCATCATCTCCGGGAAGCCGGTGACGTCCGCCACGTCGCGCACCGGCACGCCTGCCTTGCGGAGAAGCGCGGCCGTCCCGCCGGTGGAGAGGATCTCCACGCCGAGCGCGGCGAGCCGCCGCCCGAGGTCCGCCACCCCGGTCTTGTCGTGCACGCTGACGATCGCCCGGCGGACCTTCATGGGGCCACCGTCACGATCCGCCCGCGGACGCTCACCCGCCCTTCGGCGATCCAGCGGATCACGTCGGGATAGAGGCGGTGCTCCTCCGCCAGCACGCGTGCGGCCAAGGTGTCCTCCGTGTCGTCGTCGTGAACGGGCACGCTCGCCTGCGCGACGATCGGCCCGGTGTCCACACCCTCGTCGGTGAAGTGTACGGTCGCGCCCGACACCTTCACCCCGTGCGCCAGCGCCTGCCGGTGCGGGTGCAGCCCGGGAAACGCGGGGAGCAGCGACGGATGGACGTTCAGCGCGCGGCCCGCGAACGCCTGGATGTACGCGGGCGACAGGATGCGCATGTAGCCGGCGTGCGCCGTCAGCTCCACGCGCCGGGCTTCGAGCGCCCGCACCAGCGCGAGGTCGAAGGCCTCGCGGTCGCCGAAATCCTTCGGGTTGAGCCACAGCGCCTCGACACCCGCGGCGCGCGCGCGGTCCAGCGCGGCCGCGCGCTCCCGATCGGAGATCACGACCACCACGCGCGCGGGATACCCCGGCGTGCGGCACGCGTCGAGGATCGCCTGCAGATTCGATCCGCGCCCGGAGGCGAGCACGCCGACGCGCAGGGGCTCGAGGCGCCGACTCACGCGGCGTCGCGCTCCGCGCGGGTCAGCGCGTGCGCGCGGCACACCGGACAGCGGCTCGCGGGCCGCATGATCGCGGAGTCGCGCGGGAACACGCCGGCCAGCGCCCAGTCGAGCGCCACCTGGAGCTGCTTGCGAACCCCGACGAGCTTCAGCAGGTGGATCGTGTTCCAGAAGAGCCAGGCGAAGTACCCGGAGAACCGCAGCCCCATCACTTCGACGACCGCGTCGCGCTCGCCGAGGGACACCAGCATGCCGCGCGGGGCGAACTCGATCGTCTCGCGCCCGGCGCCCTCGAGGTCCGCGAGGATGTTCGTGGCCACGAGCCGCGCGTGCGCCAACGCGGCCGGGATGATGGGGATCGACGCGGACGGCATCCCGTCGATGCTGACGGCATCGCCCGCGCCGTACACGCCCGGCTGTCCCGGCACCTGCATGAAGCGGTCGACCACCACGCGGCCGATCGGGTCCCTGGCCACCGGGAGCGGCGCCAGCACCGGGTGGCCCCGCACGCCGGCCGCCCACACCGTGATGCCCACCGGGAGCTGCGCGCCGCCCGCCACCTCCACCGCGCCGGGCAGCACGCGGGTGACGCGCGTGCCGGTGCGGATCTCGATGCCCTCGCGGAAGAGCTTGCCGCGCGCGCGCGCCGCCAGCGTGGGATGCACGCCGCGCAGGATCTCGTCCCCCGCTTCCAGGATCATCAGCCGGTAGTCGTCGGGCCCGATGCCGCGATAGCGCGGCACCACGTAGGACGAGAAGAAGTCCTCGAGCTCCGCGGTCAGCTCCACCCCGGTGTAGCCGCCGCCGACGACGCACACGGTCAGCATCCGCCGGCGCGCCGCCGCGTCCGGCTCGTGATCCGCGTGCTCCGCGAGGTCCAGCAGGTGGTCGCGCAGCACCATCGCATCCGGGAGCGTCTTGTACTCGAGCGCGTGCTCGGCGACGCCCGGCGTGCCGAACGTCGGCGTGACACCGCCGAGCGCGAGCACGAGCACGTCGTACGGCAGCGCGACCTCGCTGAGCTGCACCATGCGGCGCCCGAGGTCGATGCCGGTCACGCGATCGCGACGGAACCGGAAGCGCCGGCGCCCGCCCCGGATGTCGCGGATCGGCTGGATGATGTGGCGCGGCTCGACCAACGACGACGCCACCTGCGGGAGCAGCGGCGTGAAGAGCAGGTAGTTGGTGTCGCTCACGAGCGTGAGCTCGACGTCGTCGCGGCGGCCGAGCCCGCGCTCGAGGCACCGCAGCGTCTCCATGCCGGCGAAGCCGCCGCCGAGCACGACCACACGGGTCATCCCGCGAGCTCCACGCCGCGCTCGCCGGCCACGATCTCGCCGATCGTGTGCACGGTCTCGCCGGCGCCCGCGAGGGCCGCGCTCACCGCCGCGGCGCGCGCGGGGGGGACGACGAGGACGTAGCCGATCCCCATGTTGAACGTGCGGTACATCTCCGCGGCGCTGACGCCGCCGGCCTCCGCGAGCGCCGCGAACACGGGGGGCAGGCTCTCGCGCCACGCCGCCGGCCACACCACCGCGCGACAGCCTTCCGGAAGCACGCGCGGCAGGTTGCCGGGCAGCCCGCCGCCCGTGATGTGCGCCATCGCGTGAACGTCGCCGCGGACGGGCAGCACCGCCCGCACGTAGATCCGCGTCGGCTCCAGCAGCAGGTCGGCGACGGGACGGCCGGTGCCGGGCAGGACCGCGTCGAGCCCGAGCTTCATCACGTCGAACACGATGCGGCGCGCGAGGCTGAAGCCGTTCGAGTGCAGCCCGCTCGACGCCAGCCCGAGGACGACGTCGCCCGGCCGCACCGCCGCGCCGTCGATGATGCGGCTCTTCTCCACCACCCCGACCGCGAAGCCCGCGAGGTCGTACTCGCCCGCGGCATAGAGGTCCGGCAGCTCGGCGATCTCGCCGCCGACCAGCGCACACCCCGCCCGCTGGCATCCTTCGGCCACCCCGGCGACGATTTGCTCGATGCGTGCCGGGTCGACGCGCGAGACGCCGACGTAGTCGAGGAAGTAGAGCGGCTCGGCACCGTGCACGAGCACGTCGTTGACGCCCATCGCCACCAGGTCGATGCCGACCGTGTCGTGGCGGTCGGCCTGGAACGCGAGCTTCAGCTTGCTCCCCACGCCGTCCGTGGACGAGACGAGGACCGGCTCGCGATAGCCGGCCGGGACCTGCACGAACGAGGCGAAGGCGCCGATGCCGCCGAGCACTTCGGGGCGCGTGGTGCGCCGCGCGTGCGGCGTGAGGCGCCGCACGGCCTCGTCGCCGGCCTCGATGTCGACCCCGGCGTCGCGGTACGTGAGGGGCTTCACGCGAGCTACCCCTCGAAGAGCGGCAGCTGTGGGGTCGCCTCCGGCTCGATGCCGACGCGGTACGTGCCGGTGAAGCACGCGTGACAGAAGGTCGCGGGATCGGCGCCCGTCGCTTTGAGCATCCCGTCGAGCGAGAGATAGCCGAGCGAGTCGGCGCCGAGATAGCGGCGGATCTCCTCGGGATGGTGGCTCGCGCCGATCAGCTCCTTGCGCGTCGGCGTGTCGATGCCGTAGTAGCACGGCCACTGGATCGGCGGCGACGAGATGCGGACGTGCACCTCCTTCGCGCCGGCGTTACGGACCATCCTCACGATCTTCCGGCTCGTGGTGCCGCGCACGATCGAGTCGTCCACCACGACCACGCGGCGCCCGGCGATCGTCTCCGGCATCGGGTTCAGCTTCACCTTCACGCCGAAGTGCCGGATGCCCTGCTGCGGCTCGATGAACGTCCGTCCCACGTAGTGATTGCGGATGAGGCCCACCTCGTACGGGATCGCGGCCTCTTCGGAGTAGCCGAGCGCCGCGCTGGTGCCCGAGTCCGGCACGGGGATGACGATGTCCGCGCTCACCGGGTACTCGCGCGCGAGCTGCCGCCCGAACGCCTTGCGGACCGTGTGGACGTTGCGCCCCCACAGCACGGAGTCGGGGCGCGCGAAGTAGACGTACTCGAACACGCAGTGCAGCTTCTCCGTGGGCGCCGCGAAGCGCTGCGACCTGATCCCCGCGTCGGAGATGACCACGATCTCGCCCGGCTCGACGTCGCGCTCGGGCTTCGCTTCCATGAGGTCGAGCGCGCACGTCTCGGAGGCGACCACCCACGAGCGGTCGAGGCGGCCGAGCGTGAGGGGCCGGAAGCCGTGGGGGTCGCGCATCGCGTAGATCGCGTCGCGCGTCATGATGAGGAGCGAGTAGGCGCCCCTCACCTGCGCCAGCGCGTGGGGGATCTGCTCCTCGAGCGGGCCCGCCGGCGCCCGCGCGAGCAGGTGCAGGATGACCTCGGTGTCGGAGTTCGACTGGAAGATCGCCCCGTCCTTCTCCATCGCCTTGCGCAGGTCGTCGGCGTTGGTGAGGTTGCCGTTGTGGGCGACGGCGATCGGCCCGCGCGCGGTCTTGGCGGTGATCGGTTGCGCGTTGCGCAGGTTCGAGCTGCCCGCCGTGGAGTAGCGGACGTGCCCGATCGCGCGGTGCCCGGGCAGGCGGCGCAGGCGCTCGCGGCTGAACACGTCCGCGACCCAGCCCATCGCCTTCTCGATGTGGAAGTTGTCGCCGTCGGTGACCGCGATGCCCGCCGACTCCTGGCCGCGGTGCTGGAGCGCGTAGAGGCCGAGGTACGTCACGTTGGCCGCCTCGGCATGGTTCCAGATCCCGAAGAGCCCGCACTCGTCGTGGAACTTGTCGTCGTCAGGCCACGTGACGCTCAAATCCACTCCTCCAGGCGTCGTCGATCGCCTCGAGCTCCGCGCTCACCGCTACGTCGCCACCGAGCCTGATGACCAGCCGCTCGCCGCCGGTCGTCCCGATCCAGCGCCACGGGATCGCCGACTCCGCCATGAGCGCCTCGAACTCCCGTGCCCGCGAGGGCTCCACGCTCACGATCACCCGCGACGGTCCCTCGCCGAACAGCGCCAGGTCCTTGCGCGCGGAGGCGGCGAGCGCCACGTCCGCGCCGATCCGCCCCGGTCCCGTCACACAACTCTCGGCCAGCGCCACCGCGAGCCCGCCGTCCGCGCAGTCGTGCGCGGTCGCCACGAGCCCCGCCGCCACCGCCGCCCGCACCGCCCCCTGCACCCGTCGCTCGACACCGAGATCGAGCGGCGCGAGCGCCCCCGCCATCGTCCCGTGCCGCGTCCACAGGTACTCGCTGGCGCCGAGGCTCACGTCGTCCGGGCCGAGCAGCGCGATCCGATGGCCGTGTCCTTTGAACCACTGCGTCGCGAAGCGGGTCGCATCGTCCAGCAGCCCGACGACCCCGATCACCGGCGTGGGGAGGATCGCCTGCCCCGAGGTTTCATTGTAGAAGGAAACGTTGCCGCCGACCACGGGGAGGTCCAGCGCGCGGCACGCGTCCGTGATGCCGTCGATCGCCTCCGAGAACTGCCAGAGGATGTCGGGACGCTCGGGCGACCCGAAATTCAGGCAATCCGTCACGCCGAGCGGCTGCGCACCGGCGCAGGAGACGTTCCGGGCCGCTTCGCACACGGCCATCGCGGCGCCGCGCCGCGGATCGATGAAGACCTGCCGCCCATTGCCGTCGGTGCTGATCGCCAGGGCCCGCCGTGTCCCTTTTACTCTCAGCACCGCGGCGTCCGACCCCGGGACCACGAGCGTGTTGATCCCGACCTGCTGGTCGTACTGACGATACGCCCACTCTTTCGACGCGATGTTCGGAGCCGCGCACAGCGCGAGCAGCTCCCGCGTCGCGTCCGGCGTGTCCGGCAGGCTCAGCGGATCGAACGCGCGCCGCTTCGCGAGCTCCGGCGGCTCGACCGTCGGCTTCTCGTAGCGGGGGCCGTCGGCGAGCGCCTCGATCGGCACCCGCGCCACCTCGGTGCCGCGGTGCCGGACCACGAGCTGGGTGTCGCGGATGACGGTGCCGATCTTGACCGCGTCGAGCTCCCACTTCGCGAACACGCGGCGCACCTCGTCCTCGCGCCCGGGCGCCGCGACCAGGAGCATGCGCTCCTGGGACTCGGAGAGGAGCAGCTCGTACGGCGTCATCCCTTCCTCGCGCTGGGGCACCGCCGAGATCTCGACCTCCATCCCGGTGCCGCTGCGCGCGGGCATCTCGGAGGTGCAGCAGGCGAGGCCGGCCGCGCCCATGTCCTGGATGCCGAGCACGGCGCCGGTCGCCATCGCCTCGAGACACGCTTCGAGCAGGAGCTTCTCCGTGAACGGATCGCCGACCTGCACCGTCGGGCGCTGCTCGTGCGCCGTGTCGTCGAACGTCGCCGACGCCATGGTCGCGCCGTGGATGCCGTCGCGCCCGGTCTTGTTGCCGACGTAGAACACCGGGTTGCCGATGCCCTCGGCGCGGCCGCGGAAGATCCGGTCGGCGCGCACGAGCCCGACGCACATGACGTTCACGAGCGGGTTGCCGCCGTACTCGGGCGCGAACTGGATCTCGCCGCCCACGGTCGGGCAGCCGAAGCAGTTGCCGTACCACGAGATCCCCGATACGACGCCGTTCACGAGGTGGCGCGTCTTCGCGTCGGCGGGATCGCCGAACCGCAGCGAGTCGAGAATGGCGATCGGCCGCGCGCCCATCGTGAAGATGTCGCGCAGGATGCCGCCCACGCCCGTCGCGGCGCCCTGGAACGGCTCGATGTAGGAGGGATGGTTGTGGCTCTCCATCTTGAAGACCACGGCCCAGCCGTCCCCGATGTCGAGCGCGCCCGCGTTCTCGCCGGGCCCCTGCAGCACGCGGGCGCCGGTCGTGGGGAGCCGCTTCAGAAAGACGCGCGAGTGCTTGTACGCGCAGTGCTCGGACCACAGCGCGGAGAAGAGGCCGAGCTCCGTGTACGTGGGCTCGCGCCCGAGCTGTCGGAGGATGCGGTCGTACTCGTCGGCCGTGAGGCCGAGGCCGCGCGCGAGGTCGAGGGTGACCTTCGGCTCGGCGACCGACAAGCTCAGCGCTTCAAGAAGGTGCCGTCCTCGACGAGGCTGCCGAGGAGCGACTGGAACAGCAGGAGACCGTCGGTGCCGCCGACCACGGCCTCGGCGGCACGCTCGGGGTGCGGCATCAGGCCGAGCACGGTGCCGCTCTCGTTGACGACGCCCGCGATGTTCTCGAGGGAGCCGTTCGGGTTCGCCGCGCGCGTCACCTGGCCGGCGGCCGTCGCGTAGCGGAACACGATCTGGTGGCGCGCGCGGAGCTGCGCGAGCGTCTCGGCGTCGGTGTGGTACTTCCCCTCGCCGTGCGAGATCGGCATCGTGAGCACCTGCCCGGGCCGGAGCCCGCGCGTGAACGGCGTCTCCACGTTGTCGACCACGAGGTGCGTGGACTGGCAGCGGTACTGGAGACACTCGTTGCGGAGCAGCGCGCCGGGAAGCAGACCCGCTTCACAGAGAATCTGGAAGCCGTTGCAGGAGCCGAGGACGAGCCCGCCTTTCGCCGCGAACTCGCGAATGGCCTCGACGACCGGGGAGCGCCCCGCGACCGCGCCCGCGCGCAGATAGTCGCCGTAGGAGAAGCCGCCGGGCAGGATCACGCAGTCGACGTCGCCGAGGTCGTGCTCGCGGTGCCACACGTACTTCACGGGCTGGTGCAGGACTTCGGAGACCACGTGGTGGAAGTCGCAATCGCTCCACGTGCCGGGGAACACGACGACGCCGAATTTCATACGGCGATCTTACCGGACCGCCTGAGGGGCGGCAACGGGCGCTTCGATCGTCTCGATGGTGTAGTCCTCCAGCACCGGGTTCGCGAGGAGCTTCCGGCACATCTCGTCGACGCGCGCGCGCGCCGCGGCGGCGTTGGGCGCGTCCACGTCGACCTCGACCACCTTCCCCACGCGCAGCTCGCGCAGGTCGCCGAAGCCCAGCCCGACGAGCGCGCGCTGCACGGCCGCGCCCTGGACGTCCATGATGCCGGGCCGCAGCCGCACGAGCACGCGCAGCTTCACGAGGGCCTGACTCCCTGCACGACCCGGCGATACACCTCGTGATACGCCTCTTCCACCCCGCCGAGGTCCTGGCGGAAGCGGTCCTTGTCGAGCTTCTGACGGGTCTTCGCATCCCACAGGCGGCAGGTGTCCGGCGAGATCTCGTCGCCGAGCCACAGCGTGCCGCCGTGGCGGCCGAACTCGAGCTTGAAGTCGACGAGGAGCAGGCCCTTGCGCAGCAGGAAGGGCTTCAGCACGTCGTTGATCTTCAGCGCGGTCTTCTTGAGCCACGCGACTTCCTTCGGCGTGGCGAGCTTCATCATCCGCACGTGCTCTTCGTTGAACATCGGATCGCCGAGCGGGTCGGACTTGTAGTAGAGCTCCACGATCGCCGGCCGCACCGGGGTGCCTTCCTCGAGGCCGGTGCGCTTCGCGAGGCTGCCCGCCACGATGTTCCGCACGATCGTCTCGATCTTGATGATGTCGAGCTTCCGGCACAGCATCTCGCGCTCGCTGAGCTGCGCGAGGAAGTGCGTCGGGATCCGCTTCGCCGCGAGGAGCTTGAAGAGCGCGGCCGACATCTGGTTGTTGACCTCGCCCTTGCCCACGATGGTCCCGCGCTTGAGCGCGTTGAACGCCGTCGCGTCATCCTTGAAGTACTGGATGACCGTGCCGGGCTTGTTGGTCGCGTAGACGATCTTGGCCTTGCCCTCGTACAGCTTCTCGCGCTGCTCGACGTTCATAGGAGCCCCACCCGTTTGAAGATCGTGTCCACGTGCCGCGTGTACCAGGAGGGATCGAAGCAGGCCTTGAGCTCGGCGGGCGGCAGATGGTCGGTGACGTCGGAGTCGCCGCCGAGCAGCTTGAGGAACGAGCGCCGCTCCCGCCAGGCGCGCATCGCGTTGCGCTGGACGATCTCGTACGCCTTCTGGCGCGGCAGGCCCGCGTCCGTGAGCTTGAGGAGCACTCGCTGGGAGTAGACGAGCCCGTAACTCTGCTCCAGGTTCTCCGCCATCCGCGCCGCGTCGACCTCCAGCCCCTCGACGATGAACGTCGTCAGGTGCAGGAGGTAGTCCAGCAGGATCGTCGAGTCCGGCAGGATCACCCGCTCGACCGACGAGTGGCTGATGTCGCGCTCGTGCCACAGCGCGACGTTGTCGAGCGCGGCCTGCGCGTTCGTGCGCACGAGCCGCGCGAGCCCGCAGATGCGCTCGGCCAGCTCGGGGTTGCGCTTGTGCGGCATCGCGCTCGAGCCCTTCTGCCCCGCGCTGAACGGCTCCTGCGCCTCGAGGACCTCGGTGCGCTGCAGCCCGCGGATCTCCAGCGCGATCTTCTCCATGGACGCGGCCGCGATCGCGAGCATCGCGCAGAACTCCGCGTGCCGGTCGCGCTGGACGATCTGCGTCGACGCCGGCGCGGGCGACAGCCCGAGCTCGCGGCACACCTCGTCCTCGATCGACGGGTCGACGTTCGCGAAGTTGCCGACGGCGCCGGAGAGCTTGCCCACGGCGATGATCTCGCGCGCGCGGCGGAGCCGGTCGAGGTTGCGCCGCGCCTCGTCGTACCAGACGGCGACCTTCAGCCCGAACGTCGTGGGCTCCGCGTGCACGCCGTGCGTGCGGCCGGCGATGAGCGTGTCCTTGTGCGTGCGCGCGAGCGTGCCGAGCGCCTGGCGGAGCTTCTCCTGCCCCGCGATGAGCAGGTCGGCCGCGTCCCGGCACTGCAGGGCGAGCGCGGTGTCCCACACGTCGTTGGTGGTGAGGCCGATGTGCACGAAGCGCGACTCGGCGCCGAGCTGCTCCTCGATCGACGTGAGCAGCGAGATCATCTCGTGCTTCACGCGCTCCTGGATGGCGAGGATGCGCGCCACGTCGACCGTCAGCGCGCGGATGCGGGGCATGACGTCGGCGGGAATCCGGCCGCGGCGGTGATACGCCTCGCACACCGCGATCTCGACACGGAGCCACGCGGTGTACTTCGCCTCTTCGTTCCAGATGCGACCGATGGCGTCCCGCGTGTACCGCTCGATCATGAGGCATTCACCTTACGACGAAACCACAACGAGTGGAAGAGGGGCGAAGCGCGCCCCCCTCATGTGGGGGGTGCCCATCGTTGGACACCTGCCGAAACCTCAGCGCCCGAGCAGCTCGCGGGGCAGGCTGCGGCGGTCGAGCGGACCGAGGGTCGTCAGCGCGAGCCGGTCCTCGTCGAGGAGCTGGCCGACCAGCGCCTGGACCTCCTCGTGCTGGACGCCCTCGATGTTCGCCAGCATCTCGTCCATCGTGAGGAACGAGCCCAGGTGCATCTCGTGCTTGGCGAGGCGGTTCATGCGGCTCGAGCTGGTCTCGAGCGAGAGCATGAGGCTCCCCTTGAGGTGCTCCTTCGCGCGCGTGAGCTCGTCCGCGGTGATGCCGTTCTTCTTGAGCTCGCGGATCTCCTTCAGCGTCGCCTTGAGGACCTTCGAGACGTTGCCCGGGTCGCTGGCCGCGTAGAGATAGAGCACGCCGGTGTCGAGGTACGCCTGCACGCCGGAGTGGATCGAGTACACGAGGCCCTGGCGCTCGCGCACCTCCTGGAAGAGGCGCGACGACATGCTGCCGCCGATCACGTCGTTCAGCAGGAACAGCGCGTAGCGCTCGGGCGCCGAGTGGCGCAGCCCCGGGAAGCCCATCACGAGGTGCACCTGCTCGAGCTGCTTGTGCACGATGTTGATCCCGGCCTTGAGGCCCGGGTCGCCGTCGACGCACGCGATCGGAGCGCGGCCGAAGCCGTTGAACCCGCGCCCGAACAGCTCGACGACCTGGTCGTGGGTGACGTTCCCCGCGACCGCGATGATGACCTTCGGCGGCACGTACTCCGCCCCGAAGTACTCGCGGACCTCGTCGGCGGTGAAGCCGTTCACCAGCTCCCGGGTGCCGAGGATCGGCCGCCCGAGCGGGTGCCCTTCCCAGATCTGCGCCGCGAAGATGTCGTGGATGATGTCGTCCGGGGTGTCGTCCACCATCTTGATCTCCTGGAGGACGACGGACTTCTCGCGCTCGAGCTCTTCGGCGTCGAACTTGGGATGGAGCAGGATGTCGGTGAGGAGGTCCACCGCGAGCGGCAGGTGCTCGTCGAGCACCTGCACGTAGAAGCAGGTGTGCTCCTTGGCGGTGAAGGCGTCCATCTGGCCGCCCACGGAGTCCATCGTGCGCGCGATCGCCTCGGCGGAGCGCGTCGCCGTGCCCTTGAAGACCAGATGCTCGATCATGTGCGACATCCCGCCGCGGCCCTCGGGCTCGCGGCGGGAGCCGGTCTCGACCCACACGCCGACCGCGACCGACCGAACGTGGGGCATCCGCTCCGTGATGACGCGGATGCCGTTCGGCAGGACGCTCTTGCGGTAGTCCTCAGTCACGCGGTGGATTGCTCGCGTTCGGGTTCTGCAGCTTCTCCTGCCCCGCGAGCTCGGGCTTCTCGCGCAGCGCCATCTTGCGGCTGAGCCGCATCTTGCCGTTGCCGTCCACTTCGATGACCTTCACCGCCACCACGTCGCCCTCGGTGAGGACGTCCGTGACCGCGCGGATCCGGCTCTCGGCGATCTGCGACACGTGGAGGAGCCCGTCGGTGTTCGGGATCACCTCGACGAACGCGCCGAAGTCGGTGATCTTCCGCACCTTGCCCACGTAGATCCGGTCCACCTCGACCTCGCGGCAGATGTCCTGGATCATGCCGAGCGCCTTCTGCACCGACTCGTTGTCCGGGGAGAAGATCGTCACCCGGCCGTCGTCCTCGATGTCGATCTTGGCGCCCGTGGCTTCCTGGATGCCGCGGATCACCTTGCCGCCGGGGCCGATGACCTCCCGGATCTTCTCCGTGCGGATCTTGATCGTCACGAACCGCGGCGCGTACGGGCTCAGCTCCTGGCGCGGCTTCTCGAGCCCTTCGCGCATCCTGCCGAGCACGAACAGCCGCGCCTCGCGCGCCTGCTTGAGCGCGTCCCGCATGATGTCGACGGAGACGCCCTTGATCTTGATGTCCATCTGGAGCGCGCTGATGCCCCGCTCGGTGCCGGCGACCTTGAAGTCCATGTCGCCGTAGTGGTCCTCGGTGCCCATGATGTCGGTGAGGATCCCGTACTTCTCGCCTTCCTTCACCAGCCCCATGGCGATGCCCGCCACGTGACTCTTGATCGGCACGCCCGCGTCCATGAGCGCCAGCGAGGCGCCGCACACGGTGGCCATCGACGACGAGCCGTTGGATTCGAGGATCTCGGACACGACGCGGATGGTGTACGGGAACTCCTCCTTCGGCGGCAGCACCGACTCGACCGCCCGCTCGGCGAGCGCGCCGTGGCCGATGTCCCGACGCGAGGGGCCGCCGAAGCGGCGCACTTCGCCCACGGAGAACGACGGAAAGTTGTAGTGCAGGAGGAAGTTCCGGTAGGACTCGCCCTCCAGCGACTCGATCTTCTGCTCGTCCGACTTGGTGCCGAGGGTCGCCGCCACGAGCGCCTGCGTCTCGCCGCGCGTGAAGAGCGACGAGCCGTGCGCCCGCGGCAGATATGACAGCTCGATGCTGATCGGCCGGATCTCGTTCACCTTGCGCCCGTCGACGCGCATGCCCTCATCGACGATGAGCCGGCGCACCTCGGCCGACTCCGCCTCCTCGAACGCGGCCTTGACGGCGCCCTTCTGGGTGTCGTCGACCGCGACGGCGGCGGCGACCTCCTCGAAGGCCTTGCCGATCGCCTCCGCGCGCGCGTGCTTCTGGTGGGTCTTGAAGGCCTCACGCAGCTTCGGGGCGGCGAGCTCGCGAACCCGCGCGTACAGCGCGAGGTCCTTGCCGGCGTTCGGGTCGAACGCCCACCGCGGCTTCGCGGCCTGCGCCGCGAGGTCCTTCTGCAGCTTCGCCAGACGCTTGCACTCGGCGTGGCCGAAGGCGATCGCCTCGAGCATCACGTCTTCCGACACTTCCTTGGAGCCCGCCTCGACCATGAGGATCGCGTCCTCGGTCCCGGCGATGACCAGGTCGAGCGGCGAGGCGTGCTGCTGCGTGTGCGTGGGGTTCGCGATGAACGTGCCGTCGATCTGTGCCACCCGCACGGCGCCGACCGGTCCGTCGAACGGCATCCCGGAGAGGCAGAGCGCGGCGGAGGCGCCGTTCATCGCCAGCACGTCCGGATCGTTCTCGGGATCGCCCGAGATCACCAGGCAGATCACCTGCACTTCGTTGCGGAAGCCGTCGGGGAAGAGCGGGCGGATCGGACGGTCGATCAGGCGACAGGTCAGAGTTTCCTTCTTCGACGGGGCGCCCTCACGCTTGAAGTACCCGCCGGGGATGCGGCCGCCGGCGTACGCCTTCTCGCGGTACTCCACGGTGAGCGGGAAGAAGTCCTGGCCTTCACGGGCCGACTTCGCGGCCACGCACGTCGCCAGCACCATGGTGCCGCCGAAGCGCACGACCACCGCGCCTTCGGCCTGCTTGGCCACCTTGCCGGTCTCGATGGAGAAGGGGTGGCCGTTGATCTCGGTCGAAACTGTGTGACTCATCTGAACGTTTGTCCTCGTGGTTCGTCCGGAAACCGGCGAACTGCAATGGTGAGCGGCGATCGCCGCTCGGGCCCCCGGTTTTCGTTCCGACCGAGGACCGGCCGTTAACTGCTCGAACGATCCGCCTAGCGGCGGATGCCCAACTTCTCGATGATCGCCTTGTAGCGGGCGGTGTCCTTGTTGCGCAGGTACTCGATCAGGCCGCGCCGCTTGCCGATCAGCATCAGGAGACCGCGCCGCGAGTGATGGTCCTTCGCGTGGGTCTTGAAGTGGTCGGTGAGGCCGTTGATCCGTTCGGTCAGGAGGGCGATCTGGACCTCGGGAGACCCGGTATCGCCGTCGTGCGTGCGGAACTGCTCGATCAAGCTCTTCTTGCGGTCGAGGGCCAGCGCCATCGGCTTCCTCCAATCGCCCGTCCTGGAGATCGCTCCCCGTTGGGCGGGTTCAAAACACCTTGTTTGGTCGATAATTACGTTCGGTCAACGTACCACGCGCCCCGGGTGAAGTAAAGTTACGCGCCGAGCGCCGCGCGCGCGGCGGCGACGTCCCGCGCGATCTGCGCGACGAGGGCGTCCGGCCCCTCGAACTTCCGCTCCTCGCGCAGCCGCTCGACCAGGTCGAGACGCACGCGCCGTCCGTACAGATCACCAGAAAAATCAATGATATGGGCCTCGAGGGTGAAGACCGCTTCTCCGAAGGTCGGCCGGACGCCGGCGTTGAGGACCGCGGGGTGCGCGATGTCCCCGATGGAGAGCCGGCAGGCGTACACGCCCGGGGGGACCAGCACGGGCCGCTCGCTGCGCACGTTGGCCGTCGGAAAGCCGATGGTGCGGCCGCGCCGGTTGCCGGTCACGACCTCGCCGGCGAGGAAGTACGGGCGCCCCAGCATCCCGTTGGCGGCCGGCAGATCCCCGCGCTGGAGCGCCGCGCGGATCGCACTGGACGACACCGGCGTCCCCCCGATATCCATCGGCGGCACCACCTCGGCGTAGAGGCCGATGGGGCCGCCGACGGCCCGGAGCAGCGCGACGTCACCCCGGGCGGCACGGCCGAACCGGTGATTGAAGCCGACGACCACCTCCCGCGCGCCGAGCCGGGCGCCGAGGATCTCCGTGACGAAGGCTTCCGGCTCCATGGCCGCGAGAGCCGCGGTGAACGGGATGACCGCCGTGAGCGCGATGCCGGTCTCCGCGATCAGGACCAGGCGCTCGTCGAGGGTGGTGATGGGCAGCGGCGCGCGCTCCGGCTGCAAGATCTCCATCGGGTGCGGGTCGAACGTGCACGCGACCGGCGTCCCGCCGCCCGCCCGCGCGCGCTGGACCGCGGTCTCCAGGATTCCGCGGTGACCGCGGTGGACGCCGTCGAAGACGCCCAGCGCGACCACGCTCGGACGCGCGTCAGGCGGGAAGGACTCGAGCGTCCGGACGATCCGCATGCAGGATCCGGATGGGCTTCAGCCGCGCGCCCGCGACGATCTCCCCCACCCCGATGAACGCGCCCTCGGCCTCGTGCACGCGCACGAGCCCGGGCGCCGCGCCGCGCGCCTCGACCGCCTGCCCGTGCCGAAAGGCGATCGCGCGGGGCGCGTCGAGCGGCACCGCCGGCCACGCGCCCACGGCCGTCTCGGGCGGCGCGATCCGCGCGCGCAGCGCGCCGGCGGGCTCGGTGTCGAGCGCCTGCCACGCGACGGCGTCCGCCAGCGCGAACGGCCCCACGCGCAGGCGCGTCAGCCGCTCGACCGCGCCGCCGACGCCGAGCGCGTCGCCGAGGTCCGCGGCCAGCGTGCGCACGTAGGTGCCCTTCCCGCACACCACGCGGATCGTGGCGGTGACGCCGTCGACCGCTTCCACCTCCAGCGCATGCACCACGACCTCGCGCGCCTCCCGCGGCACCTCGACGCCCTCGCGCGCCAGCTCGTAGAGGCGCCGGCCTTCGTGGTGGAGCGCGGAATACATCGGCGGCGTCTGGCGGATGCGGCCCACGAAGGCGCGCGCGGCCTCGTCGACCGCCTCCTTCGTGAGGCCGCGGACGGGCGAGTGCGCGAGCACACGGCCGCTCAGGTCCTGCGTGTCGGTCCGGACCCCGAAGCGCACGACCGCGCGGTACTCCTTGTCGTGGTCCGCGAGGTAGGCCATGAGCTTGGTCGCCTCGCCGAGGAGGACGGGCAGCACGCCGGTGGCATCGGGATCGAGCGTGCCCGCGTGCCCGACGCGCCGGATGCCGAGCCGGCGCCGCACGAGCGCCACGACGTCGAACGACGTCACGCCGGCGGCCTTGTCGACGACCAGCACGCCGGAGCGCGCGGCGTCTCTCATCCCGTCGGCGCGAGCGCGGCGCGCGCGGCCGTCAGCACCTCGCGCGTGGCCTCCTCGAGCGAGGCACGGAGCGTGCAGCCGGCGGCGTTCCGGTGGCCCCCACCGCCGAAGCGGGCCGCGACCGCCTGCACGTCGACGTCGCCCTTCCCGCGCAGGCTCACCTTCACGGTGTCGCCGAGCGCGCGCAGGAAGCACGCGACGCGCACGGTGGCGAGCGAGCGCGGGTAGTTCACGAGCTCCTCCGCCTCGATGAACGACTCCGGCACCGTCCCTTCCGGCAGCGCGAGCCACGCGAGGCGGCCGTCGTCGCTCACCTGCACCAGCGAGAGCGCGCGGCCGAGATGCGCGAGCGCCTCGGAGGGACGGCGCTCGTACAGCGCGCTCGAGACGGCCGCCGGGGCCGCGCCCGCCTCCACCAGCGCGGAGGCGATGCGCAGCGTCTCCGGCGTGACGTTGGAGTACCGGAACGAGCCCGTGTCGGTCACGAGCGCGGTGTAGAGGTTGGTCGCGATGTCCGGCGTGATCGGCGCCGGCAGCTCCGTGAGCAGGTCGAAGACCATCTCGCCGGTCGCCGCGGCCGCGGGGTCGACCCAGTTCACGGTGCCATAGCGCCGGTTGTCCGGATGGTGGTCGATGTTCACCACGACGGGCGACGCGGCCTTCGCCTGGTCGATCAACCCCTCGGTGCGCCCGTGGTTCGGACAGTCCGTCAGCAGCGCGACGTCGAACCGGCCCTCGAGCGCGGGCAGCACGCGGTAGCGCTCGATGCCCGGGAGGAAGTCGAGCGACACGGGCGCGGCATGCGGGCCGCCATACACGACGCTCCAGCCCGCCTTCTCCAGCGCGAGGCCCGTCGCCATCAGGGTGCCGAGCACGTCGGCGTCCGGATGGACGTGGCCGAGCATCAGCGCGCGACCTGCCGGGCGCCGGAAGGCGGCGAGGACGTCGGCGGGCACCTTCACGCGCGGCCCTCGCCGGTGCCGGGCAGGCCCTTGAGCAGCGCCTGGATGCGCGCGGCGTGCTCCATCGAGCGGTCGGGGTGGAATGCGAGCTCGGGCGTCACGCGGAGGTCCAGGTGCTGCCGCAGCCAGTTGCGGATGAACCCGCGCGCGCTCGTCAGCGCCGCCATCGAGCCCTTCCACTGCTCGTCGCTGCCGAGCACCGAGACGAAGACCTTCGCCTGCCGCAGGTCTTTCGCGGTCTCGACCTCGGTGACCGTGACGAACCCGAGCCGCGGATCCTTCAGCTCACGCTGCAGCAGCGTGGAGATCTCTTCCTTGATGAGCTGGTTCACGCGGTCGAGCCGCTTCCCCTGCATCAGAGGACCTCCATCGCGGTGTCGATGACCTGCCCTTCCACGTGCTCCTCGATGAAGTCCATGGCCTTCGAGACGACCTCGCTCGCGTGACGGGCGTCGCGGGAGACGTAGGCGAGCGCGAGGGTGGCGCGCTGCCAGAGGTCCTGGTGGTCGACTTCGGCGACGCACACCTCGTAGCGGGCGCGCACGCGTTCCTTCAGCCCCTTCAGGGCGTGCCGCTTGCCCTTGAGCGAGCCCACGTCCGGTAGATGCAGCTCCACCGTGCCCACCGCCACGCGGACGATCGACACCCCGCCGTCGCCGGCGGACGGCTCAGAGCGTCCGCGCCACTTCCTCGGTATTGAAGACCTCGATGATGTCGCCCGGCTGGATCGGATGCACCGCCTCGACGCCGATACCGCAGTCCTGACCGTTCTGCACCTCGCGGACCTCGTCCTTGAAGCGCTTGAGCGAGGTGACGGTGCCCTCGCCCACGATGTTGTCGCCGCGGCGCACGCGCGCTTTCGCGCCGCGCACGATGCGTCCGTCGATCACCACCGAGCCCGCGATCGGGCCCAGCTTGGAGATCACGAAGATCTGCTTCACCTGCGCGCGGCCGAGCGGCAGCTCCCGCACTTCGGGCGCGAGCATGCCCGCCAGCGCCGCCCGCAGGTCGTTGACCGCTTCGTAGATGACGTTGTAGTGCCGCAGGTCCACGCCGTTGGCGCGCACCTGGTCGGCCGCCTTCGGCTCCGCCTTCACGTTGAAGCCGAGGACGATCGCGTTGGACGCCGAGGCGAGCATGACGTCGCTCTCGTTGATCGCGCCGACCGACGCGTGGATGACCTTGAGCTTCACTTCCTCGGTCGAGAGCCGCTCGAGCGCGTCGCCGACCGCCTCCACGGAGCCCTGCACGTCGCCCTTGAGGACGATGCGGAGCTCCTTGATCTCGCCCGTCTGGATCTGCCGGTGCAGGCCTTCGAGCGTGATGCGCGTGGCCATCTTGCCCTTGCCCTTGTCGCGCTCCTGGCGCATGGTCGCGATCTGCCGCGCCTTGCGCTCGTCGGACACGGCGACCAGCACGTCGCCGGCGCCCGGCACCCCCGCCAGGCCCTGGACTTCCACCGGCTGCGACGGCCCGGCGCTCTTCACGCGCTTGCCGATGGGGTCGGTCAGCGCGCGGATGCGCCCGGCGTGCGAGCCGGCCACGACCGCGTCCCCTTCCTTGAGCGTGCCGTTCTGCACGAGCACGGTCGCGACGGGGCCGCGGCCCCGATCGAGACGGCTCTCGATGATGACGCCCTTGGCCGCGCGGTTCGGATTCGCCTTCAGCTCGAGGACTTCGGCCTGCAGCGCCGTCATCTCGAGGAGCTGCTCGATGCCGGTGCCCTGCTTCGCCGAGGTCGGAATGAACGCCGTCGGGCCGCCCCAGTCCTCGGGGACGAGCCCGTGGTTCGACAGCTCACGCTTCACGCGATCCGGCTCGGCCTCGGGCTTGTCGATCTTGTTCACCGCGACGATGATCGGCACGTTCGCCGCGCGCGCGTGGTTGATCGCCTCGACCGTCTGCGGCATCACGCCGTCGTCGGCGGCGACGACGAGGATGACGATGTCGGTCGCCTGGGCGCCGCGCGCGCGCATGGCGGTGAACGCCTCGTGGCCCGGCGTGTCGAGGAACGTGATCGGCCCGTGCGTCGCCGTCGCGACCTGGTAGGCGCCGATGTGCTGGGTGATGCCGCCGAACTCCTTCTCGGCGACCTTCGACTTGCGGATCGCGTCGAGGAGCGAGGTCTTGCCGTGGTCGACGTGGCCCATGACGGTCACGACGGGCGGCCGCGCCTGCATGGTCGCGGGATCCTGCTCCTCCTCGTCGAGCACGTCGCCCTCCGCGGAGCGGATCTCGAGGTCGAAGCCGAAGCGGTCGGCGACGAGCTTGGCCTCCGTCGGGTCGAGGAGGTCGTTCACCATGCGCATGACGCCCAGCTCGAGCAGGGCCTTGATGACCTCGCCCGACTTGCGCCGCATGCGCTCCGCGAGCTCCGCCACCGTGAGCGACTCACCGACCCTGAGGAGCTCGCGGCGCACCTCGACGGGCGGCGCCTCCACGACGGCGGCCGGCGCGGCGACACGCTGCGGGGCCGGCGGGGCGGCGACCGGAC
>Ga0194132_10005158_pt1 | contig 21472 bp, 21 predicted proteins | sample TA2KigOf80mmetaG_FD_148612 | JGI IMG/M metagenome (GOLD analysis project Ga0194132, IMG submission 148612) | Freshwater microbial communities from Lake Tanganyika, Tanzania - TA2015054 Kigoma Offshore 80m | ecosystem: Environmental > Aquatic > Freshwater > Lake | place: Tanzania: Lake... | reverse complement strand
GATCGGCGCTGCCCAGCGACCCGTCGGCGCCGCCGGCCGTCCAGACGAGCCGTCGCCCGAACAGCGCGTGCGATTCGGGGCCCGTCGCGGTGACGACGGCGAGCCGCTCGCCGCCCTCGACCGCGCGCGCCAGGATCGCCTCCGGCGAAGGTACGAACGTCCCCGCCTTCTCGATGAACACGTCGATGACACCGTTGCAGCCCAGCCCCAGACCCCAGACCGCGTCCTCATCCGCGGTCAAGTCGTAGTGAAGCAGACGCGGCCGCCCGTCCGCAAGAACCTTCTCGGCGACGATCTGCACGTCGCCTTCGAGGCAGCCGCCGGACAGTGACCCGACAGTCCGACCCGACGCGCCGACGAGGAAGCGCGCACCCTCGCGGCGGTACGTGGAACCGCGAACGCCGACGATCGTCGCGACCGCCGCGTCTTCGCCGGCCGCACGCGCGTCGTGAAGGCCGGACAACACGTCGCGCAACTCCTTCACGAGCTACCTCCTCCCGCCTCTCGCGAGCTTCGCCGCCTGGGCGACGAGCACTTTCTCGAGATCCTTGAGGCTGTCGAGATTGTGCGCGGACGCGAACACGTCGATGTACGGCAGCGCCGCTTGCATGCCGCGCGTCAGCGGCTGATAGCCGGGGCTCCCGAGCAGCGGATTGAGCCAGACGACGCGGGCCACGCGCTCTTGAATCTCGCGCATCGCCTCGCTGAGCACCTCGGCTTCGCCCGTGTCCCAACCGTCGCTGACGACGATGACGACCGTGTGCGGGTCGAGCAGGTGGGCGTGATGGTCGACGAAGTCGCGGAAGCTGCGCCCGATCTTCGTGCCGCCGGACCAGTTCGGCACGGTACGCGCCAGCCGATCCAGCGCCGCCCGCAACGTCCGCGTGCGCAGCGCCGGCGTGACGCGCGTCAGCGACGTGCTGAACACGAACGACTCGACTCGGCCGATCGCGTCCTGCAGCGCGTAGACGAACTGGATGAGGAACCGGCTATAGACGTCCATCGAACCCGACACGTCGCACAGCAGCACGACGCGCGTCTTGCGGATACGCCGCTTGCGGAACGCCAGCTCGGGCAAGTCCCCGCCCCAGCGGAGATGCAGCCGCATGGTGCGGCGCATGTCGATGCGATGGCTGCGCTTGGCGCGGCGCATCGAGCGCGATAGTCGGGTGGCGATGCGTTTGGCGATCTCGACGACGAGCGCGGCAATGCGATCGAGGTCCTCGTCCTGGAACGTCGAGAAGTCCTTGTTGCTCAGGGCCTCTTGCTCGCTGTAGCCGGGGACCTCCTGTTCACCCTCCGGTTGCTGCTCAGCGTTCGTCCACTGTTGGACGGCGACGTCGGCCTCGGCGGGCGCGTCCCCCTCGGTTTCCTGCGGGCGCTCGCCGCCATCTTCGTCCGTGCGCTCCGGCGCCGGCGCCGGCGGCGCCCAGTACGCTCCGTAGGCCGCGTCGAAGATCTTGAGATCTTCGACGCGGTGCGACAGGGTCGTCCGGAGGGTGTAGCGGAAGAGGTCGGGATCGTAGAAGTCGACCACGCGCAGTGCCCGCAGCGCGTCCAGGACCTCGCGCGGACCGCACAACACGCCGCGCGCCCGCAGGAGTCGCCCGAATTCGGTGACGTTTTGCGTGAGATCGCCGAAGTCGGTTCGGCGCATGATCAGAGACCCGCCCCGCCCGCTAGTGCGGCGGCTTCAACGTACGGGTGATGCGCTCCAGCGCCGAATCCCAACCTTCGCCGTTGCGCTTGGCGTCGTCGAGCGCGGCCAGCGCCGCTTCCAGCCAGGGGCCGCGGAGCAGTCGCTGGTCGTCCTGGTGCTTGCACAACGCGCCGATCGTGTCCTCGATGGCCGCTCGATCGAGCGCGCGCCGGTGCAAGTGCACGAGCGCCGCGCTCCAGTCCAGCGTCTCGGCGACGCCGGGCACCTTGTGCAGGTCGAGCTTGCGGACGAGCGCGATGAACGCGCAGATCTGCTCCGCCAGGTCCTCGCTGGCCGCCGGCACCTTGCGGCGCACGATCTCCATCTCCTTGCGGAAGTCGGGATAGTCGACCCACAGGTACAGGCAGCGGCGCCGCAACGCATCCGACAGCTCGCGGGTGCGGTTGCTGGTGAGCACGACGTACGGCACGTGCTCGGCGCGGATTGTGCCGATCTCGGGAATCGAGGTCTGCCAGTCGCTGAGGACCTCGAGCAGGAACGCTTCGAACTCCTCGTCGGCCCGGTCGATCTCGTCGATGAGCAGCACCGGCGCCTTGTGGTGCGTGATCGCCGCCAGCAGAGGCCGCTTGAGCAGGAACTGATCCGAGAAGATCGCGTTCTCCTTTTGCTCGAGCGTGTGATCCGTCTGCTCCTCGAGGCGGATGCGGAGCATCTGCTTCTGGTAGTTCCACTCGTAAAGCGCCGTGTTGACGTCGAGCCCCTCGTAGCACTGCAGCCGGATGAGATCCGTGCTCAGCGAACGGGACATGACCTTCGCGATCTCCGTCTTGCCGACGCCGGCCGCGCCCTCGATGAGCAGCGGCTTGTGCAGGGCGATCGACAGGAAGATGCTCGTCGCGATCTCGCGTCCGGCGATGTAGCCTTCCTCGGACAAGGCACCGAGGATCTGGTCGATATTGCCGAGCGTCGGGCGCTCGGCGCGCAAGGTTTCACTCATGAATTTCATTGTACCGCCTGGATTCCAGCACGGTCTCGACCGCGACGGTCACGACGCCGAAGGCGATTCCGGCGGCATCGCGGCCGCCGCCGCCAAGACCGGCGCAGACCGCCGCCAGCGCTGCAGCGCCAGCACGGTCGCCACGCAGGCGAACCCGACGACGTCGGTCAGCAGGCGCGGGTCGATCAACGCGATCGACGCGGCGAACAACAGGACGCGCTCGGGCCACGTCGCCGGCTTGAGCAAGTGCCCAACGACGAAGCCGGCGAGACACATCGTCCCGATCGTCGCCGTCACGACGGCCAAGACGATCTCGGCCGCGCCGCCGCGCATCAGCAGGGGCGGCCCGAAGACGAACATGTAAGGCACGAGGAAGCCCGCGAGCGCGAACCGCACGGCTTGCCACCCCGTCTTCCAGATCGGCGCTTGCGCGATGGTCGCGGCGGCATAGGCGGCCAACGCGACCGGCGGCGTGATCGCCGACAGGCACGCGAAGTAGAACAGGAACATGTGACCCGCCAGCGGCGAAACGCCGAGCTGCAAGATCGCCGGCGCCAGCGTGCTGGCCATGATCGCGTAGTCGGCGGTCGTCGGCAGACCCGTGCCGAGCACGAGCGCGATCAGCATCGCCGCGACGAGGAGCGTGACGACGTTGCCCTGCGCGATGTGGACGAGCGCCAGCGAGAACTTCTCGCCGAGGCCGGTCAAGGACAGGACGCCGACGATGACGCCGGCGGCGGCCGTCGTGCCGGCGATCTCCACGGACCGCCAGGCGCCGTCGTAGAGCGCGTCCAGCGCCCGATCGAACCCCGGGCGGGCCGCGGGTCGCGCCGCGTAAACGCCGGCGCCGACGGCGGCGCCCGCCGCCAGTGACCCCAACACGGGCAGGCCCGCGGCCGACGCCAAGGCATAGGCGCCGACGGCGACCAGGAGCCACGGGTGGGCGAGACTGCCGTCCGGACTGCGCCACGACGCCAGGACGGTGGCGCCCATCGCCCACAGCGCGGCGCGAAACGGCGAGAAGTCGAACGCCATGACGAGCAGCAGCATCAGCGCCAGCGGTACGACGAGGTACCCCTGGCGCGACAAGATCGTGACCAAGATCGGCAGCCGGTCCCGCGGCAGCCCCGACAATCGATGGCGGGCGGCGTAGAAGTCGATCATCCAGTACGCGGAGATGTAGTAGAGGAACGCCGGGATGATCGCGGAAACGGCGATCTGGGAGTACGGCATCCCGATGATGTCGGCCATGATGAACGCCGCCGCGCCCATGACCGGCGGCACGATCTGGCCGCCGGTGGAGTTCATCGCTTCGATCGCGCCGGCGACGGTTGGCTTGAATCCCACGGACTTCATCAGTGGAACGTTGATGACGCCATCGACCATGACGTTCGCGGCCGAGGATCCGTTCGCGGTGCCGAAGAGCGCGCTCGTGATGATCGACACCTTGGCCGGTCCGCCACGCAGATGTCCGGCCACGGCGAGCCCGAGGTTCACGATGAAACGACCGATGCCCGACACCTCGAGAAACGCCCCGAAGACGATGAACAAGAAGACGTATCGGGCCGAGGCCGCGATCGCCACGCCATAGATGCCGTTGTCGCTGAACAGGAACGAGATGGTCGCCGCGAAGTCGAAGCCGCGGTGCTGGAACATGCCCGGCATCCAGGGGCCGGCGAACGCGTACGCGAGGAAGACGGCGCCGAGGATCGGCATCGCCCACCCGGTGACGCGCCGCACCATCTCGACGATGACGACGAGCACGGCGACGCCGGCGGCGACGTCGTAGGCGTTCGGCGCGACGCCAGCGCGCCCGGTGACCTCACGGAAGTACAGGAGCTGATAGACGACGACCGCGGCGCTGGCGGCCATCAACGTCCAGTCCCACGGCGTCGGCTTTCCGCGGCTGGCGTCCCGCGCGGGGATGAGCAGGAACACGAGGGCGGACGCGAACAGCAGGTGCATCGCGTACAGCTTCTGCGGATCCGTCGAGTAGAAGCCGAGCACGACGATGTGGAATACCGACATCGCGACGCCGATGCCGCGCGCGAAACCGCGCGGCCATCCGGCGAGCCGCCGCGTCCTAACCTCGGCCGTATCGCCGAGCTGCGCGTCGGTGATCTCGAGGCGGGCGGCCTGCGGAGGCTCCTGCGCCATGTCGCTCCTCTACCGGCCGAGATGAATGGGCTTGAGCTGGACCTTCTTTTCCTGGTAGTAGCGCGCGGACCCGGCGTGCAACGGGAAATTCACGTAGAAGATGTGCACGGGGACGGTCTCGGCGCCCGTCGGGTGGATCGTCTGCAGCGTTTCCTGATTGTCGAGGATCGTCTTCGTCAACATGTACACGAAGTCTTCCGGCTGGTCGTGGTGCACGAATCCGGCGTTCCACATCTGGACCGTTCGGATCGGCTCGGCTTGACCTCGGTAGACGTTGGCGCGGATGGCGGCGCTCGACAGGTACGGATATGATTCCGTGAGCTGGTTGATCTGTTCTCCGCTGAACCCGATGAACCGGACGGACCGCGAGATCGATAGCTCGAGCCAGGCCGGCACGGGCACGCCGATGACGCCGAAGTTCGCGTCGACGAGGCCGTCTCGCAGCGCGTTCGCGCCCTCCGCGAACGACAGATTGACAATCCGCCGCGGCCGGATCTTGAACAGCTGGAAGACCTTCTCGGCGACGAACTCGGCGCTGCCGCCGCGCGGTCCGAGGTCGACCGTCTTGTCCTGCAAGTCCATCACGGATCGAATCGGCCCGTCGCCGCGCACGACCCAATGCGCGAACGACGTGTACATGGGAAACGTGAAGCGGAGCGCATCGTACTTGACGCCGCGGGCCCAGCCTTCGCCGCGCACCGCTTCGAATGCCGGCCCCATCGTCGTCAGTCCCAGCTCGATCTGCTTCGCCTGCACGAGCTGGATGTTCTGCACGGGACCGCCGGTGACGCGATTGCTCGCCGGTACGCTCATCTTCTCTTGCACGAGCTTGGCGTAGCCGCCGGCGACGATGTGATATACGCCGCCGATCGACGCGGAGCCGATCGTCACGCTGCGCGGCCAGTTCGGCCGCGACTGGGCGCCCGCCTCCACGCCGATCACCGCGGTGAGAATCATCGCCAGCAAACCGATCGCCTTCCTACTCATCGGATGCCTCCTCGTCCTGCAGGGATTCGTCCAACGTGCGCGCCAGCGGCGCGACCGTCTCGGCGCCGAAGTCGAAGCGCAGCCCGGCCGCGGCGAACAGTTCCGGAAGCGTCCGCGACCCGCCGTGCGCCAGCGCCTTCCGATAGGCTGCCACCGTTTCCGGATAGGACCGACGCGACGCGAGCCATAGCTGTAACGCGCCCAGCTGCGCGATGCCGTACTCGATGTAGTAGAACGGGTGGGTGAACAAGTGAAGCTGGGCGTGCCAGCGCGCCGCCTCCGCCGCTTCGTATCCTCGCCAGTCGATCCCCGGCTGGAATCGCCGGAAGATCGTCAGCCAGGCCGCGCGGCGTGCGTCTCGCGAGTGTCCTTCGTGCGTGTAGATCCAATGCTGGAACGCATCGATCGTCGCGATCCAAGGTAAGATCCGCACGATGTCCTCGAGGAACTCGACGCGGGCGCGGGCGCGCGCCGCCGCGTCCGGGTAGAAGACGTCAAGATGCGGCAGCGCCAACAGCTCCATGCCCATCGACGCCACTTCCGAGAATTCCAACGGCGAGCGCCGATACGCGATCAGCGGATCTTCCCGGCAGGCGATGGTGTGGAACGCGTGGCCGCCCTCGTGCAGCAGAGTGCGCACGTCTCCGGAGACGCCGACCGCATTCATGAAGATGAACGGCAGACGGCGCTCCGGCATCGCCGACATGTAGCCGCCGGGCCCCTTGCCCTTGCGGCTCTCCAAGTCGAGCAGATCGTGCTCGGTCAGGAATCGGAACTGCATGCCCAGCGCGGGATCGACCCGGTCGAAGACGCGGGCGGTGCGGTCGACGAACGCCGCGGTGTCCGCGAACGGGCGCAACGGCGGCAACGCGTCCGGATCGACGGCGAGATCCCAAGGCCGCAGCTCACCAAGGCCCATCCGCTGCGCCCGCGCTCCGTTCAAGCGCCGCACGATCGGGAGGATGTGCGCCGCGACCGCGTCGTGAAACCGTTCGCAATCCCGTGGCGTGTAGTCGAACCGGCCGCGGGCGCGGAACACGTAGGCGCGGTAGTCCGCGAAGCCGGCGTTGCGGGCGATTTGCCCGCGCACTGACAGCAGCTCGTCGTAGAGGTCCTCCAACGCGCCCGCGTCGGCGAGGCGGCGATCCGCGATCGCCAGCCAGGCCAATCGCCGGACGTCGCGATCCGGCTCCTCGAGGAACTTGGCCATCTGCTGCAGCGTCAGATCCTCGTCTCGCCAGCGGACCGTCCAACCGCCCGCCAGCTTCTGGTACCGCTGCTGCAGCTCGGTTTCCTGCGTCTGCAACGGCACGTTCTCCTCGCGGAACAGCGAGACGTCGTTCTCGAGATCGCGTCCGTAGACGAAGTAGCGCTCCCGCGGCAGCGCGGCTCGATGCGGCGAGGCGACGAACCGCTGCTGGAACGCGAACCAGAACGGTTTCAGGCGTGGCTGGATCTCCCGCACGAACCTCAGATACGCTCGCTCGATCTCCGGATCATCGGTCTTCCGCGTCATCGCCACGTAGCGACACCGGCTCTCTTCCTCCAAGCACGCGGACAGCTCGCTGGCGTCGAGCAGCCACTTCTCGAGGGCGGCCGGCGAGTCGATTTCGCGTTGGAGGAGCTCGTGAAGGAGCGGCTCGATGGCAGCCATCTCACCCATGTTCGCGTTCTTCGGAACGAAGGCGCGCGGATACGTCTTATCGAGACTCAAGGTAACCTCGGAGATCGAAGTTTGTCGGTCAGGATCGCGACCGGAGGTGGTTCTAGCATGCGACTCGATCGGGGCGCATGACAAGTCCGCCGGAGGACTTGTGCGCGCATTCGCGAAACTTGTATTCACAATCCCCGCGAGCTCCCCTGCGGTTCGAGGAGGTCGTCACGACGGATGAAGGTCCAAGGCACCGAAACACTGCAGGCGCCTCTCGAGAAGGTCTGGACGCTCCTCGAGGATCCGCAAACGCTCGCGGAATGCACGCCCGGCCTGACGGAGCTGAAGCCGACGGGAACGGACGAGTACGAAGCCGTGATCGCGATATCGATCGCCGCTGTCAAAGGCACGTATAAGGGCAAGCTGCGGATCATCGAGCGCGTGGCGCGCGAGCGGTTCGGCATCGCGGTCGAGGGAAACAGCGCGGCTGGATTCGTGCGCGCGACCGGCACGCTCGTCCTCGGAGACGGCGGCGCGTCGACGAGCGTCGATTGGAGCGGGGATGTGCAAGTCGGCGGCGCGCTGACGATCGGCGCCCGGATGATCCCCGGCATCGCGAAGATGCTGGCGGGCCAATTCTTCGATTGCCTCAACCGCCGGATGCAACGTTGACGCGTCAGGGTTGAGGCGGCCCACGGCCCGCCGTACAATTGGGACGCTTTGGACAAGCCTCTCTTGCTGCTCGGAAACCCTTATTCCGGCGGTGGCCGTCTGCAAGAAGCGACGCCGACCGTCACGCGGGTGTTGCGCGCGCACGGCGTGGCCCATGAGCTGCGCCAGGCGGCAACGTTGTCCGCGTTGATCGACGAAGCGTCGCGGGCCGCCGATGCCGGTTTCGGCGCCGTCGTCGCGTTCGGCGGCGACGGAACGGTCAACGGCGTCGTCAACGGCCTCTTGCGCGCGGGCGCGCGCATTCCCATGGGCATCCTGCCGGCGGGAACCGCGAACGAGTTCGTCCGCGGGCTGCCGATTCCGCGAAGCCTGACCAAGGCGGCTCGTGTGCTCGCCGACGGCATCCCGGTCGCGATCGACGCCGCCCGAATCAACGATCGTTACTTCATGAACATCTTCGGCATCGGGCTCGACGCGCGCGTCGCCGCCGGCGCGAGCCGGCTCCGCAGCAAGCTGAGCATGCGCGGGCGGGCGGTCTACTATCTGGCGGGCCTGCTCGAGCTGGTACGCGACCGCGAGCCCATCGACGTCGAGATCGTGACGGAGAACGATTCGTTTCGCGGGCCCGTGCTGCTCGCGGCGGCCGTCAACGGGCGCATGTACGGGGAGCGTTGCCCGTCGTTGCCGGCGCCGAGCCTCCGCGACGGCCTCATCGACCTATACGTGATCCAGAACATGCACCGCATGCGCTCGCTCAATGCGGCCTTGAAGCTGGCGCGCCGCTCGCCGATCCCTGAGATCATGATCCAGCGCTGCCGTCACGTTCACATCACGACGAGCCAAGACGTGGAGATCCACGTCGACGGGAACCCGATGGCCGGCGTGCGTGAGATGACGATCACCGCGATCCCGCGCGGCGTGCCGATTCTCATGCCACCGGACGCGGTCGGATGGCGCCCGGCGCCGGTCTCTCCCGAGGTCGCCACTGCTTCTTCCTGAGCGACCCGACACCACGGTCACGTCCGGACCGTCGATCCTCGTCCTTTCCGCCAGCTACGGCGGCGGTCACCAGCGCGTCGCCGAAGTTCTCCAGCGCGAGTGGCAAGAGCGTCTACCCGGCGTCCGCGTCGACGTCATCGACTTCTTCGAGCGGTTCGTCAACCGCGTCTTGAACGCCGCGACGCGCTCCCTCTACATCAACAGCGTTCGTCACGCGCCGTACCTCTGGGGCGCGTTCTACTACGGCACGGGGAACATCCGCGCCGATTCCCCGACGCAGCGCGCGATCAACCGCATGGGGAGCCGCCGCCTGATGCGGTACCTCCGGGAACACCGGCCCGACGTGATCGTCAACGTCCACCCAACCCCGGCCGGTGTCGTTTCGGAATTGAAGGCGCGGGGCGAAACCACCGTGCCGTCGTCCGTCGTCGTCACGGATTACGTCGTCCACAGTCAATGGATCCACCCTTGGGTGGATCGCTACTGCGTCGCGGCGGCGCCGCTGCGGGAGGGGTTGATCGAGCGGGGAATTCCCGGCAACCGCATCACCGTGACCGGGATTCCGCTCAGCGCGGCGTTCGCGCGCCCGCTCGATCGCCGCGAGGTCGCGGCGCGGCTGGGCCTCGATCCGGCGCGGACGACCGTGCTCGTCATGGCCGGCGCGTACGCGATGCTCGGCGGCATCACCGAAGTTCATCGGGTTCTGATGGCGAGCGACCTCCCCGCGCAATGCGTCTTCATCTGCGGGCGCGACGAAGGGCTCGTCGAGACGCTGCGCCGGAAGAGCGCCGGGCGCACGAACGTTCACGTACGAGGGTACGTCGACAACGTGCCCGAATGGATGACGGTGTCCGATCTGTTGATCACGAAGGCGGGCGGCATTACGGTGTCGGAAGCGCTGGCGAAGGAACTCCCGATGGTCATCTATCGCCCGATCCCCGGCCAAGAGGACTGGAACACGAAGATGCTGACAGCCGGGGGCGCCGCGCGGGAAGCGCGGACGCCGCAAGCGCTCGCGGAGACGCTCGCGCGCGTGCTCGCGGAAGCCGAGACGCTCGCGACCATGCGGGCGGCGGCAAGCCGGCTCGCCCGTCCCCACGCGACCGCGGAGGCGGCGTCGGCGGTCCTGGACTTGTTGCCGAGATCGGCGGGGGCGAGTGGGTAGGATTCGCGGCGTCAGCCCGATCGCCGCGCCGGCATTGATCGTCGGACTCGTCGAGTGCGCCCGCGGCGCCTTGCTGTTCACGCTCCTGCCGAACTTCCTGCGGTTTGACGTCGGGCACGAGATGAAGGTCGTCGGTCTCGCGCTGTCGGTCTGGACTATCGCCGATCTTGCGTTGAAGCTGCCATCCGGCTGGCTCGTCGATCACGCCGGCCGGCGGCGGCCGCTGCAAGTCGGGATCCTCATCATGGGTGCCGCCGTCGTCACCTTGTCGCAGGTCCAGCACACCTGGGGGATCCTGGCCGCGACCGCGATCGGCGGCCTCGGCGCTTCCCCCATCTGGCCGGCGGCGGTTTCCGCCGTCGCCGACGCGACCGACGAAGGCGGTCGCGGGGGGGCGATGGGCGCCGTGTTCACGAGCTGGATGGTCGGGACCGGCATCGGCTTTGTCTCCGCGAACTTCTTCCTGGAGTTCCATCCTCTTCTTGGATTCGGGTTCGTCATCGCCTGTCTCGTCGCGGCTCTGTTCCTGACGCCCGCGATCGCGGCCGGGCCGGCGCACGCGATCGCCGTCGCTGTGCACGTCGATGGCCGACCGCCGGCCAGGGAAAGCGCGCGCGTCGGCAACGTCTGGCCGTTCATCATCGGCATGCTCGTGCAGATGCTGTCCATCGGCATGTTGATGCCCACGCTCTCGCCGTACGCGCGCGAAGTGCTCAAGCTCAGCCCGTTCTGGATCGGCGCGCTGCTCGTCTCCGGGCCAGGCTTTACGGTTCTGCTGCTGGTGCCGTTCGGTCGCTTCATCGACCGTGTGCGCCGCATCGAGGTGCTTCCCGTCGGGCTGGCGGTCGCCGGGCTCGTGTTGTTCGTCTTGCCGTTCTTCCGTTCGATCCTCATCCTCGTGTTCTTGATGGCGATCCTCGGCTTGGGCTACGCGCTCGTCCTGCCGGCGTGGAACGCGCTGATCATGGATCTCATCCCGGCACGGCGGCGGGCGACGCTGCTCGGCGTGGCGATGAGCATCGAGGGCATGGGATTGGCGATCGGCACGACCGTCGGCGGCGTCTTGTGGGACCAATACGGCCCGGTGACGCCGTTCCACGCCGCCGGCGTCCTCGTCATGATCGTGGCGGTGGGCTACGTGATGGTTCTTCGCGGCTTGATCGCGCCGACGCCGCCGCATGACGTCGAGAGCGAACTGGAGCGAGCGTCGATGAAGTCGGGCGCGCCTTGACGCGGCCGCGCCGGCTGTCGTGGCTAACGAGCGCGGCCGTGCTGAGCGGCGTCGGCTACACCATCGGCGCGCAGGCGGCCGCCGCATGGTTCGGCGGCGCCGTCAAGACCGCCGAGGGCGGCGACCGCGTTTCCTTGACCTTCGACGACGGTCCGCACCCGGAGCACACCCCGCGTTTCCTCGACGTGCTCGCGCGCCACGACGTGCGCGCGACGTTCTTCCTCGTCGGACGGCACGCCGCCGCCTGCCCGGACGTCGCGCGCGCGATCGCTGATGCCGGTCACGACGTCGCGAATCATACGGAGTCGCACGTGAATCTGTGGACGATCTCGCCGCGGCGAACGCGCGAGGAGATCCTCCGCGCGCAGGCGTCGATCGCGCGGGCGACGGGGGTGCGGCCCGCGTTCTTCCGCCCGCCGTGGGGCAAGATGAACGCGGCCGCCTTCGGCGTCTGCGCCGACGAGCGATTGACGCCGGTGCTCTGGAGCGTGCGCGGGGAAGGATTCGTCTGGCGGCCGAGCGCCGAATGCATGGCGGCCGAGGTCGTGCGCCGGAGCGCACCGGGCGCGATCATCTGCCTTCACGATCGCGGCGGATTCCCGGACACGCCCGCGCGAGTTCTGGCGGCCCTCCCGGCGATCATTGACGGCCTGCGGGCGCGCCGCTTGAGTCCAGTGCCATTGCGCGAGGCGCTCATGAAGGGCGTTCGCCTGGCGTGAACGGCGATCGCGGCGCGCGGCGCATCCGCCGCCCTTCATCGGCGGACGCTTCGTAACGATGCATTAACGCCGGCGTGGACATCCACACCTGGCGGGGCTCGGCGAACCGCGACCGGCCGGCCATGCGGGCCGCGCCGCGCGGGTGGTAGTACCACATCAGAAAGCGAAGCCAAAGACCCATTTGCCATCGCCTCCGCCGGTCCGCGATCGGAAAAATCACGAATCCGATGCGGTCGCTGCCGTGCCAGAACATCGTGTTGCCGACGATGGCACGCAGGCTCAAGTCCGGATGCTCGCGCAGATAGACGGCGAGCGCGTGCAGCGCCTCGACGAGCCCGCGCAGGAAATAGATGCCGATGCGGCGCTCGTCGAGCTCGCGGAACATCTCCGACAGCTTGACGCTGTCGACGTGAATTTCGCCGACCGCGTCGCCGGCACGCACGATCTCGCCGTCTGGCAGCGCGACTTCCGGCCCGTGGTGCGCAATGACCTGCAAGCGCAGCATGCCGCCCGGCAGAAACGTGATCACGCCAGCCCGGCGCATCCACCAGCGTTCGTAGCGGGTAAAGAGTGAAAACGGTATCAAAGCGCGAAGCATGGTTTCACCCTATGTTTGATTCTCGCCGCCGTTGACCGCGCCCGCACGGGGAATCGTCTCGGTCGCGGTCGCGGCCACGTTGTGGGGCGTCTCCGGTGTCGTCGCGAAGCTGCTGTTCCGCGCCGGCGTCGCGCCCGAGGTCCTCATGGCGATACGCCTCTCGGGGGCGGCCACCGTCGCGATCGCGCTGCTCGCGATCGCCCGCCCGTCCGTCCTGCGCCGCGCCTGGACGTCCTGGCCATCGCTGGCGTTGCTCGGCGCGTTGATCGCGATGACGCAGTTCAGCTACTACCAGGCCATTTATCACAGCAGCGTTCCGATCGCGATCTTCCTTCAGTACCTCGCGCCTATGTTGCTCGTCCTCTACGCTCGCCTCGCCGACTTGGAGCCGTTGACCCCGGAACGTCTCGGTGCCGTGGGCGCGTCCGTGGTTGGGTCGTTCTTGCTGATCGGCGATCCCGGCGCACTGGTCGTCACGCCGGCCGGCATCGCCTGGGGTCTATTCTCCGCGTTGTGCTTCGCCGCCTACACGATCAACGCGCGCCGGTACGGCGCGACGCTGGATCCTTGGGCCATGCTGGGGATCGCGATGGGCTTCGGCGCGGTGCTGTGGATCGCGGTGGTGCCGCCGTGGCGGGCATGGGCCGGCCCCTATCCGCCGGCGTCTTGGTGGATGATCGCGCACATCGTGGTCGTCGCGACGCTCGTGCCGTTCGCATTGTTCCTCGCCGGACTGCGTCACATCTCCGCGAGCGTCGCGGGGATGGCCGCGATGGTGGAACCCGCGGCGGGCACGGCGGCGGCGTTCCTGATCTTCGGGGACGTCTTGTCGCTGCGACAAGTCGCCGGTTGCGCTTTGATCCTAGCGGCCGTGGCCGGGCTCCAGCGGGCCGCGGCCCGATCGGCGCGAAAGCGCGACTAGATCGCGCCGTCGGCGCGCAGGCGCGAGATGCCGGCAGCATCGTAGCCTAGCTCGCCGAGGATCTCCTCGGTGTGCTGGCCGAGCGCCGGGGCCGCCAGGCGCACGGCACCCGGTGTCTCCGACAATTTGACTGGCACGCCGGTGACGGTGACCTTCCCGGCGGTCGCATGGGGCAGCGTCACCTTCATCTCCCGGTGGATCGACTGCGGGTCCGCGAAGATGTCCGACATGCGATAGATGGGCCCGTTCGGGACGGCTGCTTCTTCGAGAAGGCTCGCCCACTCGGCCGTCGTTCGATGCAGGAAGCGCGCTTCGAGGATCGGCAGCAACGCGTCGCGGTTGCGCACGCGGTCCGGATTCGTGGCGAACCGCGCGTCTGCCGAGAGCTCCGGCACGACGAGCGGCGCAAACCGATTCCAGATGTGCTGGCTGCCGACGGCGACGTTGATGTGCCCGTCCCGGGTGCGGAAGGTCTGATAGGGCACGATCGTCGCGTGGCGCGCCCCCATGCGCCGCGGGTTGTTGCCCGTCGCGAAGAACGCCGACGCGGCGTGCGTCATCCACGCGATCTGGCCGTCGAACAGCGCGGCGTCCACCCACTGGCCGCGCCCTGTGCGCGCGCGCGCGTGCAGCGCCGCCAAGACGCCATAAGCCCCGAACATCCCGGCGCAGATGTCGGCGACGGGGATGCCGACTTTCATGGGGGGTCCGCCCTCATCGCCCGTGACGCCCATCAGGCCGCCCATCCCCTGCAGGATGAGGTCGTAGCCGACCTTCTCGCGCAGTGGCCCATCCTGCCCGAATCCGGAGATCGAACAGTAGATCAGCTTCGGATACCGTTGGTGCATCGCCGCGTAGCCCAGGCCAAGGCGATCCATGACGCCGGGACGGAAGTTCTCGACGAGGACGTCCGCGCGCGCGAGCAGCTCGTGGATGATTCGGATCCCGTCGGGGTGCTTGAGGTCGACGGTGATGCTTTCCTTGTTGCGGTTCGCGCTGACGAAGTAGGCGCTCTCGGGGCCGAAGAACGGCGGCGCCCAGCCGCGCGTGTCGTCGCCGCCGCGCGGTGTCTCGACCTTGATGACGCGTGCCCCCATGTCCCCGAGCATCAGGGAACAATAAGGCCCGGCAAGGGCCCTCGTGAAGTCGATTACGAGGAGATCATCCAGGGGATACATGCGATCGATGGTGCCCGGAGGGAGATTTGAACTCCCACGGGTTGCCCCACACGCCCCTCAAACGTGCGCGTCTGCCAAATTCCGCCATCCGGGCACGGCACCAACGGAACTGCAACCGGCGAGGGGCCGGCGACTTCCCGGCCAGTATATCACCTGATTTTGGGGGTTCGCCCGCCGTCTTGCGCTACTGTGGAACGAACGCTAGATACGTCGCGGTCAGTGCGAACAGGACCGCTGCCACGCCCGTGATGCGCGTGGCGAACGTGTCGCGCGGCCGCGGCACCTGGAACATCCGAGCCGATCCGCCGATGGCGCCGAGACCTTCGCCCTTCGGTCCCTGCGCGACGACGAGCGCGATGGCCAAGATCGAAACGAGGAAGTGCAGGACGACGATCGCCGTATGCAATGCGTACCCCCGCGCGCCACACCGGGCGCGACCTGCCAAATCCTACCAGACCCCCGTCCGAGGGGCAATCTCAGCGCTTCCCGGCGCCGTTGGCTACACCTTCGCCGCCGCCACGATCTTCGAGAACTCCGTCGGGTCCAGGCTGGCGCCGCCGACGAGCGCGCCGTCGACGTCCGCTTGACCGAGAAACTCGGCGGCGTTAGCTGCCTTGACGCTGCCTCCGTACAGAATCCGCAGGCCCGCCGCGACCGGGTCGCCGAACCGCCCGCCGGCGAGGCCGCGAATGAGCGCCGAGATCCGCTGCGCTTCTTCACTGGTCGCTGGAAGCCCGGTGCCGATCGCCCAAATGGGCTCGTAGGCGATCACGAGCTTCCCGACCTCCCCGGCGGACAGCTTCGCTGTTCCCTCGAGCACGTGCGTCTCGATGACGCGCTCCGTCTCACCGGACCTCCGCTGCTCGAACGATTCGCCAACGCAGAGGATCGGCACGAGCCCCGCATCCCACGCGGCTCGGGTCTTGCGGGCCGTGTCCGCGATCGTCTCGCCGAACAGCTGGCGCCGTTCCGAGTGCCCGACGAGGACGTACTCGCAGCCGCACTCCGCAAGCATCGGCCCGGAGATCTCTCCGGTGTAGGCGCCTTCCTTTTCCCAGTAGAGGTCCTGCGCGCCGAGCGCGATCCCCGACCCGCGGATCCCCTCGTTCACGGCGCCGAGCGCCGTGAACGGCGGGCATATGCACGTTTCCGCTTGTGGGAACGGCGACACCACCTGCCGCACGATCTCGACGAAGTTCCGCGCCTGCGCGCGTGTCTTGTTCATCTTCCAGTTCGCCGCGAGCAGCGGCCGCCGCCCGTTCACTTGTCCGCCAGAACCGAAATGCCCGGAAGTTGTTGGCCTTCCATGAATTCCAAAGAAGCCCCTCCACCCGTGCTGATGTGATCGATGCGTTCCGCGAATCCCATCTGCTCGATCGCCGCGGCCGAGTCGCCGCCGCCGACGATCGTCGTGCCGCGGCACGCCGTCAGCGCCTCGGCCACGGCGCGCGTTCCGCCGGCGAATGGCGACAGCTCGAAGACGCCCATCGGCCCGTTCCAGACGACCATGCCGGCGCTGCGAATCACGTGCCCGTACTCGGCACTCGTCGCCGGACCGATGTCGAGGCCGATCATTCCCTCCGGAATCGCGTTTGCCGGCACCACCCGTGTACGCGCATCCTCCGCGACCTTGTCGGCCACGACGACGTCTGTCGGGATGAGGAACTGCACGCCGCCTTTTTGCGCTTCCTCGAGCAGCTCCTTCGCCAGATCCAGCTTCTCGGCTTCCAAGAGGGACGCGCCGATCTCGTAGCCCTTCGCCCGCAGGAACGTATATGCCATGCCGCCACCGATGAGCACGGTGTTCGCGAGACCAAGCAAATTGCGGATCACGCCGATCTTGTCGGACACCTTCTTGCCGCCGAGAACCGCGACGAACGGCCGATCCGGAGCTTCCAGCATCCGGCTGAGGTAGCGGACTTCCTTTTCCATCAGCAAACCCGCGACCGCCGGCAGGTAGTGGGCGACCCCTTCCGTCGAAGCATGCGCGCGATGGGCCGTGCCGAACGCATCATTGACGTAGAGATCGCCCAGCGACGCGAGGCGCATCGCGAACGCCGGATCGTTCTTCTCTTCCTCGGGGTGAAAACGTAGGTTCTCCAGGAGCGCGACGCCGCCCGGCGACAGCGCCGCGACGCGGGCCGAGACTAGATCGCCGACGCAATCCGGGAGGATGTCCACCGGTCGCCCGAGCAGCGCGGCCAGTAGTTCCCCGACCGGCCGCAACCGTAGCGATTCGACGACCTTGCCCTTCGGCCGGCCGAGGTGGGACATCGCGACGACGGCCGCGCCGTTGTCGAGAAGCGTGTTCAGCGTCGGCAGCGACTCGCGAATGCGACGATCGTCGGTGATCTTGCCGGCGTCGTCGAGCGGCACATTGAAATCGACGCGGACGAGCACGCGTTTTCCGGGCGCGCTGACGTCCCGAATAGTGTTTTTCTCCATCGGCGGATCGGCGCTCCCTTAGATGCCCTGTTCGGCCATGAATCGCGCAAGATCGGCGACGCGGCAAGCATAGCCCCACTCGTTGTCGTACCAGGACACGACCTTGACGAAGTTGCCGCCGACGACGAGCGTCTCCAACGCGCTGAAGATCGACGAGTTCGTGTTTCCTTTCAGGTCGCTGCTGACGAGCGGCTCTTCGGTGTAGGCGAGGATGCCGGAAATCTTCTCCTCGGCCCAATGCTTCATCGTGTCGTTCAGCGCCGCCTTCTCCGTCGGCTGGTTGAGGAGGGCGGTGAAGTCGATGACCGAGACCGTCGAAGTCGGCACGCGGAACGCCATGCCGGTGAACTTACCCTGGAGCTCGGGGATGACGAGCCCGACGGCGCGCGCGGCGCCCGTCTCCGACGGCACGATGTTCATCGCCGCCGCGCGCGCGTCGCGCGGATCCTTTGCCGCCACGTCGAGCAGGCGCTGCGAGTTCGTGTAGGCGTGGACCGTCGTCAGGATGCCGCGGTCGATGCCCCACTCCTCATGCAGCACGCGCGCCACCGGCGCCAGTCCGTTCGTCGTGCACGACGCGTTGGACACGATCGTGTGCTTCTTAGGGTCGTACTTCTTCTCGTTGACGCCGAGAACGATCGTCAGGTCTTCGTTCTTGGCCGGCGCGGAGATGATGACCTTCTTGGCGCCGGCGTCGAGGTGCGCTTTCGCCTTCGTCGCGTCGGTGAACAACCCCGTCGATTCGATCACGAGGTCGACGCCGACCGATTTCCAGGGGATCGCGCCCGGATCGCGCTCCGCGAACACCTTGATCGCGTGACCATCCACGCTGATCGCGCCGTCCTGCGCTTCGACCTTGCCCAGATACACGCCGTAGTTCGTGTCGTACTTGAACAGGTGGGCGTTCGTCTTCGCGTCGAACAAATCGTTGATCGCGACGACCTCGACTTCGCCCTCGCCGCGCTCCCGAATCGCCTTGACGACCTGGCGGCCGATCCGCCCAAATCCGTTGATGCCCACCCGAATGCTCATTTCGCCCCCTCCATTTGTTGAACCGTGGGTTTCGCCGACGCTTCCTGCTCCATCGCGGTCGGACGTGACCACGATCGGATGAGGTTGCGGCGGATGACGCTCACGTTCTGGAAGATCCGCATGCTGAAGACGATGACGGCGCCGAGGTAGATGTCGACACCCAGCAAGTCGCCGATCGCGGTCAAAAACGCCGCGAACAGCGTGTTGACGAAGAGTCCCGACGTGAACACGAGCAGGTCGAACCGCCGCTCTTGCTGGGCCCGGATGCCGCCGAGGATCGTGTCCAGCGCCGCGAGAACGGCGATCGCCGTGTACTTGACGAACGTCAAGGGGATCTCGACGCCGCTCAGCAGCCCGAGCAGCAGGCCGGCGATCAGGCCGAGAAGCGGCAGCCACATCGGCTACTTTCTCTCCCCCGCAGGACGCCCATACGAAAACGGGAACGCCCCCCGGTAGGCCGGCAGGCGCAGCCGCGGCACGCGCGTGACCTTCACGGGAAAGTCGAACGCGCGCAGCAGATTTAGCGGCCCGCCCTCTTGCGCCATCGCCTCGGCGAGCCGCTGCGGATCGCCGATCACCGCGATCACGTACGGCGGCGCGATGCGCTTCGCGTTGCAGAGGATCGTCGTGCCAACGCAACTGAGTCCCGTGTTGGAGACCACGCGCTCGCCGTTGATGGCGATCGCCTCCGCGCCGGCGGCCCACAACGCCGCGACGATGCCGTAGATGTCCGAGTAGTGCAAGATCGTCAGGTTGGGGTCGTCGCCCGCCTTCGACGGCCGGATGCTGTCTCGCAGCTCGACGACGATGCCCGGACCGGCCAGCGCCGTATGGCCGGCCAGCGCCCGATACTCCTCCAGCTGCCGGTTGATCGCCGCCAACGCGCCGCGGTCACGCGTCGCGGATTGCTCGTAGGCCCGCAGCTGGTCCCGCAGCGCCACGATCTCCGACTCCAATGCCTCGCGATGCCGGGCTTGCTTGCGCAGGGTGAAACCCATCTCTTCCAGGCGTTGCGACGAGATGTGGAGGTTCGATCGGATGTTGTTTTCCGTGCGAAGCTGCCAGGCGATGAGAAATCCGACGAGCAGGAGCGCGATCGCTAAAACAACCTGGAACGGGCTCTTGGAGAACGCGTGCGTCACATCGTTAGTATACGGGCCGGGCGCTAGCCGGCCGGGATCGCAGCGCCCGCACCGAATCGCGGCTCGTCCCGTGCCCTGACGGGGTCGCGACCGGATCGGCCTTGAAGGTGACGCGAATGCCGACGTTGCCCGGCATTGTCTCGTCGTCGGGCGTTTCCACCTCGAGCCGGATATCGAACTTGAATTGGCCGCCGTAGCGGAGGGGCCAGCCCCTTTGCACGTGCCACTCGTATTCGGCAGATCCCGTCAGCCGAGAGCTGGCGAGCCGCATCGTGAACCCGTCCCGCAGGTCGGGCGGTTCGACTTCGAGGACCTCGCCGTGAATCGGGCGACGGTACCATCCGCGGCGGCGGCCGTGCCGCGCAGGACACTGCGTTCCCGAAACGCCAACCGAATGCCCTCGATCTCCATGGTTTCTTCCAGGTCCCAGTTGTCTCCCGTGACGACCGGTCGGGACGGCATCGGAATCCCCAACAAGGTCTTGCTCGCGTGCTCGCCCTCTCGGATCTCGACGATCTGCCCGTTGGGGCGCACGCGCAGAACCGTGATCACGCCGGCGGGTCGGGTCGTCTGGCCGCCGGCGGTGAGCCGCCGCGCGCGCTGCGAGACCTCCAACTTCAGCGTTCCATCCGGATTGATCGACGTGACGCGGACGTCGATGCGCGACTGCATGGAGGAAGCCTCGCGCTGCCGGACCGGGACGAAGTCTATCTGAGTCTCGATCTCGTCCGGCGCGGTCTGCCCGGCCGCCGGCAACGCGATGAGCACCGCGATCGCCAGCGCGGCCCAGACGAACGACGAATCATGTTGTCTCCTCGGGTCTGACGACCGGCCGCAAAACTAGCCGTCCACGGCTTCGACGATGCGCGTGAATGTCGTAATCTCGCGGACGATTGGCATCGTGGTTTTGCCCTCGGCAGACGCTTCCAACTCGGACCGCCCCTCGGCCCGGCTGCGCAGTACGCGACCGCGATCGATCAGCCACTCGGTCTCGACTTCGATGACCTCCCGCACGTTGGCGCGGGCGCCGGCGACGCCGTCAACCGCGAACCCGCTGCCCGTGAACGTCAACGAGCCGCGGATGCGCGCTACGCGGCCGAGCGGGCCGCTTTCGACGCCGACGATCTGGTACGTCTCGCGCAGCTCAGCCGTCGGTCCCGCGCCGCCGTTCCGGTCGGTGCGCCCCCACGCTTCGCCGACGGCGACCGGACGCTTCGGCAACAACAGGAACAAGTCTCGCTCCGTCGCCGCGCCCGACCGCGGATCGATCAAAAAGCCCTCAAAATCGATGCGGAGCCGCTGGGCCGGATCTTGAGGGGGCGTCCGCGTCTCGCCGTTGACGAGAATACGGCGCACGACCATGCGCAGGTCGATGTCGGCCCACTGCTCCGTGGTGTCCACGACCTGGATGACCTGCACGCCTTCGGTTTCGGAGCGGATCTCCTGCCGTTGCTGGCCGCGTTCGACGGTTTGCACGCCCGTAGCCGTGTGGCGGTATTGGAGGGTTTCCCCCGACTGCAACCGGAACCGCAGCGCGTAGCGCTCGGCCTGCGCGTGCGCCGGCGCGGCGACCGCGAGAAGCGCCGCCAGCCAAATCCAACCGCTCGGTCGTACGTGAATCTTCATCTCGGAACCTCCAAACCCGGACCAGGAAACCCGCCCAGGACGGCCTGCCCGGCTGGTTGCCTTATCTTAGCGGGATGAACGCCGCAGCGCGCCCCGGCGGGGAGACGGCAGGCTGTTGGCCGGAGACGGGCAGCGCGAAAAGCGCAAGGTCGCACGCGACCAGCAACGCGCGCGGGCGCGTAGCAACAACGTTACCGTTCTCATTTCCTGTCTCCTTCGGAATCGTTCCGATGGGGACCGACGCGAGGGGGTGCTCAGCTCGATCCAACGCGTGCTCGTCCGTGCTTGCAA